>ENA-OOYV01001950-OOYV01001950.1-human-gut-metagenome-genome-assembly--contig:-NODE-1950-length-11163-cov-4.604969_pt1 | contig 11163 bp, 11 predicted proteins | sample MGYA00241704_ERZ501380 | MGnify/ENA primary metagenome ERZ501380 (study PRJEB25962, sample SAMEA2042984) | human gut metagenome | biome: human gut; feature: human-associated habitat; material: faeces...
CAAAAATCAGAAGATAAGGTGGCGCAACTGCAATGTGGGAACGCACGCTGTCTCAGAAATTAGTCCGTCTTTTCTGCGAACAAAAAGTGGTAGACGAATCAAAAGCGGATGCGTATGTCTATGGGTACGAGTTGCTCATATCGTCTGTTGTAAGTGTTTTGCTTGTCATCCTCGTCTCTGCCGTGTGTGGTGATGTTCGATACTCACTTTCATTTTTGATTGGGTTTATCCCGCAGAGAATCTACATTGGTGGATATCATGCAACGTCGCACACCAGATGCTATCTGGCATTTACCGGACTGGCACTTATCTGCATTTTGCTGAGTAAAGTAATTGCAGCCAATCACCTTTTTCGTATCCTGACAACAGCAGCTCTTATGGGCATCGCTATCTTTTTCTCTCCGATAGAAGCAACGAATAAGCCTTTAGGCAAAAAGAAGCGGTTAAGCTATAAGATGGTCGCATCTGTTCTTTCGTCAATAGATTTCCTGTTTGCCATTTTCAATGTGCTTCCGGACACCCGCAGTATAACGGTATACTACATTTCAAAATGGGTTTTAGTGATTTTTGCAATCATTCCGTTTTTTCAGAAACAAGCGAAGATATCCTAAGGTACGAGGGCGTTCATGTGTTTTCAGAAGATGAATGCTCTAAAAAATATCAAACGGAGGTAACAGAAATGAAAAAGATTATGTTGCTCTTGAGCAAGGTCACTTGCATTATGGCAATGGCTCTCGCAGTCTTGAGCGTGAACAGCACCTGTGGCTTTACGGCATATCAGCCGGATGTCCCGGAATCGCTTGAGCATGACTGAAATTCATATGAAAGGTAAGATAGCGATACTCTTACGGGATATATTTCTTGATAATTTTCTAAAAGGAACTGTTCGATTATGTTGGAGCTGCTTTCATTCATTATGTTGATTGTTCGTCAGCTTTTCTATATTCTAGGCGTCCTTGCATTTGGAAAATATCTCTTGAAAAAGTGAGAGCATCGATAATCAATGTACTTCGGAGGTGTTTCCGATGCACAGATGAGAGTCCGTTGTTCTATAGGAATGCATGAAAGGAAAAAACAAAATGAAAACAAAAACATATTTGCGTTATATTTCCTGCGTGTTAGCGGTGCTGCTTTGTGTTGCTTCCATTATGCCCATTGCCTTTGCAGATTCAACAAATCATGGCAATAGCGAATCTCTTTTGACAGGATCAAATTATTCTGTTTCGTACTCGATGAATGGAAAAGATGTTGTTGAACAGCTTACAATTCGTGATGGAGGTATCACACGAATTACGCGTACGGTGCATCCTAATGATGTGATGGACATTGTTGTTGTAGGTGCATCTGGTGAATCAACAACATCAACTGCAAGAAGTGACTATAGCTTGTTCTATGAAATTTATCAAGATCAGCAAAATTACAAAAACGGACAGCTGGCACAAATTCCTGCACTCACTGGAAGCGAGGTGACAGGGTCGCAGTTCAAGCACCGCTATGTTGGCACAAGTGCAACCGATACGGTTTATGCTAGTGATTTGCGTAAATGCAAAAAAGCATCTGATGTAGCCAGTATTTTAGCAACTGCATGGGGAAGCACACCAGCAGCAGTTATTTCTTCTACAGCATCGTTTATTTTCGATCAGATGCTTCAGAGTATGTCCTCGGACTGCTATAAAGTGACAATATCTTCTATTACGTATGAAGTCCTATTTTCCTATGACAATAGCTACTATACACATTGCTATCATCAAACTGTCAAGGAATATAAGTCAAATGGCTCTTTGATTCGGTCTAAAACGGATTATTATCAGGCCATTGGTGGCTGATAGTGACTTCAAAGAACAGGGAGAACATGTAATGGGATTCTTTAAGCAAAAAGGGCCACTCCAAAGAGATTTCTGCGAAGTATTGCTATATGTTGTGGCTTTATGGGCATTGAAGCCAGCAAGCCTTCAGGATATCCTGACGGTGAATCAATGCGATGGAATGTGGTTCTTTTCCGCAGCATTTTTTGCCATTGTTTTTGTAGGAATCGTTTCAGATTATCTTCTGATTACAAATCATTTCGTTGCATGGAAAGCAATACACGGCAATGTCAATCAAACAACATTTCAGGAACTTCAGAAATTTGCGCTGTGCGAAAATCAAAAAGTTGCTATTGAGCCAAAGTTGGCAAGTTGTATTTTAGTGGTTTTGGCAGGTTGTTTAACAGCGGCATTCGTATGGTTCACATTTATTTGCCGATGAGCATACACCTGAGTTGAAAATTTGCGGCTTTATAGTGTGATGAGGTGGCTGTTAGTGATATTGCTTTTGATCACGATGATGCCAATATACTAAAATTTTGTAAGAGGTGATTCCAGTGCAGAATTAAGCGAAAAAGAATCCAAATTGTAGCTGGGTGACTTGTAACAGTCAATAAAATATAAGGAGCAAATCGACATGAAAAAGATGACCCGAAATGAATTCCTTAAAATGGCTGGAACGAGTGCTGCGTTGGTTGTTTTCAACACAGTTTTGATGCCTGCTGCTGTTGCAGTTGAACCAGGCGTTGTAGCACTTTCTTCCAAAAAATCTAGTATCGAAATTGATAAAGGAACAACTGTAAACTCTGCAACATTCAAACTTGTCCCAATTTCTCGCGAAACCTTCTGGGGCGATGCTGGTTCATGTACACTTGATTATCTGTCTGAAGGGTATATCCAATGGACGATTACCGTTCCGGGTGCAGTAATTGTTTCCTTTGAAGGTAACCTGCATTTCAATAAACTTGGTACACCCTTTGGAACCTTTGATCATGCCATTTCTGCATACGGCACAATCGGTACGGAAGATGTAAAATATGGACTCTCTAAAGGAAAATGGGAGGTTGAGTTTACTGGAATTGCTACTGCGGCTAACGGCGATATGTATAGTGTCGTTGATGGCGCAACATTAGCTTTCAGTGTCACCAAATGATTCTGCCATATAATCTACGTATTTGATTTTTACAAAATAGCTTATCACATAGAACAAGCCCCACCTGCAGTAGATTCTTCGATTTGGAATATCTATTGTAGGTGGGGCTTTTAGATAAATTTATTTATTCAAGTTTGCCTTTATGTCTTTAAGGAGTTTTTATAGAGAGATAGCTTAAAAAACGATGATATCACAATTGCTGGATTTCTTGTTCGGCCAACCAAGCGAGTTTATTCCAGTTGTTTACACGACACCGTTTGCCGATAAATTCCAATATTTTTTTGTGAGTTTCTTTTGGCAGAGTATCGCCATTATGACATGCAAGAAATGTAAAAGGTTTAGGGATGTCTTCTTTTTTATCGGCCAATAATAAAATATATCCGATATACTTTCCCTGTTCAGATATCACATAAAATTCAGGTAGACAGTTTTCTTTACTGCTCTGAACAATTTCTTTAAAAATGTCTAATGGTATTTTTTGGGGAACAGCAGAGGCATAGACGTATTGAATGGCATTATCTTCATTTTTCAACCATGTAATCTCCATACTTATCTTCTTTTCCTTTTTGCAAACACAGTTAAAGCATTAAATATATTGTTATTATACCACATTTGTTGTGTGTTGGACTATGATTTGAAATTATTTGGCATTTTAACCAGTTTATCAAATGACTTATTGTGCGAGTAAGAGAATTTTAATCATAATCATTCGCTTGACCAATTTGTAACACAAAATACGTTACAATGATTTTCGGCGGTAGCCATGAAAAAACGATGACACTCAATCCTCCGTGTCAACCCCACTGTAAAGTAGCGGGTTGAGGATGTTCTGAGGCAGTTGGGCATCCTGTTGGCGACGGCAGAGCCATCCGTGAACCGGGCTTCCACTCGGTTGGTGTCTATGTTGTAGCGGAAGGAAAGCAGTTTTTGAGAGTGATTATGGTCGAAATTCTGATTTCGTTTCATTTGAATAGCTCCTTTAATGATTTTGAAATTTGATTTTTGACGAGATGAGGTCTCTTTTTTCTTTCTCTTGAGTCACCTAACCGCACTACCCTGCATCCGTAGCGCAGATCACGCTGTCCACGTCCGGGCGGTGCATGAGTTTTTTCAGAATACCAAACTGCTTTTTGGTGGACGCAGACACCAGATACTGCCACTTCTGCGGTAGGATGGGCAAGTCAGCAATGCTCCACTTGACGTACTTGGCATCGTAGATGTTGGGCGGTGCCAGTTCTACCAAGTGCCCCACGCACCAGCTGACGAGATAACCGTTGCCCTCCCAATAACCATCCTGACGGCTTGTGGCACCGAGGACTTTAGCGTAGGACATGGCAACCGACGGTTTTTCCGCCACGATCAATTTTGCGATAAGAATTCCTCCAATCTGTTTTGGATTGCAATATGTAAGGCGGCAAACGCCGCCAATAGAATTATTCTTCCGCGTTATCCTCCTCGCCGGTCTCCTCCGGCTCATCCTCCACAGGGATTTCAAAGTCGCCCTTGTCCTCAGTGTAGTTTGCATCGGGGTCAAGGGCTTCTTTTTCTGCCTGCTTTTTCTGCTTCTGCTTCATAAAGGTGTAAATGCCGCCGCCAGCAACCAAACCGACCAACGCCAGCACGCCTAAGAATGTGGCAGCATACTTCGTAACTTTGTTGCCACCAGTCTGTTCAGAACCGGATGCCACCGCTTCTTCCGCAGCCTTTTTCGCATCCTCCTCGGCCTGTTTGCGCTCCTGTTCTGCCTGCGCCGCCGCTTCTTTTTCAGCGGTGTAGGCATCGGCATCTTCATCTTCCATCAGGGAAAGAAGGTCGGCTTCGTCCACAAGATTCATGAAATGAACGGTGTTTTCCCCCTTGTCGTTGCGGTCGATGACCAGATAGAATGTGTTGCCAGACTTCGACACCAGCGTGATGAACTGCTGCCCGCTGCCATCCGAATAACTGGTGTGGTAATCGTCCACCATCGTCAGATTGCCCTCCGGGGTCAGAGCACCGGTTTCCTCATCGGTCACGGTGACCACATCTTCTTCATCGGTGGTAGAAGTCAGGACGGGCTGTTCCACTTCCTCCACAGGCTCACCGCCATAGGCAAAAGCAGGAGCCGCCATGCCAGCGCACAGTGCCACCGACAACATCAGGGCACAGAACTTATTCATCATCTTCATTGGAATCGTCCTCCTTATTAAAGGTAGCACCGACTGCGGACAGCGCAGCCGGGTTCGGGGTGGAAGTTGCGGACTGCCGCAGCAGGGCGGCAAGCTGTTCCGGCGTGACCTTGGCGGTGCGCACCATCTCGTTGACCTCGGCAGCTTCTGCTTCCTGAATCCGCCGCTCAAGGCTTTCAATGCGAGTGTTGATCTTAATGCGACGCTCCCTTTCCTTTTCCAGAGAAGCGCGCAGTTTATCGAGTTTTTCGCTCATTTCTTCCTCCAATCATTTTGAAAGCCGTCCAAAACCGGACAGGTATTTCTGCCAGTAGGACGAGTGAATGTTTGCGTACTTGATGGGGTCTCCGGCACTGACCATCATTCCATTTCCAAGATAGTGGAGTAGGAAAGTGCCGCCTTATCGCATTTCTGCGACAGGTTTGCACAGACCTCTCCCAGAACCGTGCTTGCGCCTCTCAACGCACACGGCTCCCCATTTTTTGCTCCATTTCAAAAGTTATTCCGTTTTAGTTCCATGATGAATTCTCATGTGGCATTTGTGGCACACAACGATTGTCTTGCGCCTCTTTGCCAGCACGACTTTCTCCCAATCAGCTTTACCTTTCAGGTTTTTGACCTTGTTTACATGGTGGATTTCATAGCTATCGCTGTCTGTACAGCCGCAGACTTCACAGACTTTGGCCTTCAGACGTTCCTCGAAGGATGTTGTGTTGTGCGAATAGCGATACGCCAAATCGGGCATTTTTTCCGTCAAATCTTTGCCTTTGCAATCGCTGTACTTAGCGAACATCATACGGCGTTTTCCCTTTTTGGTTTCATACGGAACACCCCATGCGCCAGTCCCATCTCTGTATTCATAACGAACCTTAGAAATTCGGGAGCGATGCTTGTTTGCGAGTGTTTTCAGACAGCTGTATTCCATCAGATAGCCAAAGTAAACGAGCTTGTTGAAGTTGCTTGCAATGGCATAATAGTTACAGAGCCCTCGGAGTTCCGCATTATAAATCATTACGATTTCCAAATCCGTGCGGTTCAGCAGAATGGGGCGATGAATAGGAATCAACCTCTTTCCATCCCTTTTAGCGATGCTATGGGACAGTAAATAGGTCTCCACCTTATCTTTCAGTGGAATATTGAGTTCCACTTTGTTGTTCATAGTGCGCATTTTTCGTTTTCCAGAGCGTTTGACACTGGCATCCCTGCGCACCCGAACATCAAAACCAAGAAATCGGGCAGGAGTATTGCTGTGCGTAATGAGGGTCTTTTCTTGACTCAACTCCATTTTCAGAGTGTCCCGGACAAAATCCGTGAGTTTTGCCTTAACCGCTTCGCATTCCTCTCTTGTCCCATTGACTGCAATCAGAAAGTCATCTGCATAGCGAACATATTTCAATCGCTTATCGGTACACGCTTTTGCAGGTGTCCGAAATAACTGCTTTGTCAGTTGCTTGTGCTGAGCAATCAGCTGCTCCCGCATTGTTCCTTCAGCTTTCTTGATTTTCTCATGCAGTGCATCTCGTTTGTGCCTTATCGTGTTGTATTCTTCCGTAAAGTTTCTCGGATTGTATCCGTGGTCAAATTCCTTCTTCAGCTGCGTAATATACCTGTCCAGTTCGTTCAGATAAATGTTTGCAAGAATCGGGGAGATGATTCCACCCTGCGGGCATCCGCTATAGGTTTCATGGAAATTCCAGTCTTCCATATAGCCGGCTTTCAGAAACATACGAATCAGGTTCAGAAAACGAGCATCCTTGATTTTTCGGTTCAGCACACCAATCAGCGTGGAATGGTCGATGTTATCAAAACATCCCTTGATGTCGCCCTCAATGAACCACTTTGCTCCGGTAAACTCATGCTTGATCATGGCAAGTGCCGTGTGGCAGCTTCTGCCCGGTCGAAAGCCGTGGGAATAGATAGAGAAAATTGGCTCGTAGATGGCTTCCAGAATCATACGGATAGCTTCTTGCACCAGCTTGTCAGCGAATACAGGAAGTCCCAGCGGGCGCAGCTTGCCGTTCTTCTTTTGAATATAGGTTCTGCGTACCGGCTTGGGTTCATATGACCCTGTTCTCAATGCTTCAATGATGGCTGTCACATACTGCTCGCTAAATCCATCAGCCGTATCATCATTCACACCCTTCGTTCCTGCACCCTTATTGGAGTAAAGATGCTGATAGGCGATGAAGTAAATATCTGGCCTCAAAAGATAGCGGTACAGTCGTGTAAACACTTCATCTTGGTTCTTTTGGGAATTCTCTTGTAATTTTGTTAAAATCTCCATTGTTGATTTCATTGAGGCTTTCCTCTCTAATCAATTTCTGATTTTAATGCACAAAAAACTGCTTCTCTTCGCCATGTGAGCGGCTTTCCCGCATCCGATTTTACGGCTTTTCCTGTTAATTCAGGATTCTCGGACTACTACAGAAGCTCCGTTGTCATGCCGGATTTTCAGTGTCATCTTTCTAGCATAGCTTTGAAATTTATCACATTGCTGCATTACACATAGCTTTTTCAAGCGTTCCGGTTTAGACAATCTCCAGTTGACGATAGTAGTAGGTCAATGTGAATTATCGGATATGCTTTTGTTCCGTTACTATCGGTTCTCCGACGTGCCGCACAGGGGATTAGCAACCCATAGGAAGGACTCTATTTCCTACGGTCCCTGTACCAAAGGTTTCAGACAATTTTCCTTTGCCCACACGTAACAAGGGCTTGGAACTCACCTTAAACAATTCAGTTTTATCCTTGTATTCACTTATCCTCGCGGTTCAGTCGTGCCCGATTGTCTTTAGGCAACTTGCCGCTTTCCTGCCGTGCTCTTTTCCCGTACATCTTTCGATTTTCGGTAAAGCAGGTGGATTCCCGCGTTGCTTTGCGGGGTAGTACCTTAACCACAGCCTCCTTTCTCTACTTCTACTATCGTCCTTACTGGACGCACGATGCCCACATGACTTTTTCCGGGGGTATCATACGTTCCCTCGAAGAAAACAAGGTCGCCGGGCTTTGCTTCGGCTTCGGAAATGTGCTGGCTCTTGTTCCACAGACCGTTGGCGGTGGTGCGCCCCACATTGTAGCCGTTCTGGTTGTAGACCCAGCAAACGTAGCCGGAGCAATCAAACCCGGTTTCCGGGGTAGAACCGCCCCAGACGTAGGGCGTGCCCACATACTTTTGCGCCTCCTTATAGATAGCGGCAAACTCGCTGTCCGTCAGGGCTTCCGCAGGAACCTGATAGTCGATGCCGGGTGTGCCGGAGCCATCGGAGCCACCGGGCGGCAGACCGCCGTTGAACAGATAAGGCCGACCACCCAGCGTATCCTGAAAGATCTCATAGCGTTTCCACTGGTCGTTGTCCAGTTCCTCCCGGATAACGACCTCCAGCCCTTTATTCACCAGCTTTGTGTGAAAAATTCGATACTCATAGGGGACTTGCACGGTGTAGGGGATGCCAGTAAAAATGGCGATCATCACTACCGTGCGGTACCGGGTCTGGACTTCCACCCATGTGGTCAGCTTGTATTGCTTGGCAAACGTCTCCTTGAGTTTTGCCTGCACCTCGCTGCGGGTGTAGTCGTCATAGAGCGTGGTCAGGAACGAAGTCAACTGCCACGGGTCGTGCTCAATAGCATCCAGATGGTATCGGTATTCGTCATAGCCGGGGTGGTCGGTGGGGGTACGCTTGATCTTTTTATCCAGTTCCTTTTCCAGCTTCTTGTAGTCGGTTTCGGCTCCCCGGATGTCCCGGTCCTCTGCGGTGTAAATGGTCTGCCCGGATACCTGCGTGGTGCCGGAAAACAGAATGGAACAGGACGAAAAAGCCGACATGACCAGCAGCAAGAGCAAAAGAAAAACGCCCACGATCAAAAGAACGTGCGCGTTGCTCTTTGCAAAATTGGCAATGCCGTTGACTGCGGTGCTGACCACCGATCTTCCTTTGTCGATGACCTGCTCCATGCCGGACTTTGCAGCATTGGTGCCATTGGATGCCGCTTTGCCGCCTGCGGTCTGCGCCGCCGTGCCCGACCGGGCGGCGGCATAGTAGCTCTGCCGGATGTCCTGTTTCTGCCGCCACCGGGAAAGCCAGTTGGAACCGCCCTCGCCGGTGCCGGATGCGCCTGCATCTTGTGCCGCAGGCGGCTTCTGCACGGAAGATTTTGCGGTTCGGGCCCTTTTCTTGCCCTGCATCTTGGCTTTCTTTTTCAGCTTTCTGGCGTAACGGCTCTTGGAAATATCGTGGGTAGTCTCGGCAGCTTTTTCGCCCTCGCTTAAAGCCTGCGTGCCCACATTATCGTCCTCGTACTGGTCAACCTCCCGATGCACCGCAGACCGGGCGGCAGCAGCGGCATACATAGCACGTTTCTGCTGCTTTGTCATGCGGGATGCTTCATCCGGGGTGATCTCGGCTTTGCCAAAACGCAGATGCTGGGATTTCTCCGCAGCTTTGTCTGCATCCTGTTTCAGTTTCTGCTTTTTGGGCACCGACTGCTCCACTTTAGACTTTTTCGGAGGGGAGCGCGTAGCCGTGCGCTCCTTTTCCTCCTCGAATTTCAGCTTCGGCTGTTTCTCACTCATGCTTTTGCGCCTCCGCAACTTCGGAAAGGCGGGTCGTAAGGATGCGGTAGAGTTCAAGGTCTTTCGGGAAGTGGTCAACAAAGGGCAGGATCACGTTGCCGAAGAACAGCAGCCCTTCACCCTCACCGGAGTGAGTGACGTAGGAAAGCTGATGGGGCGAAATGTTCAGCTGCTTCGCCAAAATCTGCCGGTCTCCGTTCGCTTGATTGAGCATATAAACGAAGTCCGAGTTCTCAAAAATATTTGATACTTCGGGGCTTGCCAACAGGTCTTTGACGTTCTGCGTTAGGGCTGTCGGAATGCCGCCCCACTTACGGAAACGCTTCCAAATCTCCACGGAATAAGCAGCAGTCTGCTCTTCCTTCAAGAGCAAATGGAACTCGTCTGCATAGTACCGGGTGGATTTTCCAGCACTGCGGTTGGCGGTCACGCGCCCCCACACGGCATCCTGTACGATAAGCATACCGAGTTTCTTCAACTGCTTGCCAAGCTGCTTGATGTCAAAACAGACAATGCGGTTATTGATATCCACGTTGGTGTGGTGGTTAAAAATGTTCAAACTGCCCTTGACGTAGATTTCCAGCGCAGCCGCCACATGGCGGGCTTCCGGTTCGTCTTGCGTCAGCAGGGCGTTGTACAGATCTTCCAACAGCGGCATATTTTCCGGGGTGGGATTCTCGAAATACTTGCGATAGATCACATGGACGCAGCGGTCAATGACCGTCTTTTCCACCGGCTGCAAGCCCTCTTTGCCGCCCACCACCAGTTCGCACAGGGACAGCACAAAGTCGGCTTTCAAAGCCAGAGGGTTATCCTCTTCCGAGTAGTTGCTGTTGATGTCCATCGGGTTGATATACTGGGTGCTGGCAGGGCTGATGTGGATGACCTGCCCATGCAGACGCTCCACCAGCGGAGCGTACTCACATTCCGGGTCGCAGATGATAATATCATCGTCCGTCACGAGGAATGCGTTGCAGATCTCACGCTTTGCGCTGAAGGACTTGCCGGAACCGGGAGTGCCTAGAATCAGACCGTTGGGGTTCTTCAGCTTTTTGCGGTCAACCATAATCAGGTTGTTGGACAGGGCGTTCAAGCCATAATACAGGCTTTCCTTGCCGTTGTCGAACAGCTCCTGTGTGGTAAACGGCACAAAAATCGCCGTGCTGCTGGTGGTCAGACCGCGCTGGATCTCGATCTGGCAGTCTGCCAGCGGCAGCGAGGACATAAGCCCCTGCTCCTGCTGAAAATCAAGGCGACATAATTCGCAGTTGTGCTTCTGGGCAATGCTGACTGCCTGAAATACGTTGGTTTCCAGTTCCTGCTCGGTCTTGCCGGTGTTCAAAACCAGAAAGGTAACAAGGAACATCCGCTCGTTCTGGCTCTGCAATTCCTTCAAAAGTGCCTTGGCATCCCTGCCATAAGTCGCCAAATCAGACGGAATCACGTCCATATCGTATCCGGCGC
>ENA-OOYV01001961-OOYV01001961.1-human-gut-metagenome-genome-assembly--contig:-NODE-1961-length-11109-cov-1.609553_pt1 | contig 11109 bp, 10 predicted proteins | sample MGYA00241704_ERZ501380 | MGnify/ENA primary metagenome ERZ501380 (study PRJEB25962, sample SAMEA2042984) | human gut metagenome | biome: human gut; feature: human-associated habitat; material: faeces...
TAAACCCAAGCCATCTAATATCATCAATTGGAATAATTCTACCTCTCCAACCAACTCCAAACTATAACTCTGCTATTTTTCTAATTAGCCATTGCAAGGTAGCGGAGCATTCCTAGCAGATGTTCCCACATAAAGTGATTTAGATTCTCCTATATTAGATTACCACTAATCCTTCATATCTTTTTCAACCGAAATAATCCTTTTAGATATTTCTGATAAGGTGTCTTCCCTAAGTCTCTCATCCTCTATCTTATTAGCAATTGAATTGGCAAGTAAAAGATTATTACTCTCCGCAAATTTTGCATGAAACTTAACTGCTGCTTCAATATTTTTGGTATACATCTTAATAAAAATAGCTCCTATAAAATCTACAATTATTCCACTAAAACTACCTACAAATAGTAAAATTTTATCTGTATCCAAAGACATATACATATATAAACTTGCTACTACTATCAATATACCAAATAAAATCATCATAATACCAAGACCAGATAAAAATTTTGTCTGAGCCAAATTCATATCATAATATCTCATTAACTCCTTTTGGTTCATTCTAAACATTTTTTCTGCTCTTAAAGCTCTCTTTTCAGGATTTATTTCTGAAAATTCTTTTTCTTCTCTGCGAACATCTTCATCTAGTTTTTCCAGTTTTTTTGATTCTTTGAAATCAAAAAAACTACTTATAGATACTGCAAAGCAAATAAATGCTAAAACCCCCAAAATATATACTAGTATTTTTCCAATCGCAAACTCAAAAAATTTATCATATATTTGGTAAGTAGCAAAGACTGCCATTGCCCCAAATACAAGTCCACCTATTATCCCATTTTTATCTTTTTCTGATTTTTTCTGTTCTTTTTGCGTAGTTTTATTTGTACTAGCTTTTGTTTGCTCTTCTTCCATTAATATATTCCTTATTTATTCGCATTGGCGTCATATTCTTACGAAAATCTTTTTGACTTTCTTTATGTTTCAGTTGTCATCAATATTGTATAAACACTATACAAATATACGTCACGTTTCGAACTCGCAAAATCAAAGTTGGTTCTATACAATTTTGTATCGGTATATTGGTTCTATCTGACTCAATTTGGTTTGAACTGTCCTTATCGTATGGACTGCCTTACCTCGTGTTATCAAATTGTTATCACAAAAGTGTTATCAAATATAATTTCATCGATTCAATATAACTACAAATTGGGAATTTGCATATACTTACAATTTTTTCATCATCCAATAGGAATCTGTATATTGACCATTCGCATATTTCATATTATTAGGGAATACACCATATTTTTCAAAGCCTAGGTTTTTATAAAGCGAAATTGCTCTTTCGTTTCCAGCAGCCACCTCTAATTCCGCTTGCTCATATCCAAGGTTCCTTGCCATATCAAGAATAGTTTTCAGCATAATTTTGCCGATACCTCTCCCACAATATTTCTGATACAAAGCAATAGCAACCTCACAACGATGAGCATATCTTTTATAAGTTCCAATACTACTAAGGGAACAATTACCAATATGCCTTCCATTTATGGTTGCAATTAGCATTAATTCCCGTTCAGAATCAATGCAACTTGTAATGAAATGTTTCTCTTGTTCAAGCGTCAATTTGACTTCATCAGGTTCTCTAATCAAAAACGGTGTTTCTCCAGTTGTTATTCTCAAATATTTGATTAAATCTTCTGCATCTGATTCTTCTGCATTTCTCAAAACTATTGTCTGTCCTGTTTTATCTTTTACTTCTAAAGTATCAAACCTCATAATAATGTCTCCTCTATAACCTGTGTAGTACATTGAATAACAAATTTCATAGGTATTTATCTCTTCTTCTCAAACCTCTATCGGAATGGATTTTGATTTTGAAATATCTGATCATTTTTCATCGATCAGAGGGCTCAGAATTTTCCTGCTTCTGATTGTCCTTTCCCGCGGAATCCTTTGCAGCGGTTTCTGCATTTTTTTCTACATGTTCTGCAGGGTGCGGAATAAACGTCTTCAAATCTTCTTTAAAATTCCGGAACGAAAACTGTTTCTTGCGATGTCTTGCGGGCTTATCTTCCGGTTTGGAAATAAAGCTGCCGGTCTGGACATCGACATAATCCAGTGTCTGGTACTCTTCTGTTTTATCGGACATGCCTTTTTTTTGCAAACTGCGGTTGACGTAGCGATTGATCAGCGCATAAAAAACAGCAAAGATCGGAACACCGAGAATCATGCCTGGTACACCCATGAGACCACTGAAGATGGTGATGGAAAAAATAATCCAGAACCCGGAAAGACCGGTGGAATCGCCAAGAATCTTAGGCCCAAGGAAGTTGCCGTCAAACTGCTGCAAAATCCAGATGAAGATGATAAAATACAGGCATTGCATCGGATTGACCATTAAAATAAGCAATGCACAGGGTACGGCTCCGATAAACGGACCAAAGAACTCTGGCAGTAGTATTGAGCACACGTATAACTATAATTCCTTCGAGCATGACGCTGATCAGCATTGGATATGGCATTTTCATGATGCTGACAACAACAAAGCAGAGAACACCGATGATGGCTGAATCCAAAATTTTTCCGCTGATAAATCCGCCAAAGGTGGAATCGATCAGACGGAAGTCTTCCATAATTACATTAGCCTGTCTGGTATCCCAGAAAGCGTATAAAAGCTTCTTTCCCTGGCTGACAAAGCGTTCCTTACTGGCAAGCAGATAGATGGAAATGATCAGTCCGATAACGAGGTTCCAGATTGCCTTCGCAAAGCTTAACATGCTTAGGGAGACTGTTTTCACGATGGCATTGATCTGAGGCATCATGGTTTTATTGAGGAAGTTTTCAAGATCTGTCGAATAATGATCGATCAGATCGGATACAGTCGTTTCGATGTCTGGATTATCAGCAAGCAGTTTTTCTGCCCAGTCACTGACGTTTTTTACATAGCTGGGGAACTGACCGGCAATACTTTGGATGCTTCCAATGATCTGCGGAATTACAACTCTGAAAAATCCGTACACCAAAAACAGGACAAAGCACAGCGTCAGGACGATCGAAATGCCGCGGCAATAGCTGGTCAGCTGGTTCTTTTTTTTCTGTAAGGACGGTTTTTGGGAAATCAGCCAGTCTCTGGCGGGATACAATGCAAAATGCTCGATGGCGTTTACCAGCGGACACATCAGCCATGCCAGAATAAAGCCGTCCAGAATTGGCATGCAGATGTGCAGCAGATTCTGCAGATGATCTTTAAAGTTGCCGCCGTGAAAGATCAGATAATAGGCGAGCAGCCCGCCGATTACAACCAGAAGCGCCGTTACGCCCCAGTATAGATATTTTTTTTCCCAGCGAAATTTCATGTCAAGTACTCTCCTTTCCGTCATGCGAAGAAAGCTCGTCGAATTTCGCTTTCATCGTCGGGTTGTTTTTCGTAAGGCGCTTGATGCTCAGATCTTCCGCCTTGTTGTTTGCGAGCCGCAGGTTGTTTTCAGAAGAAAGCAGGGCCTCCTTTGTCTTCTGAAGATGGTCGATCGTTTTGTCGATTTCATCGATCGCGCGGTGGAACCGTTCACTAGCCAGACGGAAATTCCGATTGAATTTCTCTTTAAAATCATTCATATCTTCCTCAAAATGGGAAATGTCAATATTCTGATTTTTGATGACAGCAAGCTCCTGCTTATACCGCAGCGCATTCAGAGAAGCATTGCGCAGCAGCGTGATCATCGGGATAAAAAACTGCGGACGGATCACATACATCTTCGGATATCGATAGGAAACGTCCACGATGCCGGTGTTATACAGCTCGCTGTCTGGCTCCAGCATGGACACTAAAACGGCGTATTCGCAGTCTTTCTCGCGCCGGTCCTTATCCAGCTCCTTGAAAAAATCTTCATTTTTCTTTTTCGTTGCGGTTTCATCCATCTCGTTTTTCATTTCAAACATGATGGAAATAAATTCGATTCCGTCCGGGTCCGTTTCTTTATAAATATAATCGCCCTTGCTGCCGGTTCTGGCATCGTTGTCCTTTTCAAAGTATGCATTCTGGAAACCGGTTGCGCGCAGCTTGTTGAATTCTGTCTCACAGTGCTGCTCTAAGCTTTCTCCGATCATTTTGGTGGACTGGCGCGCCTTGAAATCCTTATAATAGGCGATTTCCTCGTCCTTCATGCGGAGGCGCTCTTCGTACTGCTCCTTAATATTTTGCTCTCGGAGCCGGGTTTCCTGCTTTGCATGTTCTATTCTACCGGTCAGGTCATAAATCTGCCGGTCCATTTCGTTGATCTGCTTTTCTTTCTGGGCAGCTGCTTTGGAAACCGCCAGGGCGATATCCTTGTCCGCAGTTTCCTGTACAGATGTGATTTTGGCATTTAAAAGGCTGATCTGAGCGTCCTTTTGGGACAGAGCCTTTTCCTGTTCAGACAAAAGCTTTTCCTGCCGGGAACGGGCGTCTGCCTCTGCCAGCTGCCGTGCGCTCTCTGCTGCCGCAAGCTTTGCCTGCAGCCGGGAAATTTCCTCCGCCAGCTCCTGTCTCGTCTGGGTCTGCGCCAGAAGGACAGCGTTTTCTTTTTCAGAAAGATATTGCGCTTTACGCTCGGAAAGCTCTTTCTCAAATTCTTTATCACGGACCTGTCTGACGATCGCCGCATAGCCAGATTCGTCTACTTGAAAGACTTCGCCGCATTTGGGACATTTGATTTCCTGCATGCACCTGCTCCTTTATCATGATTAGATATTCTATTAGTTTACTCTGTCGAGCACTTTTTTTCAAGGCGAATCCCGATAGAAACCTCGGATCGTTCCAAATCCGGTATGAATCACTGCGGTCTCTTTGCAAAAAGAAAGAAAAAATAGTATACTGTCAAAAGGAAAATCAGGATGAGAAAACCATTCCGGCGTGCAGACGCCGGTAACTATGAAACGAGGAAACAGCATGACGTTACAACAGGTATTGAGCCAGGTGCGGCGAGCCGCCGACGATTATGAAATGATTCAGGACGGAGACAAAATCGCAGTCGGGATTTCCGGTGGAAAGGATTCCCTGACGCTTCTTTATGCGCTGAGCACGCTCAGACGCTTTTATCCGCATCCCTTTGAACTGCATGCGGTAACTGTCGACCTTGGCTTTGAAAACTTAAATTTGGGCAAAATAGAGGCACTCTGTAAAGAGCTGGATGTCCCATATACAATTGTGCCGACGCAGATCGCTTCGATCGTATTTGACCAACGGAAAGAAAAAAATCCCTGCGCACTGTGCGCAAAAATGCGGAAAGGCGCATTAAATGAAGCGATCCGTGGGGCAGGCTGCAACAAAATTGCTTATGCACACCACAAGGACGATGTCGTGGAGACGCTGATGCTGTCTTTGATTTATGAAGGGCGCTTCCATACGTTTGCCCCAGTCACTTTTCTGGATCGGATGAATCTGACGGTGATCCGTCCGCTCGTTTATATGAAGGAAGCGGATGTGATCGGATTTGTCCATAAGCTTGATGTTCCGGTTGTCAAAAGTCCCTGCCCTGCAGACGGACATACTCGCAGAGAATATGTCAAGCAGCTGCTGCGTCAGCTGAACCTGGAAAATCCGGGGGTGAAGGATCGGATGTTCACTGCGGTTCAGAGTGGTCTTGCGGAATGGAGGGTACATGAAAAACAGTAACAATTACCATGATGAAACTGCAAAGGAAAATATCCTCCAGCTGCGAAAGCTGCAGGAAGAGCTGCCGCGCTTCTGTCGCCAGTATTTCCGTGGAATCGAACAGACGACCGCGCCCCGCACGCGGCTTGCCTATGCGTATGACCTCGGTGTCTTTTTTGAGTTTCTGCACAAAAATAATAGCGCGCTTTCGAAGATGGATATCACGGAGTTTCCACTGTCAGTTCTGGATCAGATCACAAAGACGGATATCGAGGAATATCTGGAATATCTTTCGTATTATGTCAAAGACGACGGCACGGAATATACCAACGATGAACGCGGGAAGCGCCGTAAGCTCGCTTCCCTGCGCTCGTTTTATAATTATTTTTTCCGGGACGAACAGATTAAAAGCAATCCTGCGTCCTTAGTGCCAATGCCGAAGCTCCATGACAAGGAAATCGTGCGTCTGGACCCAAACGAGGTCGCAATTCTGCTTGATCAGGTGGAGGACGGCACCAAAATGACCAAAAGTCAGATGAAGTTCCACGATAAGACGAAGGTGCGCGATCTTGCGCTTCTGACACTTTTGCTGGGAACCGGTATTCGTGTGTCGGAGTGTGTCGGTCTGGATATCAGCGACGTAGATTTTGATAATCTCGCAATCAAGGTGCGACGCAAGGGTGGATACGAGGACGTCGTCTATTTTGGGGAAGAGGTGGAGGAAGCGCTTCTCTCCTATCTGGATCAACGCAAACATATGATTCCGATGAGTGGCCACGAGGATGCATTATTTTTATCCCTGCAGAACCGGCGCATGGCGGTGCGCAGCGTGGAAAATCTGGTCAAAAAATACGCTTCTCTCGTCACAACGACAAAAAAGATCACGCCTCATAAGCTCCGTTCCACCTACGGCACGACGTTGTATCAGGAAACCGGGGATATTTACCTCGTTGCAGACGTTCTGGGACATAAGGATGTCAATACCACACGGAAGCATTACGCTGCGATGAAGGACGATCATAAACGGAAAGCTGCCAAAACAGTAAAATTACGGGAGTTATGATTTTTCGTTGACTTGTAACGCGTGCAATCTATTGTGCGGAATGGAAAACGGTCACTCTTCCAGTGTTGGACTGAGCGACCGTTTTTTCGTTCTCTTGTTACTTTTTCTGCCCGTGCTTGCGAAGGTTTTTATCGCTTCTCCATCGGCTTGGGCGATAAATCGGAGGTGGTTCGATACCCTCTGCAGGATTGTCTGCAGCGCCGGGGCAATTTAAATTGCCAGATAAATTGGCGTTTGCAGAATGTGCGGTATCCAGGTGTTCCGATCGGTTATCGACCGGTTCAGCGCCCGGCTTGCGGAAGGTCAGAATCGCCTTGAACAGATCGCCATCGAGAAGAATCTGCATTGTGCCGTGCTGCAGCTCAGTAAAGCTTCTTGCGATGGCGAGACCAAGTCCGCTTCCCTCTGTGTTGCGGGAGCCGTCTCCGCGGACGAAACGTTCGGTCAGCTCTTCTCCGGAGACGGTCAGCTCCATCTGGGAAATGTTTCGGATCGCAATCTGCGTTTCGGATGCGCTGTCGGTCACGGTAACATAGACGCGCGTGGATGGCATGGCATATTTGCTGATGTTGGTATAAAGGTTATCAAAAATACGAAACGTCTTTTGCGGGTCAAGCCGCAAAATTACTTTTTCTTCCGGCAGCTGAAATTTGAATGTCAGATTCTTTTCCTGCATGCGGGTTTCATATTCCAGATAGCACTGCCGAAGCAGGTTGCAGATATCGACATTGTCGTAATGCAGGGTAACGTTATTGGTAGTTGCCTTGCTGATTTCGAACAGATCTTCGATCAGTACCTTTAAGCGGAGCGCCTTTTTGTCCAGCGTATCGAGATATTCCTGCTGCTGTTTTTGGGTAAGCCCCGGCTCCTTTAACAGGTTGATATAGGTAATGATTGCAGTCAGCGGCGTCTTTAGATCATGAGATACGTTGGTGATCAGTTCGGACTTCATCCGTTGGCTCTTGACCTCTTCGTCTACCGCTTTCTTGAAATCAGTCTGAATTTGTAAAAGCTCTTTTTTATAGCTTTCGAAAACGCCGAAGTCTTCTGAAAAAGCGGTATCGAAATCCCCTCTTGCGATCGAGCTGGTCGCACGCAGGAGGTTCTGATATTTGGTTTGTATGTCATAGACGTATTTTTTGAGCAGGAAATAGATAATCAGGGAGTAAATCAACAGTGGAACAAAGCCCCATACCCAGAAAAACGTAATGACAAACAGGATGATAAAATTGACGATGACTAATTTGGAAATCATTTTCTTGGCGTCTGTGCCGATATCGAAGCTGACAAGCTCCTGATAGAACCGGTTCCAGGCATTCATAATCCTGCGCCAGTAGCGGATTATCAGGCTGTGCTCGCGAAACTCCTGTTTGCTGCGCAGGCAGCCTGCTGCAATCGTGCCGAGAAGAAAGGCGACGAAAAAGCAAAGGAAAAAAACAATCGCCAAAAACAGATACAGCGTCCCGGACAAATGCAGCGGCGAAAGAACATGCTTTGTCAGGTTCGGAAAGAGCTGTCCTTGCTGAACGCCGCAGATCAGATGAGTCAGGAAATAGGGTCCCTGAAAAAACAGACAGAGAAGCACTGCTGCTATCTCGATCGGAAGCTGGCAGATGGAAAAGCTGCGGATACAGTAACCTCTTTTTTCAAACAAGAGAACCATAAAACCACCGAACAGGAATGCTGCAGCAAAAAAACCGATCAGCACGTGGGGAACCCCGGCGGCACAATAGCTCTGATACTGGAGGCTATCGTAATTGGTATCGCTCATGAACAGATCCCGGGAAGAAAGAATCTTCTGATACTGCTGTTGGGTGATGGCATAAATGATCCGCATATTCGAAGGACCGGAAAGCGAAACACGGTAACGGTAAGTCTGGCCAGAGTCTGAATCGAAATCTAACAAAAGGCTGTCGGAGTCATCAGAAAACTGCTGAAAATACTGTTCTCTTCCGGCAGTTTCCAGCTTTTTTAAAAAACTGTCGGACTCGTCGCCAAAATAAGCGCGGCAGCTGCTGACATGTCCGGCGGCATCATATTCGATAACTGCATAATAAATATAGGACGGATGCTCTGTCGAGGTTTGTCCGTTTAAAAGCGCAGTCAGTTCAGAAACACTGCTGTTTCCGATTTGCGTACCGGAAGCAGTATCCTGTGCACAGTAATCGACATATTGCGTCAGTTTCTCTGCACCCGCCTTCATTTCATCAATCTGTGACAGAAATACATTATACAGGGCTTCTTCCAGATCACCGTCAGAAACGGGGGTGTCAGACGAAGCGTCGGAAGAGATTCTGTCAGCGATCTGATAAGTTGCTGAAGAGGCAGAAAATGCAGGATCACCTGATTCACGGTTCCCCAGATAGTCGATCGTCAGATACAGATCGGAATAAGACCAGTTTTTCTGATCGGTCTTTTCTTTCAGGTATTTATATTGAATATAGTTGCTCTGATAAAGCTGTTCGATAAAGGACATTTCCGTCAGCGGAGTGGAAAATTCGCTGGCCGCACGCGTTTGAAAGAACGGCAGAAACGCCATCAGACAGAGCGTCAAAGACAGGAGGATGACAAGCATCACTGTAACGCTTTTTGCCTTTGGACTACTGTTTTTCCATTTTGTAACCAACACCCCACACCACCTTTAAATATTTCGGATTCTTCGGATCGATTTCTATTTTTTCTCGGATTTTACGGACATGAACCATAATCGTGTCAGTATTGACCGCTTTTTCATTCCAGATGCGTTCGTAAATTTCGTCTGCGGAAAAAACACGTCCGGGATTGCGCATCAAAAGCAGCAGGATTTTAAACTCAATGGGCGTCAGGCGCACCGGTGCACCATCAACAAAGACTTCTACAGTCTCTTCGTTCAATTCGATTCCGCCCAGCACATGATAAGTATCCTTGACCGGTTCAGCCGATGCGATCGCTTCCCGGTAACGGTTATAGCGTCGCAGGTGGGAATTGACACGCGCCAAAAGCTCCAAGGGCGTAAACGGCTTTGTGATGTAGTCGTCAGCACCCATATTTAAGCCCATGATCTTGTCGACTTCCTCTGATTTGGCGGAAAGCATAATTACCGGGAAATCATAGCCCTTTTCCCGCACCTTCATCATCATTGTAATGCCGTCCATGCGTGGCATCATGATATCTACGATTGCAAGATCAATTTCTTCTTTTTCAATGACCGCCAGGCCCTCGATTCCATCGCCTGCCTGAGATACGTCATATCCCTGGTTTTTTAAATAAATCTCGATTCCGGAACGGATATCGGCGTCATCTTCTACGATCAGAATATGATTCTTATCCATTGCAGCTTTAAACTCCCCTCTTTTGTATGGCGCCTGATAGTAAAAATAGTGTTCAGATCGCCTGCCTGACATATGTCCTATCAGTATAGCATCCGCGTCCCGGGAAAGCAAACCTTCGGACAAACTTTACGATACGCAAAAGAGCTTAGAAAAAAGCGGCATAAAAACGAAAGAAAATCTAAAGTTTTGAAAATATGTGCCCTAATAGCAGGTATCAGCAGAATGATTTCCGAAAAATGTGACGGAACCGTTCAGTGAAAATCCGTGCTGTAGTATGGAATGATCAGATAATCTCCGGCGTGGATATCGTCTGCATCCTGTAAGTGATTCATTTCGCAGACCTCGTCGATATAATCCTGGACAGATGTATAGTGATCATCTATATAGCGGCTGGAAATAGCGGAAAGCGTATCTCCCGAATATACCATAATGCTGCGGAAATACTTATAATGGACAGGTTCGGAGGATGCCTGCGCTCTGGATAAAAATCCGGTTGTCAAAATACCGATAAAGACCGCGATAAGGGTCGCTGCAAGACTGAAAAAGATCCGTTTGGTCAGTTGTCTGGTCCTGCGCAGGTGGTTGCGATAGGAACGCTCCTGATATGCTGCTACTGCTCTGGCGGTCTGAAAATAGGTGCTGTATGTTGTGTTCATAGAAATCCCCTCCTGAGTACAATCGAACATACGGTTTCGAACATATGTTTCTATACATGGATTATATCGAACGTACTTTCGAATGTCAACAGGAAACGGTAAAAATCGAACACTTCTTCGGAATGTATGTTTGCTTTTTTATCAGGGGTATGTTATACTGAATTTACATTAAAATGCAGAAAGGAATTTTTCTATGGCACAGAGAAAGATCACTGCAAAACAGCAGGAAATTCTTGATTATATAAAAGAAGAAATTTTAAAAAAGGGATATCCGCCGGCAGTTCGTGAGATCTGCGAGGCAGTTCATTTAAAATCCACGTCTTCCGTTCATTCTCATTTGGAGACGCTGGAGAAGAACGGATATATCCGCAGGGACCCGACTAAGCCGCGCGCGATTGAGATCACAGACGACATAACTTTTCCGAGTTTTATGGAATCTGCACTCAGACAGACAGC
>ENA-OOYV01001974-OOYV01001974.1-human-gut-metagenome-genome-assembly--contig:-NODE-1974-length-11058-cov-2.792784_pt1 | contig 11058 bp, 10 predicted proteins | sample MGYA00241704_ERZ501380 | MGnify/ENA primary metagenome ERZ501380 (study PRJEB25962, sample SAMEA2042984) | human gut metagenome | biome: human gut; feature: human-associated habitat; material: faeces...
ATTGACGGTGACATAGATACGGGCATTATACAAATGAGCATGTTTCACCAATGCTTCAATATCTTCCAGACGAACCATGGAATACAGAGGATTGGCTTTTGAAGTACAGTGATAATCCTCTGTGAGCATTCCCTCCTTAAGCGCCTCCAGAATATGTTTTTCCTTAAACGCATACGTGATAACGGAAAATTCATTCATAATATACGCCACGAGAATCCTGCCTCCGGGTTTTGTCACCCTCACTGCCTCCCGCAGCGCAGCAAGCTTGTCCTTTTCCTCATGCAGATGATACATCGGCCCAAACAACAGGGTTACGTCAAAGGAATCATCGGAAAATTTTTTCAGATTCATTGCATTTCCCTGATATGCATGCACGCCTGCACCCTTCTGTTTCAAGCGTCCCAGATTATGCTTTACCAGTTCCACGGCCGTCACATCGAACCCTTCCTGTGCCAGCGGTACGCTGTATCGTCCGGTTCCCGCCCCGATATCAAGGATATGAATTTCCTCTTTTGCATGTTCTTTCACAATTTCATCCAGACACTGATGGATATAATGCATACTTGTCACAAATTCCACCCTGCCGTGTCGGCTGTCCAGACGCTTCTCTTCATTAAATTTATTATAATAGGCTTCTAAGTCTGTCATATTTTAATACTAACACATTTTCTTTAAAATTTCACTCACAATCGCTGATGCGACATCCGCTTTGCTCATTATTTCCAGTTCCCTGCAGTCATCTGCCGTAATCAGCGTCACCACATTGGTATCTGTACCAAATCCGGCTCCGGCTACCTTCAGGTTATTCGCCACAATCATATCTGCATTCTTTTTTGCAAGTTTTGCACGGGAATTCTCCAGCATATGTTCCGTCTCCATGGAAAATCCACACAGAAACTGTCCCGGTTTTTTGTGCGCGCCCAGATACGAAAGGATATCTTCCGTGCGTTCCATCATAAGAGTGGCATTCCCGTCTTTTTTCTTGACTTTCTCATCAACCGGGTGATCCGGACGGTAATCCGCCACGGCTGCCGCTTTGATAATAATATCCTGTTGCTCTGCGGTCTCCTTTACGGCTGCTGCCATATCCGCGGCAGATACAACCGGAACGACCTTTACAAACGGCGGCGGAGTGATTGCCACCGGTCCCGTGATCAGCGTCACTTCCGCGCCACGGCGCATGCAGTTTTCCGCAATTGCATAGCCCATTTTTCCGGTAGAGTGATTCGTAATATAACGCACCGGATCAATCTTCTCCTGTGTCGGTCCTGCTGTGACCATCACTTTCTTTCCGACCATGTCCTTTTCGCAGGCAAGATCTTTCATAATATAAGAAAACAGTGTTTCCGGCTCCGGCATCTTTCCGGCTCCGGTATCGCCGCAGGCAAGATATCCGCTCGCCGGATCAATGATATGAAACCCATAATGCTCCAGCTTTTTGATGTTATCCTGTACGATCGGATTTTCAAACATATTGGTATTCATGGCAGGGGAAACATACTTCGGGCATTTTGCCGCAAGAATCGTTGTTGTCAGCATATCATCTGCGATTCCGTTTGCCATCTTGCCGATCACATTGGCAGAAGCCGGTGCTACCATAAAAATATCTGCACGCTTTGCCAGTGCCACATGCTCGACATTGAACTGGAAATTCCGGTCAAACGTATCGACCAGACACTTGTTGCTTGTGAGCGTCTCAAACGTGATAGGATTAATAAAATTGGTTGCATTTTCCGTCATGATCACATGCACATCCGCATGCTGCTTGACGAGCGCACTTGCCAGATAGGCGATTTTATAGGCAGCGATACTTCCGGTCACACCGAGTACCACACATTTTCCTTTTAACATTGTCTCTTACTCCTTTGCAGAAAAAATCACATCTTCTGCTATTTTATCACACTTTTTCCCTAAAACAATTTAATTTTTGTCATCTGTTCCAGTATGGAATCTTTGACAGAATCGTTCAGATATGCTGGATTTAATTTTCTTTTTGCATATGCAAGGTAAGAACCATTTGTCTCTTCAATCAAAACTGCCGTAAAAAACCGCTCCCAGCTAAAATATGTTTTGCTTTCCACATATTCCCACGGCTTTTCCAGCACCTGATCTGCCCATTTGCTTTTTACTACTTTTGCCTTTAATATCAGCCATTCAAATGACTCCGGCAAATAAAGCACCACTTGATCTTTTCCACCCATCAACTGCATCACTCTGTCAATTTCAGAACCAAATGCCGCACCGTCTGCAATTACAAGTATGCGTTCATTTTTATGCATATTTAAATAATGGAAAACATTTGACTTTCCATTCATTGTCTCACATTTCAATTGCTGTTGCCTACATACAGAATTAAAAAACTGATAACCGGAATTACTGTCTTCCGTTATTACAACCTCTGGTTTAATATCCTTCTTTAAAGTCTGTGCTCCATATATTCTGTAAAACTCATGATAACACGGTTTTAATGTTCCGTATTTTCCTGAAGTACGAATTCCATAGATTTCCTCCACACTATACGGCAAAGAAGGCAAGGATTCCCTGGAAACAATGACATAATAATTATCTGTTTTCTGAATAGTATCTGCGAATTCTACTGTCTTGATAAATTCGTTTCCTTCATCAATAAATACAATACTATCCTGCATTGCTGATAACTGTTCTTTCCACAGTGAACCTTCGAGCACATAACATTTTTTGTCACACGTCAGTTCCACGGGCGTACCGGATGGATTATTTACGTATTCCCGAATCATATCTACCAATGTGGTTTTGCCTGTCGCACTGTCTCCCCGGATGACCGTCAGATTTCTTCGAATTTCAAAATCATATTTTAAGCGCTTTGTTGATACAATAATTCTATGTTTTCCCTTCATTAAACAAATTCTCCTGCAATCGACACCAGTTCTTCCATTGAATGAACAATCTCACCCGTATTCAAAATACGAATGACAAAAGGATCTTTTCCAAAATTCATTAAATGCCGCAGATTAATTGTACGGTCTTCGGATTCTGCTATTTTTAATAACCATTTTGCACAATTATCCCCACAGGTTGATGCATTAAAAATTTTATCCTTATCAAATTTTACAAGGATTAATGTCTTTACTCCCCCGGATAAACCTGTCGGTGGAATTTTTCCCAAAACAGGACTGTCAATTACGCCACTATCCAGCACCGTTGATTGATCCACATCCTGAATCATTTCTTTTACAAACGGATCTATAATCCAACTGTCCTCATAATCATACTTAAAATACGCTGCCGTGTTATACACAGACTCCTGCATGTCGCCGTAATAAATATTAAGCATACATCTACTTCCTTTTAAATTTATACCTTTTTCTATTTTAGCATATCCTTGTTCCATACACTATCGCTTTTTACCAAAAGGACAACAAAAAAGGCAGCCTGTGTTTCATTCCGGCTGCCTTTTTAAAACATATTATTTCTGGATTGGTTTTAATTTATTTAGTACCATGCCAAGTGCTGCTACAATGATTGCAGCCACAATCGCTTCAATGACTCCGTTAAAGCTGATGACACCACCGATGATTCCAAGCACGGCTCCTGCATCAACACTCAGGGCTTTTGCATATGCATCTTTGTATAACACAAAAATTCCGCCCATAACCAGTATCGTATTGACCATTGCGCCTGTTACACCCGCATAGACAAATGCACAGACTGCGCCGGATTTCAGTACCGTATACACTTCCAGTGCTATAAAAACGAACCATCCAACCAGTGCACTTACTGCATACAATGCAATATCTGACAATGGCTTCTTGTCAAACACATGAAGCAGAAACGCACGCGCACCAAGAAACAGGAACACACCGATCAGGATATTAAACACACTTGCCCAGAGAATTTTGTGCCGGGAAGAAAGTGCTTTCTTTACTCCGATATATACAAAATATGGCAGGATTCCTACAAGAATACGCGGTACAAAACAGATAAACGCACTCTTTACGATTCCGCTGGTGCCTACCATGCTGGCCGCCAGCACCGGGGAAAATACAAATGCCGAAAGTGAGGTCGGCATAACCGTATTCTTGATAAAGCTGGTCAGACCAAAGATAAATCCCAAAAATCCGCCCTTCTTCGGTCCACAGAATAACGATCCTAAAATAACAGGGATGTGGATGATGGTCGCATTGATCACCACAAGTGGGATGTAGCCCAGCGGTGTAAACGCCATAATGATAATGATTGCTGCAAACAGAGCGGTCAGTACCAGCTCCGCGGTCTTATTGTTTCGCATTGGTTCCTCCTGTTCCAGATGAAAGCGGATGTTATGTTTTCCGTCTCTCTCTTTTTTCTTTTGCGAATAAAGTAAACATCAACTTTATCAGTTTACACCTTGCTCCTCTTATGGTCAAGTCATACGCATCGTGAACTCCTAATCTCCAAAAACATAATTTTTCATTGAAAAAGTATCGCTAAAGCGATATAATATTTTATATTATCAGGAGGAAACTATGGGAACAATACTATATCACGGTTCAGAATATTTAATCGAAAATCCTCAGTTCGGAAAAGGTTCGTTGCACAACGATTACGGCAGAGGGTTTTACTGCACTGAAAACATCGAATTAGCAAAAGAATGGGCCTGTGGAAAACAAACGAACGGCTATGCCAATATTTATGAATTGGACATGTCTGATCTTAAATGTTTAAATCTCAATAGTAAAGAATACAATATCCTCAACTGGCTTGCGATTCTCGCAGACAACCGAACCTATTGGCAAAACGGAAGCATTGCCGAGGAGGCCAAAAAATATATTAAGGATCATTTTCTACTTGATATTTCAGGATATGATGTAATTATTGGTTATCGCGCAGACGATTCCTATTTTTCTTTTGCACAGGATTTTGTTTCAGGTCTGATATCGTTTCAAAAATTATCGGAAGCCATGCGTCTTGGAAAATTAGGTGAGCAGATCGTCCTGAAAAGTGAAAAGGCTTTTCAGCAGCTTAAATTTATCGGATATGAAGTTGCTGACGCAGAAGAATATTACATCAAAAAAAACGAGCGGGAACGCGAAGCCCGAAAAGAGTACCGTAGAAACAAAAAAGGAAATGCCAATATAAATGATTTATTTATGATTGATATCATGAGGGAGGGAATACAAAATGGAGATGCGCGCTTATCCATCTGATTATCTTACATCTGCCCAACGCATTTTAGGCGATATGCTTGATTTTGCCGTCAATACCTGTGACCTGGACATTGATTCATATTTTGGGCTTTTCACGGTATCTTCTGTATCCGTGCAATTTCAAAACGGAAATCCAACCTATATTGCTGGAAAAACAGGCTGTGAATTAGTTAAAGAAGTGATTGCAGATGCAGGAATGTCCCCACTCTCTTACGAAGATGAAATGTATCTTGATAAATCTCCGGAATATTGGGCAGGCTGGGCTTTAGCATATTATCAATGGTACACCTGTCGGACTTTTACCAAAATTCATAAAGCCGTTTCTTTAAAGCGAATCGTTTCCATGTATGACATTTATCACGAGATGGATATTACACATTTTATCGATACCATCAACGAATTATGGGATAATTATTACAAAGAAACCAACCTCAAACGGCTCCGGAAATTAGCTGGTTTGTCCCAACGCGAATTATCCGAATTATCCGGGGTTCCGTTACGGCAAATCCAGCTTTTCGAACAACGGCAACGTAATATCAACCATACCAAAGCCATTGATGTCGTAAAATTTGCACGTGTCTTACGCTGCAAAACAGAAGACCTGTTACAAATATAGTAAAACCGCCGCGGAAATCCGCGGCGATCTCTTTTCACATCTTTATGTAAGATGAAATTGTTTGCCCGTCTCAGCTTTTAAAGCTGCTGTAAGCTGTGGATGTATAGTCTTACCGGTCTGTTTTCTCTACCTGATAATCCTGTGCTAACCAGATGTTCTCTACGTTTCCAACTGTTTTAAAGAAAAGTTTCATTTTGATCCTTTGATATGATGATAACATTTTGTTCCAGAATAATATTCTTTCAAAGAAACATGCCTTCTATCTGTCGAATGTGCACAAACCAATAAATCACTTCTACCATATGAACTATATGCTACGCCCGAGATAATCAATGAATGACTTGCTTCTCCTCCTGACATCAACTGGATAATATCTCCTATTTCAGCCGTATCCCAACTACCATTGGACTTGCTTATTTTTGACACAGTTGAATTTATATATTTATAAAATTCATTTGCTCCTGTCCATGAAGACGATCTATTTGTGCTAGTCTTATAATACCAGCATGTATCCGTGTATGCAGATCCAACATGTTGTTTTATTCCTCCCGCATATAAACACTGTGAAATGAAATTTGTACAATCAAACGTAAAATATACATAATTTGAACTCGGCTCCAATGCATGATCCAATGCATACCTTGACGCATTACCTCCATTATAAGTGCCATTCGCAGCTTTTATTTGGTTCTCCAATGAATATGGAGATACCATCCATCCTTGCCCAGCATTATTATTTTCATTGGATAACACATAACATTCTTTTTTCATGCGATTTACATACATATTTCTCTGTTGAGATGATATTTCATCGTTCATATTGTTAATATCATCATCTATGACTGTATCTGTCAACCCTTTTACCAAACTAATTTTCCATTGATTAAGCTCTTTTTTCAAATAAATAGTATATGTATCTGTTGCACCAGATTGAATTTCTGGAGAAAATGCATAATTCCAATTCTTCGTTACTTTAACATCAATTTCTGCATCGTTTCCCTTAATTTGAATATTTTTGTAAAAAAGATCAATTGTTTTATTATACTCTGTCAAGTCAATATCTGATGTATTTTCAATAATCTTTTTTCTTTGCAACATTAATTCAACCATTTGCAAATAACTACTGTTATCTGATTGAATTTTCTCACTCACATGGTTAACTTCTGTTGTTGATAATTCTGCTATATTCTCTATGATTTTCTCTTCCGACTTATCACAATTAATATTCTCATATTCATCAAAAAAATCTTTCACAACAGCTTTTAATTGCTCATTATCATTCCCTACTGTTACATTATTTGCATTAGCAATATTTGGACTCGTTATCAAAATAACTCCACACATAAATACAGTTGTTAATATTTGTTTTACCATACGCTTCTCCTTTGTAATAATTTTTACTGGCTACAATTCTTAACTTATTTAGTCACCCCCTTTTGAAATTAAACTCATGCATCAGTCAAATAAAGAATATTCTTTTTCTGCCCCCGCATTTGATACTACACATAACAATGCCCCATAATTTGGAGTAACATTTTTGTTAATGGCAAGAAAACACGTTTCGCCTTCACCTATATAATACACATCGCTTACGCTGTAATATTCTGCGGTCTCCACCCCCATCGGTTCTGTTTTCGGATTCCAGCTTTCTTTTTTATCTAATTGATTCTTTTGTTGTTTTGTTTTCAAATCATACTGCAACTGTTTTTCATTATCACTTAGCTGGATATACCGTCCATCCTTCGATACATGAATAAATGTTGCATCATCTCCCTGTAATCCCTTAAAATGATTTTTTTCAAAATCAACATAATCCGTCAGGTCTGAAGAGGAAAGATCATAAACATACACCCCCATATTGTCATAAACAACTAATTGTCCCTTTCCGACATAACCAATTTTAGGCATTGTATCATCAAAATTTAAAGTTGATTTGTAACTTGCCAGCCTTGCAAGTTCTTTCGAATCAACATTATTCAAACCAATTTTTTTATAAAGAAAACTTCCAAATAATACTACTAATAACAATCCACTGGCAACAACTATATATATTGTTTTTTGGCAGCTATATTCTTTCCCAATATTTTTAATCCGCATCTTCAATGTACTCCTTTCGCAAATAAAAGGTCGCATAGCTGATACATATTTTAATCTACCTTTATCACATAACCGAAGTAATGTTCTGGCATAAAATTTTCTTTCCTCCATTGATGTATTTTGTAATGTCTGTTCATCACAGGCCATTTCTATATCTTTATTTACTCCAAAATAAATTAACCAACATAAGGGATTATACCAATTTAAAGCAAGAGCTATATAATACAACATCATCAATAGATAATCTTTGCGTTTTATATGGGTCTTTTCATGCTGTAACACTATCTGCCGTTGCTCTGGACTCAAATCAAATGGCAAAAATATTTTTGGTTTAACTAAGCCGATAACACAAGCCATGCTTTCTTTCCACTCATAGATTTCATCCTGTGAAGATATCTTCTTTGCATTCTTTGTTCTTCTACAAACAGCAATCCTCTGTATAATATAATATACAGCAAAAACCAAAAGACCTATATACCACAATATCATAAGAATATTTATATTCTTCTTTTTTCCCATGTATGGTTTCGATGTATTTTCATCTTTTGGAAATATTTGCAAAGAATTATCACTTTTCATTTCCTGTGCAGAAAGATTTTCATTCTTTTCAACAAATGTTTCCGAATACAAAATGCCATATTCCGTATATATAGATACCGGAAACAATAAACGTATCAAAAGTATCACCCACAACATGATTTTTATGTGATTAGACTGTTTTCTTAATAAAAATCTTATAAATAAAAATATTATAATAACTATTATTGTTCCACTCAAAGAACCACTATAAAATTTGAAAAAATCATTCATGTAGTTCCTCCTTATATTCGTCTATTACTTTCTCCAATTCTTGAATATCTTCTCTTGTCAGATTTCTTTCTTTGATAAACGAAAGGACAAATTGCGGTAATGAATTTGAAAAATATTCCTTTATAACTTCTTTTCTCTGACCATTTTCATAATCTTCTCTTGATTTTAATACAGTAATAACTGCCTCTGAATTACAAACCATTTTTTTATCAACTAATTTTTTCAAATTAGTATAGGTTGTTGACTTTTTCCAATTAAACCGCTCTAAACATTCTTTAACAAGTTTATTTGAAGGAATTTGACCCTTCTCCCAAATTACTTCCATCAATTTTAATTCTGCTTTTGTCAAATAAGTTTTCATTTCTATCACCGTATTTATTACTTTACCTATTTATTTTTGGTCTAAACTACTTAGACTACTTTTAGTCTAAGTCATTTAAACCTGTTTGTCAAGTATTTCCTCACACAAAAAACCGCCGCGGAAATCCGTGGCGGTTTCTTTTCACATCTTTATGTAAGATGAAATTATTTATTCTTCATTTCAGCCTTTAAAGCCTCTGTCAGAGCTGGAACGATCTTGTTCAGATCTCCAACGATACCGTAATCAGCTACGGAGAAGATTGGAGCATCCTCATCCTTGTTGATTGCGATGATCAGGTCAGACTCTTCCATACCAGCTACGTGCTGGATTGCTCCGGAAATACCGATTGCAAAGTAGATCTGTGGACGAACCGTCTTACCTGTCTGTCCTACCTGATAATCCTGTGCTAACCAGCCGTTTTCTACAGCGGCACGGGAACAGCTTACCATTCCGCCAAATACATCAGCGAGATCCTGCAGCATCTTGAAGTTCTCTTTGCTTCCAACTCCACGACCACCGGATACAAGAACCTTTGCATCCATGATGTTCTCTACATTTCCAACTGCCTTAACAACGTTAAGAATCTCAACGTAACGGTTGTTCTTCTCAAGTGTAGGATTGAACTCGATTACTTCTGCCTTGCGTCCAGCCTCTTTTGGAAGCTTCTGCATAACACCAGGACGAACGGTAGCCATCTGAGGACGGTTGTCCGGGCAGGCGATGGTTGCGATTGTGTTTCCACCGAATGCAGGACGGGTCATCAGTAACTGGTTGTGCTTCTGCTCGTCTTCCTTACCAGGAACTGCGTTGATTGGGAAATCACCGATCTCAAGCTTTGTACAGTCAGCGGTAAGTCCAGTTGCAACTCTTGCAGATACGGTAGGACCAAGGTCACGACCGATTGCTGTTGCACCAACTAACATAATCTCTGGCTTGTACTCATTGATGACTGCTGCAAGAGCCTGTGCATATGGCTCTGTACGGTATGTCTCAAGTTCAGGGTTGTCCACTACGATAACCTTGTCTGCGCCATACTCGCCTAACTCATCTGTTAAGCCCTTTACGTTTGATCCAAGAAGGACTGCTGTTACGTCTGTTCCTAAATCTTTTGCAAGCTCCTTTGCCTTTCCGATTAACTCAAAAGCGATAGAGCTAAGTTCATTGTCTACCTGCTGTGCGTAGATAAATACGCCCTTATATTCTTCTAAACCCATGTTATTCACCACTTTTCTCTATAATCTTAGATAATATGTTTCTCTTTGAATTTTCCGATTAAGTATGCAACGGACTCTGCAGGATCCAGATTTACTTTCTCTCCTGCACCCTTCGGTACCTTATCAGATGCCTTAGCGATCTTTGTTGGAGATCCTTTCAGACCAAGGTTAGAATCATCTACATCCTTTAAGTCTGCTCTGCCCCATACGGTAACTTCTTTGTCACACGCATCGAAAATTCCACCCGGAGTCATATATCTTGGCTCGTTTAACTCAGAAAGAGCAGTGATCAGGCAAGGCATTTTAGCCTTAACTTCATGATATCTGTCCTCATACTGACGCTTAACGATTACGGAATCTCCCTCAACCTTGATATCCTCAGCATAAGAGATTACCGGAAGTCCAAGATGCTCAGCGATCTGTGGTCCTACCTGTGCGGTATCACCATCGATAGCCTGACGTCCTGTGATAATCAGATCATAATCTAAGTTACGAAGTGCACCGGCGATTGTTGTGGAAGTAGCCCATGTATCAGCTCCACCTAATACTCTGTCGGTAACAAGAATAGCATCGTCAGCTCCCATAGCCATAGCCTCACGAAGAACAGCATCTGCCTTTGGAAGTCCCATGGTAAGAACAGTAACCTTTGCACCGTTCTGATCCTTAATTCTAAGTGCTGCCTCAAGACCAGCTTTGTCATCTGGGTTCATGATAGCAAGCATTGCTGCTCTATCAAGTGTTCCATCTGGATTGAATTTTACTCCACCCTTTGTATCAGGAACCTGTTTAATACAT
>ENA-OOYV01001985-OOYV01001985.1-human-gut-metagenome-genome-assembly--contig:-NODE-1985-length-11027-cov-1.711265_pt1 | contig 11027 bp, 9 predicted proteins | sample MGYA00241704_ERZ501380 | MGnify/ENA primary metagenome ERZ501380 (study PRJEB25962, sample SAMEA2042984) | human gut metagenome | biome: human gut; feature: human-associated habitat; material: faeces...
TATGCGGGAGCATTCCGGAGAACATATCATTTCCGGTATCATCTGTCATACCCACGGCTATTCGAATATCGGCTTCCATATGGGAAAGGACTGCGTGACGATCGATTTTTCGGGACCGCTGACGGCAGAACAGATTCAGGAGGCGGAAGACCTGGCGAACCAGAAGGTACTGGAGAATATAGAAATTCTGGCGGAGTATCCGGACAGGGAGACCCTTGCAACACTGGATTACCGCAGTAAAAAAGAGCTGACCGGGGCGATCCGCATCGTTACGATTCCGGGTGCGGATGTGTGCGCCTGCTGTGGAACGCATGTGAAATACACAGGTGAGGTCGGACCTATCAAGGTCATTTCTGCAGAGCATGCAAAGGGTGGAAGCCGTCTGGATATTCTGATCGGGGAAAAAGCGCTGGCAGATTATAAGTGCCGATTCGAAAACACGCAGAAAATCTCGGCATTGCTGTCTGTAAAGCCGGAGCAGACCGCAAAAGCAGCCCAAAAGCTGCTGCAGACGGTGGCTGATCTAAAACAGGAGCTCGGCGCGTTAAAGCTGCGCCTGCTGGAAGAAAAGGTGGATGCCGTAGAGACCGGAAGCAGCGCCTGCGTGCTGTTTGAGCAGGGACTGAGCACGGTGGACGTCCGTAAGCTGGCGGATAAGCTGGCACAGAAAGTCTTATTTGCAGCAGTGTTTAATGGCAGCGATACAGATGGTTATCAGTATGTGATCTGCGCATCTGACCGGGATGTTTCGGCGTTTGGCAAGGCGTTCAACAAGGCACTTTGCGGGCGCGGCGGCGGGAAAAATCCAATGATCCAGGGACAGGTAAAAGCAGAGCAGAAAGCAATTTGGGAATACCTGACAAAAGGAGGAGTTTTACAGGATGGAAAATAAAGACAGAAAGATTGTGTTTTTTGACATTGACGGAACGCTGGTTGATGGACCGACCCATCAGATCCCGCAGAGTGCAGTGGAGGCGATCCGTAAACTTCGCGAAAATGGACACCTGGCATTTATCAATACGGGACGGACGTTGGTGAGCATTGAGCCGAGAATCCGCGAAATCGGATTTGACGGCCTGGTATGTGGCTGCGGAACACATATTTATTATGAAGGAGAAACGTTGTTTAGCCACAGCATTTTGCATGAAAAATGTACGGAAATCGTATATGAGCTGCGCAGACTCGGCATCCCGACATTTTTTGAAGCGGAGGAGCATGTGTATTATGACAGCCGCTGTATGAGTCCGGAGCTTGGCAATTCGGTTTCCAATTTTAAGAGTCTGAACTGCTCTGTGCCGGATATGCCGGAGCGGCCAGAGGACAGTGATGTGGTGTTTGATAAATTTTTCTGCCTGCTTCGTCCGGATGATCCGGTGGATAAGCTGAGAAGCTTTATCGGAGACGAATTTACTGCAGTGCCCCAGGGAGAGCATTATCTGGAAATCGTTCCGACAGGCTGCAGCAAGGCGGAGGGGATCCACATTTTACAGAAAAAACTGGGAATCCCCAAGGACAACTGTTATGCCATTGGGGACTCTGAAAACGATATTCCGATGCTGGAGGCTGTGCCCCACAGCATTGCGATGGGTGTCTGCTCCAAAACGATCCTGCCGTATTGCAGCTACCGGACCACGCCGGTTCTGGAGGACGGAATCGCGAACGCGTTAAAGCACTACGGGCTGATTTAAGCCGTCTACGCGGGTGCGATATGGATTTAACCCTTGATGCCGGATGTGGCCACGCTTTCGATAAACTGCTTCTGGAAGATGAAGAAGATTACAACCAGCGGGATAACGGCTAATACGGCGCCTGCCATCTGCATCGGGTACTGTGTCGTGTACTGACCCTGCAGAGTGGACAGTGCAGGACCTAAGATCAGCTTATCCATGGAGTTGTTGACGATCAGAGGCCACATGAAGTCGTTCCATGCGAACTTGAAGGTGAAGATGGTCAGCGCTGCGATACCGGGCTGGATTAACGGAACCATAATACGTCCGAAAATCTGGAACCGGTTACAGCCATCTACGATTGCGGCATCTTCCAGCTCCTGAGGCATGGACATAAAGAACTGCCGCAGCAGGAATGTACCGAAGGCACTGAACAGGTTCGGAAGAAACAGCGCCGGGATGGTGTTCAACAGTCCCATCTTCTGGATTAACTGATACTGGGGAAGCAGGAAAATCTGTCCGGGAACCATCAGGACGGATAACAGCAGTACGAAAATAAAGTTTTTGAACGGGAACTCAATTCTCGCAAAGGCATATCCTGCCATGGAACAGAACACGATCTGCACAACTGTAGTAATGACAGCGGAAAGGATAGTGTTCAGGTAAACGGTGCCGAATGGAATCGTAGAAGACGTGATTGTCTTATAAGCTTCCAGAGTCCATTTTTCAGGGAAAAAGGTGGGTGGAATCTTTAAGGATTCTCCTGTTGTTTTAAAGGAAGTCAGCAGCATCCACAAAAAAGGGAATACTACGACTACAATACCGGCAAGCAGAGCCAGATGAACGATCAGATGCCCGGTATTGATCCGTTTGTGTATTGTTTTGGTACGTGTTGTCTTCATATTCTGCTGCCTCCCGTCAATCGTAGTTGACCCATTTTTTCTGACCAACCATCTGAATGATCGTTACGACCATAATCGCCGCAAAGATCAGGATAGAGATAGCTGCAGCATAACCCTTGTAACCGTAGTCAAATGCGTTGCGGTAGAACAGCATGGCAATGGTCTGGACGGAATCATAAGCGGGGTTGGTTTTGCCGATCATCATGTAGATCGTATCAAATACCTGGAAACCGCCGATGATAGAGGTAATGGTAACAAAGAAAATGGAAGGGGTCAGCATGGGCATCGTAATATGGAAGAACTGGTCGATAGCGGTAGCGCCGTCGATTGCAGCGGCTTCGTAATAGCTCTTGCTGATTCCCTGTATGCCTGCCAGCAAAATAATCATATTGTAGCCGACTGACATCCAAAGGCCTACGATCATGATCATGTACAATGCGGTATGGGGATCGGTCAGCCAGTTATGCCCGGTTCCGCCAAGTTTTTTGATGAAACTGTTTAAGATGCCCATCTGTTCGTTGAATACCCATTTCCATACCATTGCAACCGCTGCGGACATGGTAACGGAGGGCAGGAAATACAGGGTACGGTACAGAGATTTTCCTTTGATGCCGGCGTTCAGCAGAGCCGCGAGCACAATGGAAAAGAACAGTCCGACGGGAACGGTAATGACAACGTATTTTAAGGTATTGCCGAACGAACGCCAGATTGTCATATCTGTGAGGATGTTTTTGTAGTTTTCAAGACCGACAAAATGGGACACATTAAATTTGTTTACATCGTTAAAGCTGAACCAGAGATTCTGGAAAAAGGGCCAGATGTAAAACGCGAACAGGCCGATGGTAACCGGTGCAATGAATACATAAGCCGCAAACCAGTCCATCTTCTGTCTTTTGGTGGCCTTTTTCCTGGGCATTTTCTTTTGTTTTTTTACCTCTGCCATATCATTTTCACCTACTTTATTTTTCGTGACAATAGACTGTACGTCTCTGCGCGCATTCTATTGTTGTGGAAATACAGGAAACCCGCAGGACTTCCGAAGAAGCCCTGCAGGCAGATTCCGGTATTATTTTGCTAACAGAGCGTCAGCTTCTGTCTTTAACTGAGCGCAGGCATCCGCAAGAGACATCTCGCCGGTATATGCCTTGGTCAGCCAGGTTGCTTCCATATCGTACAGCTCAGCTGCGTTCATGCAGACAGGCAGCGGATATGCGATATCGGAGTGGTTGGTGTAAGCTTCCAGATGATACTGAGGATATGCTTTTGCAAACAGATCCTGCGCATCAAATCTTGCGGAAATAACGGAACCGGATTCACCCTGAAGCTTCTGAGCTTCAGCGCTTGCAAGCCAGATCGCAAATTTGATGGCTTCGTCTTTATTCTTGGAGCCTTCGTATACTGCATAGCCCAGACCGTTGATGCAGTTGTCTTCGATGCCGTTGAAGGTAGGCATTTCTACACAGTCGATCACGTCTTTGATGATTTCGTTTTCGGAATATTCTTCAACCATATAAGAACCAGCCAGGGTCATAGCGATCTGACCTGCTTCGAACATAGCGTCGGAACCTGTCTCAGCCAGAGTAGAAGCGTTTGGAGACAGACCAGCGTCGATCATGTCGATCCAGCACTGAATACCTTCCTGAGTTTTGGGATCAGCGTAACCGGTTTCGGTCTTGTCGTCGTTTAAGATCCAGCCGCCGTTTGCATAAACGGTCTGATAATACCAGGTCTGGAAGTCAACAGGGCAAGCGAACGGATAGATACCGTCAGGCAGCTTGTCTTTTAATTCGGTTGCCAGAGCAACGAGGTCTTCGTAAGACATATCGTCTGTAGGATATGCAACGCCGGCCTGATCGAACAGGTCTTTGTTGTACCACAGAGCGTTGGTATCGAAGTCCTTGGGAGTAGCGTAGTTCTTGCCGTCACGAACGAAGCTGTTTACCAGAGATTCCGGGAAGTTGTCTTTGATATCGGATGCAGCAACTGCATCTGTCATATCAGCCAGGATACCGCCGTCTGCATAGGAATCGATATGCAGAACGTTTAACCAGAATACGTCAGGAGCGGTGCCGCCGCCTGCAGATGCTTCCAGCTTGGTCCAGTACTCGCCGCCCTTGTAAGGTGTGATCTGGATGTCGATTTCAACATTAGGGTTTTCAGCTTCATAAGCATCGATCAGATCCTGAAGAACTTCAGGCTGGGATGTCCAGCTGCCCAGTGTCAGTTTTACCTTGTCGCCGGTAGAAGCGCTGGTATCTGCCGCTGCTGTATCGCCTGTGGATGCAGAGCTGTCAGTGCTTGTAGATGTGGAAGAAGAGCTTCCGCATCCTGCCAGGGCAGTTGCTGCCAAAACAGCAGACAGACCGAGTGCTGCAATGCGTTTCATGTTTTTCATACCATTGTCCTCGCTTTCTCTTTTTCTTCTTTTTCTGAAGATATGCAAATCCTCCGTTATGGGGGCGATTGCCGTGTTTTGTGGCAGACCGTGTCTATTTGTGGCAACAGAATGTCCGCGTAGGGTGTACTCTGTTGTTGTAGAAAAAAGCGGACTGTGCCCTTTCGTTTCTTGTGATGTGAAAGAGCATAGCCCGCTTTGGCCTCGAAAAATAACTATATAACTATTTATTTATCAGGCAGAAATGGTGTAAGTCTGTTTTTCCAGGTCGACTGTAACCTTCGTGCCGTCTGCAAATACGGATTCCTGAATTTTCCAGTTGTCCGGATCAAAGCGGTGGGATATAAGCTCGCATTTCGCAATCCTGCTGTGGAGATCGGATACGACCTGACAGCGTGCAATCAGTTCCGGCATATGAGCTTCATCTTGGGCGAATGCGCCGTCCGTATTGGGGTAAGCACCATCGCGGAGCAGGAGCGCCGCCGTTAATGAGAGCATACAGCATATAATCCTCTGCGCCTTCCGGCCGGTCCATCATCCAGGGCTGGATTACGCAGTCGTGATAAACAAGATTAAACAGCGGAACCGGGATGCCGTCCTTGGGGGTTCCGGGCTTTTTCAGCATAAAGGAGTACGGGGCGTAATGACAAAATACCAGGCTCTGGATTGCCCAGTCGCTGACTTCTTCAGAGCTGGATAAGATGCCCTGCGAAAGCAGCCAGGAGAAGCACTGCCCGCGGTATTCGTAGCAGTCGCGCCGTGTCATACGGTGTTCCGGATTGTTACATTCATCGCCCTCATTGCAGGTAAAGACGTCTAAGTAAGCACCGTCTAAGAAAATACCGTTCTGAGCGATTTTAGAAAAGTTCCGTTTTACATAGTAGGGAGCCTGGGAGGCGCACAGATAAGACTGCGGTCCGCCAGCCCAACGGCTGTGCCTCGGAATCGTGCCGTCTGTGAAATGGCAGGCGTAATTTTCATCAAAACTGGGAGCTGCCTCGTAGAAGTCGCGGTACTGATCGTGAATTCCGAACATGTAACCGAACCTGTGCATCGTATCGGCAAGCTCTTTCATCCCTTCCCAGCCGCCTGCTTCTTTACATGCGGGGGAATAATCGGGATGCTGATTGTCATATCCGGGCTGTGCCCAGCCATCCAGATGCAGATAAAGTTTATCGACGCCGAGATCGTGAATCTGGCGGATTTGCTCTGTTCTGACGGAGAAAGGTGTCAGGTGGTTGTTTTTGTCCGGATTGGCGGGATCGTAAAAATCGGATTCCGGCTGTACGACTGTCTTAATGCCGGTGTGCATAAATTTGCATCCGATCAAATCGTTTACGGAAGGGTTCTGTGCAGCTTTTTCAGCGAGCGTGCGCAGATGTCCTTTTTCTCTGACATAACGGCGATATACTTTACAGAGATCGTTGTAATCGCAGTCAGAAACGAATGTATAACGGAGAACACGGCGGTAATCCATTTTACCAAGGCTGGGTTCGTAGTAAACGCTTACATGGGTGTAAGGGCCGTTTGCCGGATGGTTTGCCGTATAGCCGGCATTCCAGGGCGTTTCGCAGATCGCGATGTAACCGTCGCGGTCCTTTACCTGGCCAAACCACGGCATGTAGCCGCCGGAGGTTTCGAAAAATCCGTTGAACGGAAGCGGGGAGAGCGGTGTCTCCCAGGTGTTGGGAACCAACAGTCCCTGACCGGTTGTCAGAACAGTATACCAGTTTTTGGAGGGTGTTTCAAAGGAAAATTCACCGGGCCAGAAAACCTTTTCCACACAAAGATCGTCCTCCGTGACCGGAAGCCATTCGAAACGGACATCTTCGGTCGTCTGTTCTATCCAGATCAGAGTTTCAAATGTATAAGAAGTGCCGCAAAAACCGGAAAAGGTGCTGCGGATGCCGGTGCCGACGCCTGTTTTAAAAAGTTCATGGGAAACAGAAGCGGCAGAAGTAAAGGGGAAGATTCCTTCCTTGCACTGCAGGACAGGAATAAATCCATCCAGAGTCGACCATTCAGCATGTTTGTGTCTGACGGTGACCGAAAGCGTTTCTTCATTTAATAAAACAGTAAGCTCTCCGGCAGAAATTGTTTTCATAAAGCAACTGCTCCTTTAACACGTTCGCACATTCCTGTAGGGAAGTAATTGTATAATACATGTGTAAAAATACGCTATACAGCTGGGTTCATTATATTTCATATGGGTGTTGCTGTGTTGACCTTTTGTGCAGTATTGTTGTACAATCCGACAACTTTTGATAAAATAGGCATGGAAAAAATGACAGGATGAGAGCTATAGACGATGGCAGACAGATGGAGATGATGAGTAAATGACATATGTGAAAACGCAGCTGAAACGGGAAATTACGATCCCTGCGATTGTTACAATACATTATTTTGAATATATGAAGGATTTCGCTTTTAAGGGAGAAAGTCATGATTTCTGGGAATTTTTATATGTAGATAAAGGAAATATTCTTGTACGCGCAGGGGATCGGGAGCTGCAGATGGGAGCCGGGGATATCGTGTTCCATGAACCAAACGAATTTCATGCGTTTCGGGCGGTTGGAAAGTCGGCGATCAATCTGGTAGCGGTTTCTTTTGTGACGGACAGCCCGGGAGTAGATTTTTTTCGAAAAAAAGCATTTATTTTAAATGAGAAAGAACGCCTGATTTTATCTGCACTGGTCAGCGCTGCCAGAGAGGCACTCAGCACACCGATCAATATTCCCTGGATCGAGCAGGTAGGACTTCGGGAGGATGCGCCCTACGGCGCACAGCAGATGATTTTGCTGAATCTGGAGCTGTTTTTGCTGACGCTGCGCAGGGAGCGGGAAGAAAAGGCGGACGATTCCAAACGGTTTGAGCTGACGGAAGAGACAGCACATCTGAAAAGTTCCCGGCTGATTCAGGTCGTCCACTATATGCAGGAGCATGTTCAGGAGCAAATCGATATGAATACACTCTGTGATGTTTTTTATATGAGCCGGTCTACGCTGCAGCATCTTTTCCATAAGGAATTCGGATGCGGACCAATGGAATAATTCAGCAGAATGAAGATCCGGCGTGCACGGGAAATGATGCGGGAAGAAAATTGCAACATCACAGAAATTGCTGCACGTCTGTCCTATGGATCGGTACAATATTTTTCCAGACAGTTTAAAAAAGAAATGGGAATGTCTCCAATGGAGTATTTGTCGTCGGTGAAGGGAATCACACAGGCACTTCGATGAAAAAATATGCAATTTGTATAGAATATACAAGTTCTTAAAAAACAAACATGCAATCTGAATAAATTGATATTGCCGCATGGTGTACCTCGTGGTAATATACAACCATAGCATCCGGAAACGTTTCCGGAAGCGTTCCCGGGAGCATTACAGGGACAACAACAGACAGGAATTGCGCTGAGAAAAGCGCCTGTCACCAATAAAAAAGAGAGGTAGAGCTATGAAAAAGAAACTGATCAGTGTATTACTGAGTGCGGCAATGGCAACAACGATGCTTGCAGGCTGCGGAAGCACTGCCGCAGATACCGGAGCTGCTCCGGCAGAAACGAAAGCAACTGAGGAAAAGACCGAGGCTGCAGATACCGAGGCAGAGACTGATACAAAAGAAGCTGCTGCCACAGGCGAAGGCAAGGTTTATTACTTAAACTTCAAACCCGAGCAGGCAGATGACTGGGTAGATCTTGCAGCAGAGTACACCGCTGAAACCGGTGTGCCGGTAACTGTTGTAACCGCAGCAAGCGGAACCTATGAATCTACTCTGAAGTCCGAAATGGCAAAGACAGAAGCACCTACCCTGTTTCAGGTAAATGGTCCCGTTGGTCTGGCTTCCTGGAAGGCTTATTGCTATGACTTCAAGGACAGCGAGGTTTATAAGAACGTACTGTCAGACGATTATGTGTTAAAGGATGGCGACGCTGTTCAGGGTATTGCATATGTAATTGAAACATATGGTCTGATCTACAACAAGGCACTGTTAAATGACTATTTTGCATTGGATGATGCAGAGATCAAATCCATCGATGAGCTGAACAACTTCGAAGCACTGAAGAAAGTTGCAGATGGAATTCAGGCTCACAAGGATGACCTTGGCGTAGAAGGTGCATTCGCTTCAGCCGGTTTTGATTCCTCCTCTGACTGGAGATTTAAGACACATCTGGCAAACCTGCCTCTGTACTATGAATATAAGGCAGACGGAATTACCTCTTCTCCTGCTATCAAGGGAACCTATCTGGACAACTACAAACAGATCTTCGATCTTTACATCACAGATTCTACCTGTGATCCGGCTCTGCTGTCCGGTAAGACTGGTGAAGATGCTGCCAGCGAATTTGCACTTGGCGAAGCTGTCTTCTATCAGAATGGTACCTGGGCTTACAACGACATCAAGGATAACGAAGTAGCAGATGAAGATCTTGGCATGCTTCCTATCTATATTGGCGCAGAAGGCGAAGAAAATCAGGGCCTGTGCACCGGTTCCGAGAACTACTGGTGTGTAAACAAGAATGCAGATCCTGCTGATATCCAGGCAACTCTGGACTTCATGGAATGGGTTGTAACCAGCGATACCGGTCGTGACGCTCTGGCAAACACCATGGGCTTTGTAACACCTTTCAAGACCTTTGAAGACGGTTATCAGTCTCAGAACCCGCTGGTACTTGCAAATGATGAGTACACCAAAGCTGGTAAGACACCTGTATCATGGAACTTCACCACAATGCCTTCTGAAGAGTGGAAAAACGGCGTCGGCAGCGCACTGCTTGAGTATGCTCAGGGCACCGGCGACTGGGATGCTGTTGTAACCGCATTCGTAGATGGCTGGAAGACAGAGTATGACGCAGCACATGCGGAATAATTTAGCTGCATAAGAGTCCTGCACCAAAAATCGGTATGCAGGTAAACAAAGAGGATCATAATCAGAGGGCGGGCTATGTGCCCGCCCTTTCCCTTTCACGCACGGGATTTTTGCTTTACGTGCGGTAATTACAGATGTTTTGAAACAATGCCGCCTGTGCGGATGCAGAGAACACGAAAGCGGCAGAATGAGAGGAAATTATGGAGAAAGCAATCAGACGGTATTGGCCGATTTTTGTTCTGCCCACATTTCTTGCATTTATCCTTGGATTTATTGCGCCTTTTGCGATGGGTGTATATTTGTCCTTCTGCAAGTTCACGACGGTAACAGATGCAAAGTTTATCGGTTTTTCAAACTATCTTAAAATTTTTACAGATGCTTCATTTGTACACGCCCTGTGGTATACAGCGATTTTCACAGTTGTGACGGTTGTGCTGATCAATGTGCTTGCATTTGCGGTAGCGCTGCTTTTGACAAAGGGATTTCGGGGGACAAATATCTTCCGGACAGTATTTTTTATGCCGAACCTGATCGGTGGTATCATCCTGGGTTATATCTGGCAGCTTCTGTTAAATGGTGTACTGCTGTATATGAACCGGACACTGACCTATTCCTCCGTCTATGGCTTCTGGGGACTGGTTATTCTGATGTGCTGGCAGCAGATCGGCTATATGATGATCATCTATATCGCGGGCCTGCAGGCCATCCCGGAGGATATGCTTGAGGCCGCAAAGATCGACGGCGCTTCCGGCTGGAAGACCCTCTGGCATATCACCATCCCGAACGTCATGCCGTCCATCACCATCTGCACCTTCCTTTCACTCACCAACGGCTTCAAGCTCTATGACCAGAACCTGGCCCTGACGGGCGGTTCGCCGTTCAAGACGCTGGCCGACGGCAATGTCATCAAGACGACGGAAATGCTGGCGCTCAACATCGTCAACTCCAATACCTCCAACTCCAAGGGTCCCGGCCAGGCCAAGGCCGTCGTGTTCTTCGTGCTGGTCGCCATCATCAGCATCGCCCAGCTCGTCGCCACCAGAAAGAAGGAGGTCGATCAGTAATGAAAAATACCGGCTTCCAATCGTTAGATATCATAATTGGAAGTCGATATTTTTTCTTTATCAAATTGATTCAATTGAATTGGATTTGCAAAGCAACTGTTTTAATTTATCTTTTGTAGCTTTGTCTGTA
>ENA-OOYV01001988-OOYV01001988.1-human-gut-metagenome-genome-assembly--contig:-NODE-1988-length-11023-cov-6.639041_pt1 | contig 11023 bp, 7 predicted proteins | sample MGYA00241704_ERZ501380 | MGnify/ENA primary metagenome ERZ501380 (study PRJEB25962, sample SAMEA2042984) | human gut metagenome | biome: human gut; feature: human-associated habitat; material: faeces...
GAAGTGTATAACAGGCTGAAACAGTCGGGCATACTGTATGGATACATCGTTCCTTCATACGATGTGCTTCACACATTTGGCTCCCGCTACCTGATGGAAGATTTGATTGATTTCATGAAAGAGAAAGGAGTGCTTTCAAATGAAGAGATACAGAAACTCCATTTCTAGAAACAAAAAGTTTTAACTTCCTGACTGCCTCTTTATCTCCTCCACCACCCTCACATCCGCCGGAAGCCACGCCACACTCTCCAGCTCCTCCCGCTTCAGCCAGGCGGCGTTCTCATGTTCCTTCAGTACCAGGCTGCCGGAAACCACCGAGCACAGGTAACAGTGCATGGTGAGGTGGAACGACGGATACTCGCAGTCCACCGTGGTGAGGAAGGCATCCACCCGGATGTCCGTGTCCAGCTCCTCGCGGATTTCCCGCACCAGGGCCTCTTCCCTGCTCTCGCCCGGCTCCATCTTCCCGCCGGGGAACTCCCAGTAATCCTTGAACTCGCCGTAGCCGCGCTGGGTGGCGAAGTACTTCCCGTCACGGACGATGACCGCCGCCACCACTTCGATGCGCTTGCCCACCACATACGTCTCTCCTTCCTGCCGGATGCTCCAGAACGGGACGGACTTAGCGTCGGTGAACTCTTTCATCCGCCAGGCCGATTCGAAGCCGCTGGCCACGAAATGCATGGGCACGAACAGGCCAACCTGAAACACGTCAAGAAACTGACGGGCCCCGCGGGTATAGCCGTTGCCGATGCGCCCGTCTACGGGGAACATCACCACGTCGAAGCGGTCAGTGAGCTTGCGGATGTCTTTCAGCTCGCCCAGATAACGTTTCTCTTCCTTCAGGGGGTCGATGTCCATGCCGAAATCGGGACTGTAGACCGTACCTCCGTGGTAGTCGTCGGTCAGGAAGCGGGCGTACCAGTTGTTCAGGTCGCCGGCATGGAAGATGCGCTTGCCGCCGGTCTCAATCACCCACGACACGCCGCTGTCGGTGCTTCCGGTGGCGGCCACGTGCACCAGCTCGTCTGCCCACGTAGCTCCCTTGCCCAGCCAGGCGTCGGCTTCGTCCTTCTGCGCGCGTCGGTGCTTCAGAATGTCTTTCGAAAGGATGTAGCGGAGGTTCGTCTTCACGGTCCGCCAGGAGAAGATGTCGCGGTTGAAATGGTCTTCGTGGAAATGGCTGGAGAAGACGTACATCGGCTTGGGCGACCGCAGCAGACGGGACATCACGCCGGCAGGGTCCATCCAGTAATCGAACACGAGGATACAGCGGTCGGTCTCGAGGGCAAAGCCGCTGTGGAAGATATAGGTGAGTTGCATAGGTTTCTTGAATAGTTTATGCAAAGATAGCGTTTTTGCCGGGAATTACTATCTTTGTACCCGACAAGCCATCCAATGAAGACTACAAGACAAAATACCCAACGCCTGCAGTGGGAAACCGACCCGCTCTACCGACTGATCAGGACCATCAAGAACGTGATGGACCGGTATTTTCTGGACCCTCTCATCGGCCTGCTTTTCCCGACGGCAGGCGACATCTTCTCGTCTGTCATGATGCTGCCTTTTCTTGCCGTGTCCCTGTTCAGAATCAAGTCCATCCCCCTCACCCTGGCCATCGTCTACAACATGCTGACGGACATGCTGCTGGGCATCATCCCGCTCTGGATTGGCGACCTGCTGGACATTTTCAGCCGCTCGTACACCAAGAACTTCCGGCTGATTGTGGGCTTCGTGGAGGGTGACCAGGAAATCATCCGGGAGGTGAACCGCAAGGCCGTGCTCACCGCCGTGGGCATCCTGCTGCTGTGCGTGCTCATCTACTGGCTCGCCAAGGCGGTGGTCTATCTCAGCGCGGAACTGTGGGGATGGGTGCAGGGATTGTTTTAAGGACAAAGCGGAATCCCACATTTTTTTGTACCTTTGACCGTTGAAACGATTCACCTACAAGTCATGAACAAGAAAATACTGATTGTCGGGGCCAACGGGTTTACAGGGCGTCACCTGCTATATGCTTTTGCAAAGAAACCCGACTGGCAGGTCACCGGTTGCTCACTGCATCCGGACATTTGTCCGCCGGCACACGGCTACCGTTTTCTGGAGACGGACATCACGAACGAAGCGGAACTAAAAAAACGGATGGAGGAAGTGCAGCCCGATGTGGTGGTCCACACGGCGGCCCTTTCGGCCACGGATTATGCCGAGACGCATCCTGCCGAAGCCGAGGCGGTGAACGTGAATGCCGTGGCCAGCCTGGCTACCTTGTGTGCGCAATACGACAGCCGGCTCATCCACCTGTCCACCGATTTCGTGTTCGGAGGAGACACCTGCCGGTTGTACACCGAGGAGGATATGCCTTCTCCTGTCAATTACTACGGTCGCACGAAATGGGAAAGCGAGAAGGTGGTGGCCTCCATCTGCCGGAACTATGCCATTGCCCGCATCGTGGTGGTGTACGGGGCTCCTTATCCGGGACAGCACGGCAACATCGTCTCGCTGGTCATCCAGCGTCTGCGCAACCACCAGGAGATACGGGTGGCAGACGACCAGTGGCGCACGCCGACTTATGTGGGCGACGTGGTGCAGGGCATTGAGAAGCTCGTCGCACAACCGGTCTGCGGCATCTATCACCTCTGTGGCGGAGAATGCATGACCGTGGCCGACATGGCCCTGCGCACAGCCGACACACTGGGGCTGGACCGTTCGCTCATCCTTCCGGTGCACACGGCCGCGATGCAGGAAAAGACTCCCCGTCCCCGGTTCAGCGGACTGAGCATCGAAAAGGCCCGACGGGAACTGGGCTATCGGCCGCACACCTTTGAAGAGGGCATCAGAAGGATGCAACTGGACGATTCCTCGCGGCGGAAATAAAACGGTTTCCGGAAAATCCGTATCTTTACGCCAAAATCATTTGCAAATGGGAAAAAAAGAATACATGCAGGCCAACAAGGACTGGCTGGCCGAAAAGGCAAAGGAAGAGGGAGTACAAGCACTCCCCAAGGGAATCTACTACAAGGTACTGGCTTCGGGTGCGAACGACGGCAAGCATCCAACGCCACGGAGCATCGTCACCGCACACTACACGGGATGGACCATCAACGGGAAGAAGTTTGACAGCAGCCGCGGAGGTGCTCCTGCCGCTTTCCGCCTGAGCGACCTCATTGAGGGATGGATCATCGCGATGCAGCAGATGTGCGTGGGCGACAAATGGGAGATTTACCTCCCGGCAGAGATGGGCTACGGCAAGTTCTCACAGCCCGGCATTCCCGGAGGCTCCACCCTGATTTTTGAGATTGAATTGTTGGGAATAGCGTAAGGGCATCCTTTCTACAGCTTTTCCAGAAAGGCACTCGGCACATAAGCCGTCGCCATCGAAAACAAACCATCGACCACCACGGCCACCCGCTGCTGTCCACGGTAGCGGGCTACACGGCCTGTCACCCCCTCAAAGGCCCCGTGCACAACCCGTACCAGCTGGCCTTCCCGGAATTTACTCACGTCGTCGGGTACAAAGAGGATGTCTTCATTCTCGGAATCACAGATAATCTTGAGGCTTTCAATCTGGGTGTCGGGTATCACAAGAGGACTTGTCACCGTTCGTGTGCCTACATGGGAATGCCCGCAATAGAAACGGAGGAAGGAAAGGTCGGCGTTCTCTCCCAGCAGATGCCTTATCTCAGCCTCCAGCCCATAGACAAACAGGAGGTTGGGGATGCGTGATTCTTCCACGCTCTTTTTCTTCCCGTCCACCAGTTTCATCCGCTTGATTGTCGGATAAAAGGCTGTTCTTCCCTGGCAGACCATGTAGTCGTATGCCTTTTTCTCCCGCCCGTAAGTGGCACGAAGCGCATACCAGTGAGGCTGGGGCCGGAACCGTTTGAGAGTCTTCAGTCCGGACGTATCTCCCATCTGCTTTTCACCGGAAGATGCATTTACGGTCCCTACGTATTCATTCTTGTCATTCATTTTTCCCTTCGTCTAACGTTTTTCCGTTCCCCGGAAAGGGGTATCGGCTGTGACGAATTTATAAAAATGACACTGGATTTCCGGACGGGAAAATCCCGGTTTACGCCTGCGCGGTCGGTTAGGACGCTTATCTGGTCAAAAAAGACAGGCAGTCCGTCTGATTTTTCCGGAGGATAAAGTGGGCCGGGCACCTTTCCCTCCGCCATGAAGCAGGAATGGTTCATGGAGGCAATTGGTTTTCCCAAGAATAAATCGTAAATTTGCCAGAGAATAAACGGAGGAAAGACGATGAAAGAAGAAGTGATTGAACTGGATTCAGTGGAAAAATACAACCGGCTCTTCGGACTGGAGACCCTGCACCCGATGGTCAGTGTGGTCGACTTGTCGAAGGCTACGCGGTGGCCGCAGGAGTTTAAAGTCAACTATGGGGTGTATGCCCTGTTCCTGAAAGAAATCTGTTGCGGAGACATCACCTACGGACGCCAGCCCTACGACTATCAGGAGGGGACGATTGTCTGTTTCGCCCCGGGTCAGGTGGCCTCTTTCCGCATGAAGGAAGGCACACTGCCCCAATGCCACGGACTGCTGTTTCATCCGGATTTTATCCGGGGCACACAGCTGGGAAGGGACATCAAGCATTACTCCTTTTTCTCCTACGAAACCCGCGAGGCCCTGCACGTGTCGGAGGACGAGCGGCGCACGGTGATGGACTGCCTGCAAAAGATTGACACGGAACTGCGACGCCCCGCCGACAAGCACAGCCGCCGCCTGATTACGGCCAACATCGGACTGCTGCTGGACTACTGCATGCGCTTCTACGAACGGCAGTTCACCACGCGCGAGGCTTCCAACAAAGACATCATCGTACGCTTTGAACAGTTGCTCGATGAGTATTTCGACAGCCCGGCACCGCAGGAAGAGGGACTGCCTACGGTGAAATACTTTGCGGAGAAGGTTTTCCTCTCACCCAACTATTTCGGCGACATGATCAGCCGGCAGACGGGACGGACGGCCTCGGAATACATTCAGGGAAAGGTGATTGAAAGGGCGAAGGAAATGCTGCTTTCCACCACCAAGCCCATGAGCGAGATTGCCTACAGCCTGGGCTTCCAGTACCCGCAGCACATGAGCCGCATGTTCAAGCGGCTGGTGGGACACACCCCGAACGAATACCGGAGCCAGTGCGGATAAACTTATCCGCACAATATTCCTCTGATTGATTTATCACACCCCGGTCCCGGCCTCTGGCTGGGACTTGTTGTTTCCGCCCTGCCCGCTCTCGGCATACTTAGAAGGGGAAACGCCGAACATGTCCGTGAAATGCTTGCGGAAGGTGGGCAGGTCGTTGAAGCCTACGCGCTCAGCCACTTCCGTTACCGAGAGACTGGTCTCCATCAGCAGCAAGGCGGCCTTGGTCATACGGATGTGGCGAATCAGTTCCACAGCTGAAAGGTCGGTATGCTGCTTCAGCTTGCGGTAGAGGGTGGCCAGGCTCATGTGAAGTTCCCCAGACAGCACCTTGACATTGAAATCAGGATTGCTGACATTTGCCTCGATGCAGGCCCACACCTTCTGCATAAATTCGCTTTCCGTGCTTTCCGGTTTCTCCGTCGAAGCTGAAGCGGCAGACGACGCATGCAGCAACGTACGGGTGTAAATCTGTTTCAGACGACGGCGCATGTCGAGCAGACAGGCTATCTTGGCCAGCAGCACTTCCGGATTGAACGGCTTTCGCAGGTAGTCGTCGGCTCCTCGCCGGGAGGCTTCCACGCTGTCCCTGTCCTCGGCCTTGGCGGTGAGCATCAAGACGGGGATGTGGGCCGTTTCCTTCCGCTTGCGCAGTTCGGCACAGCAGGTGAACCCGTCCATCACGGGCATCATCACATCCGACAGCACCAAGTCGGGCACCTGCTCCACGGCAGTCTTCAGACCTTCTTCTCCGTTTTCGGCTTCCAGCACCCGATACTGCTTCCGCAACAATTCACACAAGTAGCGGCGCATGTCGGTATTGTCTTCAATTACGAGTACCGTCTGACGGGCGGCGGTCTGTTTCTCCCCCTCTTCCTCGGTCGTTTCCGAATCTACTGGAAGAATCAGTTCCGGCGAAACGGGAGCCGTTTCATGGGATACGGCAGTAGCTTCTTCCCACGTACAGTCGTCTTCGTTGAAATGTGATTTTCCTTCGGGCAGGTACACACAGAACAGACTGCCCTTACCCGGCTCGCTGTCCACGGTGACCCGTCCGTGATGCATCTCCACGATGTGTTTCACGATTTTCAGGCCAATACCCACATGCGTAGAAACAGCGGGTGCTTCCTTTCCCGTCACGAAGGGGTCGAAGATATGCTGCAGGAGAACACTATCAATGCCTTTTCCGGTGTCGCTCACCGACAGACAGCAGAAATGTTTCCCGTCTATTTCTTTCCGTTCCACTTTCAGACGGATTTTCCCTCCTTCCGGTGTGTATTTGAACGCATTTGATATCAGGTTCTGCACCACTGATGAAAGTTTCTCCCGGTCGGCCCATACTGGCACACAGTCCGGCGCCAGTTCCCAGGCGTAATCTATCTTCCGTTCGGCAGCCAGCGACTGGAACCCCTGTGCCACGTCCACCAGCAGGGCTTCCACATCCACCTGCGACAGACGGAGCTTCACCATCCCGGCCTCTGCCTTCTGGATGTAAAGCAGACGGTCGGTCAGGGTATGCAATCCTTCGGCGTACTTGAACATCATGGACAGCTTGGCATAGAAAGGATGCGAAGTGGGTGTCTTGTGCAGGAGCTCACGCAAAGGAGCCAATATCAGAGTAAGCGGGGTACGCAGCTCATGAGCCGCCATCGTGAAGAAATCTTCCCGCTCCTTGCGAAGCTCGATTTCCTTGTTGCGCTCCATGTTCACCGTAAACAGTTCGTGCTCCAGCCGCAGTTCATACTGTACGCGCTTTTCTTTCAGCCGAACCCGGTGGATATAGACCAACAATATTCCCATCAGCCCGAGAGTGGCCAGCAGACGGAACCACCAAGTCTCACTCCAATGCGGGTCGACTACGATGGCCAGACTGCTCACCTCGCCCTCGCTCTGGTCTTGAAAGACCGTCTTCACCTGAAACGTATATTCTCCCGCAGGCAGACGGTCGTAGGAGATTTTGTCTCCCTCGTCAGCCATAATCCATTCCTCCTGATACGGGTACAGACGATAGAGGTATTTCTGAAGCTTGTGCAGGTAAAGCAGGTTGGAGAACGAAAGCGAGAAGTTCCGGTTGGCATGGTTCAGATGCAGGCTCGTGGTATAAAGCAAGGAGCGCGACAAGACCACCTGCCCGTTCACATGCTCGCCAATCTGCACCGACGTATGGTTGACTTCCAGGTCGGTGAACACCACTCTTCCCTTTTCGATGGGATAATGAAAGCGGAGCCGAGAGGGACGGAAATAAGTCAGCGTGCTATGGTTGCCCCAGAACAGGAAATCCTTTCCGAAGAACACAGAACGGTTGCTGCCCGAGACATAGAAATTGTAGAACGACTGCAAATGGCGGCTCAAGCGAGAGATTCCGGAATTGGAGCCCACCCACAAGGAATGGTCGCCGTCTTCGGCCAAAGCGGTCACGAAATTACTGCACAAGCCCTCCTCGGTGGTGTAACGACATACAATGCGGTCTGCTTCTGGTGAGCATACGCCGAGTCCGTTGCCGGCATACCCCACCCACAATTTCCGGTCGCTTCCCCATAGGAGTGCCCGCACTTCCACGTCCGTTACCGGCATGCCTGCTTCTTTTTCATAGCCAGTATGCGAGCGCATCACCCGGTTTCCTTCCATCGTGAGGCGCAACAGGCCGCGGGTCGTACCAAGCCACAACGTACGGGCATCACTAAGGGCCAGCGCACGCACCTGAATATGGTCAGGGATTTGCGGATTGTTCCATTCCACCTTCACCGAAGTCCCCTTGCGGAGATTCACCCGGTAAAGTCCGTTGCTGGTGCCCGCCCAAGCCTCATTCTCCGAGAGAGGCAGAAGGCTCCACACCTCAGGCGATGTCTCCTTGCCCAAGCCAAGTGCCTGCCAGCTACCGTCCTCTCCATACCGGAGTACACTCCCGTTCCGGGAGCCGAACCAAAGTCCGCCGCAGGTATCCGCCGCACTGCAGAGTACGGTGTGAATGGCCACCACACCGGGAGCCATCGGCTGAAAATCCAAAGGTTGAATTCCATCAAAAGGCTGCGTGCTGCGCAAAAGGCCCTTATGAAAAGTAGCCAGCCAGAGATAACCTTCCTTATCCATCTGGATGCCGCATAGTTCATTGGAATGTGCCTGTGCATATTGCTGATAGAAAAGCTGGCGCAGGTCAGAAAACAGCACGCCCCCTCCTTCCGTTCCAATCCACAGCAGTCCTTCGGGGTCGTAATAGCCGGTCACCATGCGGGTCTCGATGTACTGGTTGCCGCTGTTCCCGAAAGAATGAAAAGCCTGCATCTTCAGTTCCCGTTCCGGTGTCAGCGTAAGCATCGTATAGCCGTTCCATGTCAAAGCCATGTAGCGGGAGTCCCCCAGCGGCAAGAGCTGGAACACATCGTTGTGCGAGAGCTGTTCATTGCGGTTGGCCGGATTGTAGTTCCAGTGGTGTGTCGCACGGGCCGTCAGGTCGTAACCATACAGCCCGTCGCCGAGAGTCGTTATCCACAGGAAATTATCCCCCTGCAACGCCGAAGTAACCAGCACATCCCGCTGCATCGGGCGGACGCAAAGCGTTTCCAGCCGCTTCTGCCACCGGTCATAACGGTAAACCGTACCTTTCCGTCCTATACCATAAAGACTCTTCCCGTCTTCTCCCAGACAGAGCATCATAAGTTCCTGCTCCGATTCCACCTTGACCGTGGATTGCAAATGAACAAAGGCCGTATCTTCCCGGAAAGAAGCCGTAGACAAATCCATCTCCGAAAGCGTGTTTCCGGCCACTCCCCAGCAATGCCCGTCGCTGGTCGCCACGAAACGGGTAAAGTCCACAATCCTGTTCCGCTCCACATCCCAGAGAGAGAGAAACCTTTCCCGCTGCTTGTCGAACAGAAACAGTGTCCGCTCCGAACGGACCAGCAAATAATCTTTGTTCAGTGAGACTACTTTCCCCACCGTGCGATGAAGGGCCTCCGTGATGCGGAAAGTCTTGAAATCCTGCCCGTCGTAGCGGCTCAATCCGCTGCTGGTACCAAACCAGATAAAGCCTTCGGCATCCTTTTCAATGGAATGAATGTCATTGTCGGCAATTCCGTCGTTCATGTTCAGCACCTGAAAATCTTTTTCCAGCAACCTCTGTGCCCTGGACGGTAACGCCAACCCCAAAAGAAAGAGAAGTATGAGCGTGTAATTTTTCATTCTTTAGATTTAGCCTAGTAAACAAATGCAAAGAAAACAAAAATCCGCTACAAAATGCCTTCTGAAAGTGAAAAAAACAGATTTTACCCCTAAAAAAGCGGTGATAAGAAGAATACCCCCCATTAATGCGACGTTTACCCACCGTGACTGAAACATTAAATTCATAGCTTTGCAAAAGGTGAAGACACCCAATTTGTTTAACCATCTAATTAATAACTTAATCTAAAAAGGAACCTTATGAAGACACAATTCATCACTCTGCTCATCGCAGTGCTGGCAGGTTTGCTACCGCTACACGCGCAACAGATGAGCATCTCCGGAATTGTCACAGACAAGAAGCTGAATGAACCCATCATCGGGGCGTCAGTAGTGATTAAAGGTACGACCAACGGCGGTATCACCGACCTGGACGGAAACTTCCAGCTCAACAACGTGGCTGCCGGAAGTACGCTGGTCGTATCGTACATCGGTTATCAGACATTGGAAATCCCGGTACAGAAAGGCAAGACCTCTTATCAGGTAGCCCTGTCGGAAGACACCCAGACACTCGACGAAGTGGTAGTGGTAGGTTTCGGTACACAGAAGAAAGTGAACCTGACCGGTGCCGTAGCTTCGGTGGACAACAAGAAACTGGAATCCCGTCCGGTCACCTCCGTAGGTCAGGCCCTGCAAGGTGTAGTTCCGGGCTTGAACGTCAGCATCCCGGATGCCGGCGGTAAGCTGGATGCCAATCCTTCTTTCAATATCCGTGGTACAGGTAACCTGGGAACAGGTTCCAGCGCTTCTCCCCTCGTGCTGATTGACGGTGTGGCAGGCGACCTGAACCAGTTGAACCCGCAAGACATCGACAACATCTCGGTATTGATGGATGCGGCTTCTGCTGCCATCTACGGTTCACGTGCTCCGTTCGGTGTCATCCTGGTTACTACCAAGAAAGGTAAGCAGGGTAAGACCAGCATTTCGTACTCCAACAACCTGCGCTGGTCTCGTCCGACCAACATCCCTGACATGCTGGATGCCTATACTTTTGCACAGTACTTCAACCGTGCCATCGACAACACGGGTTCCGGTGAAGCACACTTCTTCTCGGACATCACCATGGAACGTATCCAGCAGTACATGCGCGGGGAGATTACTACCACTGCCGACCCGTCTCTTTCACAGAACGGTAACTGCTTCGCCTTCAACCAGAACTCCAACGACAACCAGAACTGGCCTCGCAACTTCATCGACAAGACGGCTTTCGGACAAGAGCACAACGTAAGCCTGTCGGGAGGTAATGAAAAGATACAATATTATGTATCGGGTGCCTTCCTGAGCCAGGACGGACAGATGAACTACGCCAACGACAACAAAAAGCGTTACAATGCCAGTGCCCGCATCAGTGCGGAAATCACCAAATGGATGCGTCTGGAATTCAACAGCCGTTTCATCCGCGAAGACATCGGCATGCCGACCTTCCTGAAACTGTATGGCGACCGTTTCTTTGCAGAAACTACCAAGCTGCACCCCAACATGCCGCTTTACGACAACAACGGTCATTACACTCGTAACCCGAAACTGATGCAGCTGACCTCGGGCGGACGCTCCAATACACAGGACGACACTTACTTCACACAGGGTAGCCTGATTCTGACTCCGATGAAGGGACTGACCATTCACGGTGACCTGGCTCTGCGTACAGGCAGCT
>ENA-OOYV01001991-OOYV01001991.1-human-gut-metagenome-genome-assembly--contig:-NODE-1991-length-11016-cov-2.617736_pt1 | contig 11016 bp, 6 predicted proteins | sample MGYA00241704_ERZ501380 | MGnify/ENA primary metagenome ERZ501380 (study PRJEB25962, sample SAMEA2042984) | human gut metagenome | biome: human gut; feature: human-associated habitat; material: faeces...
GTAGTCTTTAGTATATGTGACAGAAATAAGATAAGAACAAATATTTCTGTCACATAAAACTGAAGACTATTCAAACCACTACACAGTGTGTATGTTAAACGGTATTGGTCAATAAGTTTTGTATTCGTTGACGGAAGATGAAAGGAACTCTTAGACACCTATTTGGCGAGATGTTTGAAAAAATTTTTAACTTAATTTCTACGAGACCTTAAGAAGATAATTTCTCTGGGTGGAGAAATACGTCATAATTCACTTACTACAACTGTCAGATTGCCGAATCGAATCTGAATTCATTCCAGCTTGACTGTGCTTTTATTGGAGTTAATGCTGTTGATGAAGAAGGAAATATCTTTTTAGGAAGTATGGCTGAAGCATCAATTGTACGCCTGCTCTGTCACATGGTTCCTGAAATCTATTTTCTCGCAGATGAAACCAAACTTATGAAGAAAGATTTTATCTACATCTGTCAACTTGGAAAAGGTCGCAATCTTATTACGAATTCTTCAATCTCAGAAAACTACATTCATACATATGAACAACTCGGTGCCTGTGTGATCACAGAAAGTCAAAAAGACCGGAGATAACTATTCCCGTTATCTCTGGTCTTTTTATTTCTTGTAATTATTTACTCTTTTATAATTATTTATTCTTCGCAGCTGTTGTTGTGTTCTTAGCTGCTGTTGTAGTAGTTGTTGTTGCTGCTGTAGATGCTGTTGTAGCTTTATATTTGAACTTAACTTCTTTCCACAGATCCTGATCTACAGACTTCTTGTCATCCCACTTCTTGTCAGCATCTTTTGTCCACTTCTTGTAGACTTTCTCGTATGCTGCCTGCTGTTTTTCCTGAAGCAGTGTGGATTTGTTTGATGCAGCTGCTGTTGTGTCGTTTGGATTTAACATCTTGATGATCACGTATGCATCGTCTAATTCTACGACTCCGCTTACCTGGTTCTTCTTAAGTTTTGCTGCTGCTGTTTCGAATTTTGTTCCTAATGCAGCTTTTCCTTTTGTATAGGATTCTTCGTTGTCAGAGTTTACGCTGAACTTCTTAGCTACAGAGCTGATACTCTGACCTTTCTTGATCATCTTTAATGCGGATTTTGCTTTCTTTAGCTGATCTTTCTTCTCAGCGGCTGTCATGTCTTTTTCTTTTCCTGTCTTGCTGTCTGTTGTCTTTGTTGTGAAAACAAGTTTGTAGACTTTGACAGTTTTGGCTTCGTCATCTGTTACTGTAACGTTTGCTTTCTTGATGATCGCCTGCATAACTTTACTTGCGATCGTGCTTTCTTCGTACAGTTTCTGGATCATATCTTTATCTGCTTCTGTCTTCTTCATGACTTTCTTACCTGTTGAGTCTTTTGCGAAGGCAGTTACGCTTTCTTTGATCTGCTTCTTCTCAGATTTTGTTAACTTCACGTTGTAGTCGTCTGCGTGTGCTGCTAAAACTTTGATCTGTTTTAACTGGTTGATAACGCTGTCTTTGACAGACTGCTGCATTGTGATCTTCTTTCCTTTGCTGTCTGTTCCGACCTGCATAGACCACATGCTGTCTCCGAAGTATGCTCCGTACTGAGCTTCTGCCTGATACTGCATGATTCTTGCATATACATGTGCTTCCTGGAATGTTACTTCTTGTCCTGCATATTCAAATAATGTCTTCTCATTCTTGCTTTTACATCCTGTAAATAAAGAAAGAGTTAACGCAAGAACTGCAGTTAAACATAGCAACTTCTTTGCTAATTTCTTCATTTCATTTTCTCCTTCATATTATGATTATATTAGGCTAATGTCTGGCGATATTATAGCACAAACTTATTGGATTATCAATGAATTGAGCGAGTTCACACAATGTTCAATCTTTTCTAACTGCTTCACTTTCTTTGTCTTTGACAGATCCAGTACAAACGTCGGATTCTTTCCTGCCTGGAAGGATAATTCACGTTTGTATTCTTCTAATATCGCTGGAATTTTTTCTACATCCACGGCTGCATCTGGTTTCATTTCAAATGAGACTTTTTCTCCTTTTTGTTTCACATCTGTCATATAAGCGTGGTGAGCTAATGATTTCAAATATGCAACATATAACAGATTGTAGACTGCTTTCGGCATTTCCCCAAAACGGTCGATCAACTCATCTGTCATATCTTCCATTTCATCTTTGGATTCAATGGATGAAATACGTTTGTATAATTCCAGTTTTTGATATTCATTATACACATACGTTGATGGAATAAATGCATTGATATCGAGATCGAGTGTTGTGTCAAATTCATCCTCGTCTTTTAATTCGCCTTTTAATCTCAAGACTGCTTCATTCAGCATCTTGCAATACAGATCGTATCCAACTGCTTCCATATGACCGGATTGTGCCTGTCCCAAAAGATTTCCTGCTCCGCGGATCTCCAGATCTCGCATTGCGATCTTATAACCGGATCCCAGATCTGTAAATTCCCGGATTGCCTGTAATCGTTTTTCTGCGGTTTCTTTTAACAGTGTGTTTTTTTTGTACATCAAAAATGCAAATGCATTTCGATTCGATCTTCCGACACGTCCTCTTAACTGATACAACTGGGACAACCCAAGCTGGTTGGCATCGTGAATGATCATTGTATTTACATTCGGAATATCTAGTCCTGTCTCGATGATCGTTGTAGATACCAATACATCGATCTCATGGTTCATAAATCCCATCATGATCTCTTCCAGTTCGCGTTCTTTCATCTGTCCATGTGCAAATGCAACTTTCGCATCTGGAAGCAATCTCTGTAATTCGGCTGTCACTTCTGCGATATTATTGACGCGGTTATACACATAATATACCTGCCCGCCACGTGTCATTTCGCGGTAGACCGCTTCTTTGACCAGTTCTTCATTATATTCCATAACATATGTCTGGATCGCTCTTCGGTCATGCGGTGGTTCTTCTAATACACTCATGTCACGGATTCCGATCAGACTCATATGCAGGGTTCTTGGAATTGGTGTAGCAGATAATGATAAGACATCGACATCTTTTTTCATTGTCTTGATCTTTTCTTTATGTGTCACTCCAAAACGCTGTTCTTCATCAATTACGAGCAGTCCCAGATTCTTATACTGCATGTCTTTGGACAATAAGCGATGCGTTCCGATCACGACATCTACCGTTCCATTTTTGAGTCCTTCGATCGTCTCTTTCTGCTCTTTTGCTGTGCAGAATCTGGACATCATACGTACGGTGATCGGGTAATCATGAAATCTCTGTGCAAATGTATTGTAATGCTGCTGTGCAAGGATCGTGGTTGGTACGAGATACGCCACCTGTTTTCCATTGTCTACTGCCTTAAATGCTGCACGGATCGCTACTTCTGTCTTGCCATACCCGACATCTCCACAGATCAGTCGGTCCATGATCTTCTTGCTTTCCATATCCCTTTTCGTATCATCGATCGCATTTAACTGATCCTGCGTTTCATCGTATGGAAATAATTCTTCAAACTCTTTCTGCCATACAGTGTCCTTGTCATAGACATATCCTTCTTTTGCCTGTCTTAGTGCATATAACTGCACGAGTTCTTCCGCAATATCTTTGACTTGACCTTTGACACGTGTTTTCGTCTTCTTCCATTCATTTCCACCTAATTTATGAAGTTTCGGCTTTCTTGCATTTGCACTTGCGTATTTTGCGATCTGGTCTAGGGCTGATGCTAAAATAAATAAATTATCACCGCCCTGATATTCAATACTGATGTAGTCCTTTTCAACCCCATCTGTTGTGATCTTTTCGATTCCGCGGTAAATACCGACTCCATGTTTTTCATGAACAACGTAATCACCGATATTGATATCTGCAAAACTTCGGATCTTTTCTCCTTGTTTTTTCTTCTCTTTCTTTCGGCGCTTTTTTTCTTCTCTTCCTTTGAAAATGTCTCCTTCTGAGATCAATACCCATTTGGCTGCCGGATATTCAATTCCTGTCAGAAGCTTTCCTGCTGTGACAACAATCTGCCCTGCTTCCACTCCATATTTCAAGTCCTTATCATATGTCACAACCAAACCATTTTCTCTCAGATCACTACTTAGACGTTTCGCTCTTGTAACAGATGGAGAAGCAACAACGATCCTGTAGTCCTTACTCTGATATTTGGTAAGATCTTTGACTAACTGCTCAAAACTGTTGTTATAAGACTGAATGGATTTTGTATCCATAAATAAGGTTCTAGCAACTCTAAAATCATTAATCTCAGCAGATAAGATCGAATAACATAGCATCTTATGTTTCTCGATCTGATATAAAATGCTCTCATAATCTGTCACCGTATTTGCCTGTTTAGGCAGAAGATACCCACCTTCCAGACGGCTTTTCATACTCTCTGAGAATTCCAGATAAAATGCATCTGCACGTTCTCTGATATGTTTTGGTTCATCCATATAGATCATGCTTTCTTCTGGAAAATAATCTAAGATGCATTCTGTATTTTCATAAAAATATGGGAGGTAACCTTCTACTCCGATCAACATATGAAGTTCCTTTAATTCCTCACGAACACGGTCCATTTCTTTTCTTAGGCGGGCTTCCTGATCATATTTTTTTTCTTTTTTAAACTTCTGTGATAACTTCTCATAATCTTCTTCCATATTTCGAAGACCATGTTCAATCCTTGGCTGGTTTAAAATGATCTCTGATGCCGGATAAATGGTCAGAGTATCGACTTCTTCGATGGATCTTTGGCTTTCTTTATCAAAACTTCGGATCGAATCAATTTCATCTCCCCATAGTTCGATACGATATGGGCTTTCCTGTGTGTATGGGAAAATATCAATGATTCCTCCTCGCACAGCAAACTCGCCTGGAGCCTCAACAAATGATGCTTTTTCGTAGCCTCTGGCAACAAATTCTTCTGCGATCGTTGCCTCTTCCAGTGTCTCTCCCATTTTAAACGTCATCTTATGATTCTTGATATCACTTAATGGAACAACCTGATCCATCACAGCATCGATCGTCATCACAAAGGTTCCACATTTGTCATCCACGATCTTCTTGATTGCCAGCATACGGTCTCTTGCGATTGCATTTCCATGAACATCAGCTGTATAGAATAATGGATCTTTTGCTGGAATATACTGAACCTTTTCTCCAAAGAAATGACTTGCCTCGACCCATTGTCTTGCTTTGTTCTCGTCTGGTACGATGATGATCTTAAATTGCTTTTTCTTATGATTTCCGATCAGACTGGTCAGATGCCATTTGGCTGTATCGGTGCATCCTGATACAAGAACCGGGCCACAGTAATCTTCGACCTCATCCTTTAATTGTCTGTATACCGGATCGTCTTTTAATATATGTTCTAACACTTTCTATCCCTACTTTTTCTTATTGTGGCGGTTCATCGCTTCTGTGATGTCGCCCATAACGATCAGCTGTACTGCATCGTACACTTCATCAAAACGTTCCGCAAAGATTGCCTGTTCTTCTTTTGTAAAATGTCCTAATACATAATCTGCCAGATCATATCCTTTTGGTTTCTCTCCAACACCGATCTTCACCCTTGGGAAATCCATACTTCCTAAATGACTGATGATACTTTTCAGTCCATTATGTCCCCCTGCACTTCCCTTTCTTCGGATACGCAGTCTTCCAACATCAAGGTCGATATCATCATGAATAATGATAAAATCTTCTGGCTCTAATTTATAGAAATCCATGATTGGGCGAAGACTCTCCCCGCTTAAGTTCATAAATGTCTGTGGTTTCACAAGAAGGACTTTTTCTCCTCCCATATACCCAGTTCCGATCAATGCTTTGTGTTTCCCTGTATTTATACTTATGCCTTCTTTGTCTGCAATATAATCAATGGCTTCAAATCCAATATTGTGTCTTGTGTTGTCATATTTCTTTCCCGGATTCCCCAGTCCGACGATTACTTTCATAAGATATCTCTCCTTTTTCCCTAGAATCTATAAAACTGACAAACACCCGGAAATCAATGGATTCCCGGGTTGTCTTTTTCTTTCTTTAGTTATAGTATATCCCAATTTACAATTCTCAGCAAGATTTTTTCTAGTTATAATGCCTGAAAGAATTCTCTTGTCTTATTTACCTTCTTCATCAATGTATCAAACTGTTCTGGTGTCAGTGACTGTGGTCCATCACATAATGCTTTGGCTGGATCATTATGAACTTCTACCATTAATCCATCGGCCCCAGCTGCGATCGCTGCTAATGCCATTGGCTCTACCATATCTCTGATTCCTGTTGCATGAGATGGATCTACCATGACTGGAAGATGGGATTTCTTCTTGATCATAGGGATTGCAGAAAGATCTAACGTATTTCTCATGGCTGTTTCGTATGTTCGGATTCCTCTCTCACAAAGGATTACATTTTCATTTCCACCTGCCATAATGTATTCTGCACTCATTAACCATTCTTCGATCGTTGCTGCAAGTCCTCGCTTTAATAAGATTGGTTTGTTGATCTTTCCTAATTCTTTTAATAATTCAAAGTTCTGCATATTTCTTGCTCCAACCTGAATCAGATCCACATCTTCGAATAATGGAAGATGACTTGCATCCATGATCTCTGTAACAACTGGAAGTCCTGTTGCTTTCTTAGCTTCTAATAATAATTCTAATCCTTCTCCATGAAGTCCCTGGAAAGAGTATGGGGAAGTTCTTGGTTTGAAAGCTCCTCCTCTTAATAATCCTGCACCAGAATTCTTCACATCGTTTGCGACTTCTGTGATCTGTTCTTTTGTCTCAATAGAACATGGTCCTGCGATCACCTGGAAGTTTCCACCACCGATCTTTACTCCGTTTACATCAACAACTGTATCGTTTGGATGGAATTTTCTGTTGGCCTTCTTGTATGGCTCCTGAATACGCTGTACATTTTCAACGATGCTGTTTGCCATGATATGACGCATATCTACAACAGATGTATCTCCCACTAATCCAAGGATCCTTGTGTTAACACCTTCGGATTCGTGGATGCCCAGTCCCTGCTCTTCCATCTCTTTCTTTAATGCGTTAATCTTTGCTTCTTCTGCCTGTTTCTTTAAAATAATAATCATGATGTTCGTCCTTTCCTGGCAAGTCGTTTCTATCCTGCTTCTCTGGTGCGGCCTTTGTTTCTTTGAGTAAAAAGAAAAGGCATGCACTCTGTTGCAAGAATGCATGCCTTAAATATTTTACTCTGTCGGTTTAAAGTGACATAAGTTTTGGCGATGATTCATTGCAACAAAAATAGTCAGGATAAAAATAATAACCCTGAAAGCTAAAGTAATAAAATGTGCAATTATTCATCTTACTTGTTGTCATCTTAGTTTCTCCTTGTTTTGATGTTTTTACGATACATGAAATTTTTTTCTGTGTCAATAGATTTATAGATGTTTTTTATAAAATCCATAGACCGTATTTATGATTTATTTTATGAATTATAAAATTTATTTTTTGCGCACTGCAAGAAATGATGCGATCAATGCTGTGATCGGTACTGTTAATACAACACCAAGACTTCCAGATAATCCTTGCATGATCTCAATTCCGATCACATAAGAGTTCGCTAACTGTCTGTAGCTTAGATCATATGCGTAATTGATCACTAATGTTGTCATTGCACCGCCTACATAAGCAAAGATCAGTGTATTCGTCATCGTTCCCATCATATCTCTTCCAACATTGATTCCTGATACAAAAAGTCGTTTCATGGACAGTGTTTTGTCTGTTTCATAAATTTCCTGAATCGTAGATGCAATGGACATACCAACGTCCATGACGGCTCCTAATGCTGAAATGATGATTCCGGCAAAAAGCAATTCTCCGATCTTTATCTTTGTATTTTGTCCGACATAGTTCAATGCTTCGATATCCGATACATTATATCCTGTGATCCCTGCTGCTTTTCCAAATGCCATCGCTGCCACTGCTGCGATCACGACTCCGATCGCTGTTCCAAGGATCGCAGACACTGTTTTGCTCGAATATCCACCAAGAAGTCCTAATGTTACGATCGTTGTCAACACTGCTACAATGATCGTCAACATGATCGGTGAAATTCCCCGATACATCATCGGAAACATAATACCGATAATACATGCAAACGCAAAGACAAGACTTAAAATAGCATAAACACCTTTTTTCCCACCAATCGCACATACCACCGCTGCAAAGATCAACGCAAATCCATAGATTGCCATGGTACGGTCCTGACTATATACGGTAAATCCTACATTTGTTCCACTTTTATTTACGATCACGATGATCCTTGCTCCTACTTTACAGTCAGCTCCAAATAAAGTTCCGCTTGGATTGATTGCCTGTTTTTCTTTTCCTTTGTAGGTTCCCGTTGTCATTTTGACCAGAACTTTCTGCGTTCCATAACGACTTCCGTCTTCTGCAAGATTATCTTTGATGATCTTTGTTACAACTGCTTTTTCATATTTTTGTCCTTTATAAGATGCCAATGGCGTTTTCTGAAACTGATTGCATTTGACTATGATCCCTGCAAATAAACACACTGCTATTGCGAGGATCAAGATTTTTTTCCATGATACTGCTTTTTCCATAAGTTGTCTTCTTTCTATAAATCGTAGCCTTTTATTTATAAAGAAAAATCAGAGAATGCCTGTGTCCGGATCTATCATTCCGGGCGCAGGCTTTTGCTCTGTCTGATAAATTAAGTTACGACACTAATTCTTTATCATCTCTATTTGATTGTTGCTTTTTTGGCTGTGCTGTAGGCTCCATAAATACGTTTCCCATTTACTGTTTTGTAAGAACGGACTTTGACGTAATATTTTTTCCCTTTTTTCAGACCTTTGATCTTGTAAGATGTTGTTGTTTTCGCTTTTCTTACTGTCTTTTTACCTGTAAATTTCTTGTTTGTAGAATATACAACTTGATATCCTGATGCTTTCGTATTCTTTTTCCATTTGATCGTTAGCTGTTTTTTGATCTTATTTACTAAAGAGATACTCTGTTTCTTTGGTGCTACAGTCACTGTAACTGTTTTGGAAGCTGCTTTGTAGTCTGTAGTTGCTGCTGCTTTGACTGTGATCTTGGCAACTCCTAGTCCTTTGACTGTTACTTTTCCTGCGGCATCAACTGTTGCAACTGCTTTATTTGATGTTGTGTAAGTGAGTTTTCCATTTCCATTTGTTTTTGCATTTAATTTAAATGCTTTGGATGTTTCACTCTTCTTATAAGATGCTGTTGCTGTGATCGTCTGGTTTTTTGCCTGTACTGCTGTTGTATCATCTTTCTTTGTTGTATTTGAGTTCGCATCATCTTTTTTGGTATCTTCTGCTTTCTTCACAATCTTATATGAAGATGATCCGTCTAATACTTTTCCTGTGTCCGCATCGTATGTTGTAACTTCAAAAGAGTCATCTGTTACATTGACTACAGAATAACTTGGTGTCCATGTCTGGCTTCTCTCAGAAATGAAATCCTGTTTTGCTGTGATCAGATTGTAGAATTTAGATCCTGTTGCTGAGTTTGCTTCTAAATATACAGTTCCTTTTGGATTTACAACCGTTCCACCTTTTGTTGTATCAACGATTTCGTAGCAGTTGTTTTCTTTTGCGTAATTTGCTGTATTTTCTGTTTTTGCGAATTTATCATGTGCCTGTCCATCACTCTGTAACTGATATGTTCTGGAGTATGTATGGTCATGTCCCTGAAGTACAACATCAATATCATATTTATCCATTAATGGTGTTAACTGTGTTCTTAAAACCATTCCGTCAGAATCTGAATGATCATATCCTGATCCATAAATGTCCTGGTGGAACATTACAACTTTCCATTTTACATTTGGATTTTCTTTGATCGCTTTACGCATAACATTTTCGTGAGTTGCACAATTGTAATTGTTTGTGTCTAATACGATAAATAATGTATTTCCATATGTGTAATAATAGTCTGTTCCTGCTGCTGTCTTTCCTTCTGTATACTTTGCTGTATTTCTATATCCACTTGTATCAAATGCATTTGGATTGTTGTAATGCATCTCATACTGTGCTGATCCAGAATCGTGGTTTCCGATCGTTGTTGCTACTGGAAGAGATCTCAAAGCATCTGCTCCAAGGTAACCTGCATACTGTTTTTCATTGTTATTGTTATTTACCTGATCTCCTGCGGATGCAACAAAACTTAGATTTGGATTCTGTTTTACTGCATTATTTAATACGTTGTTCCAGTTATAACTATCATTTCTTGCTGCATAGTTATTATCTTTCATCGCATCTCCTTCAGTACTTGTCTGTCCTGAAGATGCTCCGATCTGAGGATCTCCTACATATAAGAAAGAATAATTTTTAAATGATTTTGTAGAATATTTCTGTGCATCCTGATATTTTCCGTTCTGGAATACCTGATAGTAGTAAGTTGTATTTTCTTTCAGGTCATTTACAGATGCTTTATTTGAATAGTACTGAACACCTTCGATCGCTACTGCCTGTGTCTGTTTTCCTTCGACTTCTTTTGCATCAGACATATCTGCTTTTGTTGCGATCTTAACTTTTGGTGTTTCTTCTGTCTTGCTGTAGTATGCAAAATTAAGCTGTGATTCTGTCGCTCCTGGTGTTAAAGATACATTTTCATAGTTTGTGCTGTATTTATCCCAGTTTGCTTTCCATGTGGACCAGCTTTCTGTTTTAGAAGCAGATGCATCATTCCAATGTTCTGTCGCTGCGCTGACTGTTGATGAAAGGATTGGAGATGCCATCATAACTCCGCCTGCTAACATCATGGCTGATACAGTTGCTTTTGCTGCATATTTTTTTGCATTTCTTGCTATGTTTCTGCGAATTGTTCTCACAATAAGATCCTCCTTTGATATAGTCAATCATTCTCTGTTGAGTTTAACTATACACTTGGGAGATTAAGGAAAGGTACATGGGAATGATAAGTTTTTGTAAAATTTTTTAATTGTATGATGGGAATATATTGAGTATTCATAAAAAGATAAAGAAAGATAGCGGTACGAAATGGTAGAATTCCATAGGATTTTTTGCAAAATCGCAGCCAACACGG
>ENA-OOYV01001997-OOYV01001997.1-human-gut-metagenome-genome-assembly--contig:-NODE-1997-length-10975-cov-13.933242_pt1 | contig 10975 bp, 9 predicted proteins | sample MGYA00241704_ERZ501380 | MGnify/ENA primary metagenome ERZ501380 (study PRJEB25962, sample SAMEA2042984) | human gut metagenome | biome: human gut; feature: human-associated habitat; material: faeces...
ATTAGTTGCTGTGGAATTGAAAAAGACAAAGTTTCATCCTCGCGACCTTGGACAGTTGGAATTTTATTTGGAAGCACTTGACCGAGATGTAAAACGTTCTAACGAGAATCCATCTATCGGTATTATTCTCTGCCCAGAAGCAGACCAGGTAGTAGTAGAATATGCCATGAGCAGAAGCATGAGTCCTACAATGATTGCTGAATACAAGCGTATTCTCATTCCTCAAGAACGCATGCAGCAGCAACTGAATGAGTTTTGCAATCTATTCTTAAACAAAGACTGATTCAAAAAATCAGATGGAAAAACTTTAAATAACTAATCTCTAAATTAAATAGAATTGTATGGCAAAAGAAATAGAACCTAAACTCCAAACCATTGGAGCTTATCTGAAAAAAACAGATATTTTTCGTATTCCTGAATATCAAAGAGCATATTCTTGGAATATATCAAATTGCGATAAGTTGTGGCAAGATATCGAATCTTATATAGATCAAGATGCTGAAGATCCGTATTTTTTTGGAACAGTCATTATTGATTGTTCAATGAAAGGTTACCTGAATCTAATAGATGGGCAACAAAGAACAACAACGTTTCTGCTCCTTCTCAAAGCCATGCATTTGAGAATAATTGAAATCCTAAGCAATATGGCTGATACCGAAGAGGCTGCAGGACTTAGGAGAAGTTTACAGCAAAGTTTGGATTCAATATTTGAAATTTTATATCGAGCAGATGTGAGAAAACAGATAGAAATTGAGAAAGACTGGAATAAAGCCAAAGGAGTGCAAATCATAGAAAATGTATCCATCAACGAACTTCATAAAAATGAATTAAAAAATATAATCGAAGCCAAGACTTTTGCTGATGCAGAGAAAATGGTTTATAAGTTTCCTCGAAAACAAAAAGACAATAAATACACTAATTTTTTCCGTAATTTTAAATCATTCTATGAGCGTTTGCTCGTTTATCAAGAATCAAATCTTGATGTATTGGCCAATGGCTTCCTAAATAAGTGTCAGATTATAGAAATTAAAAGTTGGCAGATTGAACAAGCTATAACGATGTTTAATTCACTGAATTCGACTGGCATGCCTTTGTCTGATGCAGATATCATATCTGCATACCTTTTTTCTCATGCGCCTAATAAAGCGAACTTTAAAGAAATTTGGGAACCTATAATACATAAAGCCGACGAATTAAGCCAAAAGAGAATCGTCAATATTGATAGTGTACTTCAACAATTTATGTATATAAATCGTTCCAAAGAACATCAATATGAGGAAGGACAGCTGACAACGCCAGGTGTAAGAAAATACTATACAGTCCTGTATCCTGAGCTTTTAGAAGATCCTATCAAAATATGCAATAATTTCAGTAAAATTTTAAGAATATGGGACAGAATCCAAGGGTTTCCAATTACAAAACTACTGTTGAAGTTTAATGAAAACTTCAAATTGTTTCTTATTTCTTACCTTTATAGAATTCCTGAGGAAGAAATATCAGAGCGTGATATCACGCCAATCATGGAATGTTTGCTTCGGTTGTTCGCACTTCTTGAAGTTGGAGATTTTGGCTTTTCCTCACGTTATTTCAAAACATTCCTTTTCAATGAAAATTTTAAATTAGTTGATCCAAATTATTCAATAGACAAAATTATCGAAGATTTTGATTCCCATATTAATTCTGTTTGGAAAGAAGAAGATGTAATTGCAGACCTTAAAGAATACGATAAAAATATTTTGGTTTACCTTAATGAATATATTTATGCTAGGGAACATAGATTACATTTTGACTTTGTCCAAGATAAAGTCAATGTAGAGCACATTATGCCTGCAAGTGGGCATAACATAGATGCTATTCGTGCTGATGCCCAAATGACATTAGAGGAATTTGATGATATGGTCAACCTTCTAGGAAACAAAATTTTATTGGAGGAAGATATCAATAAGTATATTGGGAGGGATTGGTTTAAAACAAAGAAAGGGACACTTGTGCAAGACAAAAAAGGATATGTTGGAAGTAGTTTTGGTATAGCAACATCCTTGTCTTCATATCCATCTGATTCATGGGGAAAGAATGATATCGAATTTGCAAATCGGAAAGCAGCCGATAGAATCTGCAATTTTATATTTAACAAACCGCAAGAAATTAAAGAGTAGTGGATACTAAAAAATTACGTCAAAAAATACTAGATCTTGCCATTCGCGGCAAACTCGTACCGCAGGATCCAAATGATGAGCATGCATCAATTCTGCTCGAACGAATCAAGGCTGAAAAAGAACGACTGATAAAGGAAGGCAAAATCAAGCGGAGCAAGAAGTCTGCAAAGACTTCTGATACGCCCCATTATGAGAAGATACTGTTTGAGGTGCCAGATAATTGGGTGTGGTGTAAGTTAGAAGATATTGTTTCGTTTGGTGGAGGTAAAACTCCGTCAATGGATAATAAGGAATATTGGCATAATGGGAATCATCTGTGGGTAACTTCTAAAGACATGAAATATAGCCATATTACGGACTCTTTGATGAAAATAACGGACAAGGCTTTAGAGCTAATGACAATATATGAAAGAGGTACATTACTTGTAGTAACACGTAGTGGTATATTACGACATACTCTTCCTATTTCTATATTAGAGTCACCAGCAACAGTTAATCAAGATTTAAAAGCTATTTCACCTTATCTTCAGGAACTTTCTGAATATCTTTATATTGTTATTAAAGCCAATGAACATTTTATCTTAAAAGAATATCATAAAGATGGAACCACAGTGGATAGTATTGATTTTGATAAGTTCAAATGTTTACCTATTCCTCTCCCTCCTATCACAGAGCAAAGACGTATAGTTGCCGAAACTAAACATTGGTTTGCTTTGATTGAACAGATAAATCAAGATAAATCAGATTTGCAAACCATTATTCATAAAGTCAAGAACAAAATTCTTGACTTTGCCATTCATGGCAAACTTGTGCCGCAAGACCCCAATGATGAACCAGCGTTTGAATTATTAAAACGTGTTAATCCAAACGCTGAAATTACTTGTGATAACGGGCATTATGAGAACTTACCGGATTCTTGGTATCTTACAGATATTAAAAGTATATTTACGATCAATCCTAAAAATAAAGTTGCTGATGATGTCATTGCAGGGTTTGTGCCTATGACTAACATTGCAGATGGTTATTCTAATGAGTTTAGATTTGAATCAAAATTATGGGGTGATATAAAGAAAGGATTTACTCATTTTGCAGAAGGGGATATAGTTGTGGCCAAGATTTCACCATGCTTAGAAAATCGGAAATCTGTGATTGTTACTTCACTTCCTAATGGTATAGGAGCAGGTACTACGGAACTTTTTGTTTTCCGTTCACAATGTGTTTTAGCAGAATACGGTTTATACTTCTTCAAGTCAGATCTCTTTATAAACCATTGTGTTGGTACCTTTAATGGAGTAGTTGGCCAGCAAAGAATATCTAAATCCATTATAGAGAGTATCAAATTTCCTTTGCCACCAATACCGGAACAAAAACGAATTGTAGATGCTATTCATACAGTATTTGCCAAATTGGATACAATAATGGAGGGCTTATAGGCTCTCCTTTATTGTATCTAGAGTATTGAAAATAACTTCAATTCTCTTTATTATGCGTTGTTGTTCTGAATAAGGTGGAAGATATAGAGGCATTGCAAGATATTTATCTAGTATGAGGTTATGCAAACCTGTAGTTTGAGTTTGCATTGACCTCATAGTCCCTTTTTGGTATTTATATAAGATATAATAATACAGAAACTTACTTGAAACAATATTTTTGTCTTTAACCCTTAGAACCGTAGTGAAATTACTAAAAGAAAAAACTCTATTTTTACCTTCGTAAAGTATTGCTCTTCCAACAGGATTGTTATCACTGCCTCCAGATTTTTCTACAATTAAATCTCCATTCAATAAATGGCGTTGAACAAAAGCTCGTTGTTCCACATCAATATACTCTATATTGGTATAGTCCAACTTAAAGTCCTTTGTGAAATTAGCATTGCGTATAACGCCCACATTTACAAGTGGTTCTTTCTTTCCTTTCCATAATCCATTGATATTTTCACATATATCTTTGATGGTTGTGATAGTCCATCCATCAGGCATCTGCTCATAATGCCCGTTAGGTTGTGCTTTATATTGTTATCGTATTCATCAAAAACAAAATAATATGATAACAAAATTTAAAGACTATCTCGCCAAAACAAACTTGGCAAAGAACACAGTGGCTTCGTATGTATGGACGGTGAACTACTTTCTCAGCCACTATGGGGAAATAAACAAGAAAAACCTGTTGGCTTATAAAGGCTACTTGGTGGAGAATTTCAAACCACAGACTGTCAACCTCCGTTTGCAAGGCCTCAATAAGTATCTGGAGTTTATCAAACAAGATAAGCTGAAAGTTAAATTTGTTAAAGTGCAACAAAAGAACTTCTTGGAAAATGTAATCAGCGATGCAGACTATAAATTCCTAAAAGCACGATTAAAAGCGGATGGATACGATGACTGGTACTTTGTGGTTTGGTTCATGGCCGCTACTGGTGCACGTGTGAGCGAATTACTACACATCAAGGTTGAGCATATAAAGGTTGGGTATCTCGACCTTTATAGCAAAGGTGGGAAAATACGTCGCCTTTATATACCCAAGAATCTGCGAAGTGAAGCCACACAATGGTTGAAAAGTAAGAGCATGACAAGCGGTTATATTTTCCTTAACCGTTTCGGGCAACGCATCACAACACGAGGTATAGCCCAACAGCTAAAACATTTCGCTGAGAAATATGGTTTGAACAAGGATGTGGTATATCCTCATTCTTTCCGTCACCGCTTTGCCAAGAATTTCCTTGACCGTTTCAATGACCTTGCATTACTTGCCGACCTTATGGGACATGAAAGTATTGAAACTACTCGCATTTATTTGCGCCGTACAGCTAGTGAACAACAAAAGATTGTTGATAAGGTTGTAAATTGGTAGCATAAGATCTTAGAAGCGTATTTCCTACGCTTCTAAGGCTTTTTGAATGTTGTCAAGAGTTGAAAATAACTCTTCTATTCTTGCAACGATACGTTGCTGTTCTGCAAGAGAAGGTAAGAAGATTTGCATATTTTCTAAAACCCCAATATATAATTCTTTTTGGTTTGTACTTCCTGCAAGATTCTCTTCCATATATTGTTGTATAGAGTTAGAAGATATATAAGCATAAATATACTGAGGACAAATACTTTTTAACACTCTTACGACAGAAACATGTGAATCAGGAACTACAAATGGATAGTTACCCAAGCAATTTGTATTAAATAATCTTGTTCTTCCAACAGTGCCAGTACCCGTTGAATTTACAAGGATATCCCCAGTTTGTAATTTGTAAACTTCATTCCACTTGTTGATAGTAGAAGGATCTAAAAATCTTGCTTGCTCTAATGATACGCCACCATCTTTTAGATTACATTTTTGAGCAAATACTGGGTATGTTTTATCGTCTTCCGAGTATTTGGGTGATTTTCCTCTTGACAAGAAAGAACATATATCAACCAATTTGCAGGCACACCAATTTTTAGGAATATTCCTATACTGCCCGTTATCACAAGCAAACTCTGCCTTTGGATTTATGCGTTTGAGCAGTTCTGAAGCAGGTTCGTCATTCGGGTCTTGTGGTACAAGTTTACCATGAATAGCGAGATCTAGAATTTTGCTTTTTGTTTGTTTGATGGTTGTTTGTAAATCAACTTTACCTTGTTCTATTTGGCCAATTAGAGTATTCCATTTGTTTAAACAGCGAACGATTCTTCCTTGCTCCTCAATCGGAGGTAATGGGATTAAGACTTCATTGATTGTATTAACAGACAATCCGGGTTGAGCTGTTGATGTTGCATATTGATTAAGATTCAAATGTATAAGGCTATGTACTGCCCATTCTACATCTGTTTTACAATAAGTCTCAACAACGACAGCATGCTCTGTCGCATAAAATAAACCCTCTGCAAAATTAATATTTCCGCATAATGCACCTTGCCTGCCAATTAAAGGGAAGCGCCCATTTCTATTGTAACTACAAACATAACCTCTAAGACCATTACCTCCATAGCAAGGAAACCTATGCTCAGAATCTTCTTTATCAGAAATGTCTTTTGCTGTTATATTCTTGCCAGCCTGTAAAGTGAATACTTCTCCTAGCGTCGTCCACTCCCACGAGCTTGGAATTTCAAACGGCACATTCTCATAATGGGGCATATGTATACTAATTTTATAATAACAAAACCTCTAAAAGTAAGAACAATAATAATTTACTGAAGTCATACTCCTTAGAAGAATAGTTTTACATATAATAAAATCAAAATTTTTAATAGTTATCCCTTCCATCAAAGATAAATCCCAATCCTGATTTGCCAGCCGCATTTACTCCTTTTTTCAGGAGAATTTTCTTTATGGCTATCGCCATGAAAATTCACCTGAAAAAGAATGCGGCGGCAAACGGATTAGAATTAAAGGAAAGATTACAGGGATTAACTGCGACCGACGTGACGCATAGCCGTAAATCAAAGGCGGCTATCCTTATATTCCATATATGACCTCATAAATACTATGAAAGTTCATCATGCTCAATAATAAAACATAATCTGCTTATCCAATTCCGAAATAAGACAGGGATTTCAGCTCCCTCCGATCTGCATAGTCCGGTGACTTCGCTATGACATCTGATGTCATATTATGAACTTTGATGATAATCTCTTGTGTTCCACAGCTTTCTATTCTATTTTTACCCAACTACTTAAACTAATGATTATGGAGATAGTGAACATAGAGGCCAGCGCATTTATGGAAATGAACAACATATTGTTCAAGATAGAAAAACAACTGAAAGGACTGAACTCTTCCAAATCCAATTTGAGTGAATGGTTGGATAATCAGGATGTATGTATTCTTATGAATATATCAGACAGAAAACTGTTGTCTTTAAGACAGAAAGGGCTAATCCCCTTCAGTCGTATAGACAGAAAGATTTATTATAAAAAAGAAGATATTCTAAACTACATGAAGAAGAACTTCAAAACACATACTAATAATGGAAATGGGACAGATGGTATTGAATAAGGATAGTAATGAAATCAAAAGATTTATTGAAGCCATGGAAGGTATATCCAAAATATTGGATACAAATTCTTTAATCTACAGACCTATATTGGACGGGAACCGTTATGTAACAGAACAAGAGTTATCAAAGGCTCTCAAAATTACAAAAAGAACACTCATTGAATATAGAATGAATGGCAAATTGCCATATTACAAAATAGGAGGAAAGATTCTGTATAAGGAACAGGACATTATAGATATATTGGAAAGGAACAAAGTTTTGGCATTTGAATGACATTTCTTAAATCACTAATAATCAAAAGATAAACTTTATAAAATAGTTTGTAGCTACACCTAAATAATCATATAAATATTTGGAGGAATAGAACTGAACACTTACCTTTGTAAAGTCAAAGGATGATTAACGAGAATCTATCGAAAATTGGTGAATTTGGCATATGGCTGATTCAGTGGTTCGGGGATTTTTCCAAAGATATTAAAGTGCTGTAATTTAGGATTTTGAATTTAAACATTCGATTCCTGGTGGCACCACTTTGAAGAAAAGCAAAAGACAGTAAAATCCTGATTCCAAGTGAAATCAGGATTTTTTGTTTTCCCCCGGCACGCAAAAAACGGCAGAATTCGTATGGACGAAGCCGAACTCACTGTTTCATGCAGATAATAAGCCGCAAATTTTGCGGTTAATTATCCGCAAAACCGTATATTTGTAGAAAACAGTGATGCCTATGTATATACATGAACATAAAGAATGGCCTTCCTTTTCGTGGAACAAGGAACTTGTCGGTGAGAAACTGAACAAGGTAAATAAGGCTGTCGGTTATCTGATGGGACGCCTTAGTGTAATCGGTTTTAACGACAAGATGTCTGCCGTAGTTGAATCCATCTCTCATGACATCATTGCATCATCAGAAATTGAAGGAGTGGAATTGAACAACGAACAGGTACGTTCATCTGTAGCCCGCAAACTCGGAGTACAACTACCGAATCCGACCGAATCTTCACGGTATATAGACGGAGTAGTGGAAATGGCACTTGATGCAACTGTCAATTTCAACAGTCCGCTTACCAATGAAAGACTCTTCGGCTGGCACAACTGCCTGTTTCCTACCGGATGGAGCGGTCCAACAAAAATAGAGGTAGCCCGATACCGCAGCGGAGAGATGAAAGTTATTTCTGGAATGTTCGGTCGGGAAAAGGTACATTATGTAGCGCCTGCTCCTGAAAGAATAGACGAAGAAATGAATCGGTTTCTGGACTGGTTCAATTCAGATGCACATAACGGCTATGTAAAATCGGCGATAGCCCATTTGTGGTTTGTCTGCATCCACCCTTTCGATGACGGAAACGGACGAATCGGACGAGCCATTGCTGATATGGCACTTTCACAAGCCGAAAACTCAAAGATGCGTTTCTTCAGTATCTCCCATCAGATAAACAAAGATAAAAAACAGTATTACGACATATTGGAGAAAACACAGAAGGGAGATTGCGAGATTACTGAATGGATCATCTGGTATCTTGACTGTCTGCTCCGTTCCGTCGAGCAATCCGACGAGACATTGTCAAAGGTTCTTAATAAGGCCATATTCTGGCAAACCCATGCCGAAACAGTCCTGTCCGAACGACAACGCGAAGTCTTGAATTTATATTTGGACGGTTATCCCGGCAAACTGACAGCTAAGAATTGGGCAAAACGTGTAAAGGTATCACCAGATACAGCAGCACGCGATATAAAAGATTTGGTAGAAAAGGGTATTCTGATACCCCAGCAGGGGCGGGTTCGTGACGTATTCTATGGAATCCGGTGCAGTGAGTCTATCCTTGTCATCCCCATGCCTGAAGATTTATAATTGTTCATCATACAAGCAGAAAGGCTGTGTGACATCGGTTCATCCAGACCGGCACACAGCCTTTATGCTTATCTTTTATTTACTACTCATATATGCTTCCCTATAATTCTCCAGTCTATGGAGATAGAACATATGACTTATACCGTAACAAATATAAAACCGAAAAAGAAGCGATAGATAATAATGGAGCACATAAAAGATAAGCAATTGAAAATAAATAGATTACAGCAAACATTTGAAACAATTTGAGCGAATGGGTGAAGGGAAAGCAACAGGATACACAAGGGAAAAGTACCCTGCAAAGCCTATATGACTCCCAACGGACTATTTATTTCGCCAGTAACCGGCGACTCAAATAGCGTACCGGATACCACACAGAAAGAAAACCTACTGCCAGAACGGTAAAGAAAATCAACACGACATCTTCCCAGTGTACGCTGACCGGATAGGCATCGACAATGAAACTGCCGGAAGCTCCCAGTGAAATCAGTCCGAAGGTCTGTTGCAACCAACAGAGTAATACCCCCAACACAATACCGGCCACGGCTCCGATGAACGAAATCAGTCGCCCCTCGAAGAGGAAGATACGCACAATCTGCCGGTCGTTGGCTCCCAAATTGCGCAGAGTAGTCACATCGTCACGCTTGTCGATGATGAGCATGGACAGGGAGCCAATGACATTGAAACAAGCTATCATCAGGATAAAGGTCAAGAAAAGGTAGGAGATAAATTTCTCGATTTTCATGATACGGAACGTGTCGGCCTGCTGCTCGTAACGGTCGAGCACACGGAAACGCTCTCCCAACTGTGCTTCCAGCTTACGTTTGAAGGCATCCACATCGGTACCCGACTTCAGCTTCAGGTTGACGGCACTGACTTCGGTGGTGTACTGAAACAGCTTGCGGGCAAACTGCAGGGAGGTAATGATATAAGATCCGTCATATTTCTCCTGGTTCACGGCAAATACCAGTCCGGAAGAAAACAGGTTCCCTCCAGTAAAAGACGTAGACGGATTGGCCATGTTCACCTTCGCTCCACGCTTGGGAGCATACACCTCGAGCGGATCGAGAAAGCGGATACCGGTACCCAGATTGGCCAGCAACTGCACGCCGGGAATGGCATAATCCACCACTTCATCGTGCAGCAACAGGTCTCCCTTCCCAAAAAGGATGGTGTCAATCGGGGTCAGTTCGGTGAAATTGTCTTCCACACCCTTAATCACGGCCATGGCCTGCCGCCCCTGATACTGCACCAAGGCATTGTCTTCCAACGATTCACATACCAGGGCCACTTCGGGCATTTTCCGGACAGCCGCGATAGACTTGTCCTGTCCGTCGAAGACTTTCCCAGCGGACGGAATAATTTTAAGCTCCGGATCGAAAGCCGTAAACAGGTTTGACACCAGGTCCTGAAAACCGTTGAACACGGACAAGGTACACACCAAGGCCAGGGTGGCAAGCGCCACTCCGCATACCGAAATACCGGAAATCACATTGATGGCATTGTGTGACTTCTTGGAAAACAAATAGCGCCGGGCTATGTAAAAAGGGAAATTCACCGTTATACCTTATTTATATATTCAGATAGATAAATAAAAACCCACAGAAGCCCCGGGAACAAAGCCCTCCTCTTCTGTGAGTTCTTACTGGTCTTTTACATGTGGTTATTTCTTCAACAATTCGTCAATCTTCTCCGCGTAATCCAGCGAATCGTCCACAAAGAACTTCAATTCCGGAATGATACGCAGCTGATGGCGCACCCGGTTGCCGAGTTCAAAGCGGATGGACTTCATGTTGGCATTGATGTTCTTCACGATTTCTTCACTTCTCTCCGAAGGGAAGACGCTCAGATATACACGCGCGTAACTCATATCGGGACTGATGCGGACAATGCTGACCGAAACCAGCACGCCCGGCATGGACTTGGTCTGCAAAAGGAAAATCTCGCTCAGTTCCTTCTGAATGAGGCGGGCAATCTTGTTTTGTCTGGTTGTTTCCATATTAC
>ENA-OOYV01002004-OOYV01002004.1-human-gut-metagenome-genome-assembly--contig:-NODE-2004-length-10945-cov-2.287052_pt1 | contig 10945 bp, 9 predicted proteins | sample MGYA00241704_ERZ501380 | MGnify/ENA primary metagenome ERZ501380 (study PRJEB25962, sample SAMEA2042984) | human gut metagenome | biome: human gut; feature: human-associated habitat; material: faeces...
GCGCCGCCGCGGGGCAGGGGACGCTGGGCCTCCTCCAGCAGGTCGTCATCGATGTCGATGGCGTCCATCCAGCGCTTCATTCTGTTGTCGTTCACAGCATCCCCTCCTTTTCCAGCACGGTACGCAGACGCTGACGGGTGCGGAAGAGGGAGGATTTGACCTTCTCCTCGCCCGCGCCGCAGCTGTCGGCGATCTCGCGGATGCTCTCGCCATACCAGTAACGGCGGATGAAATACGTCCGGCTCTGCCGGGTCAGCTTACGCAGGAAGCCGTTGAGCACCCGGCGGAACTCCTGCTGCTCCAGGGCGCGGACTGCGCCGTCCTCGGCGGGCAGGCAGCCCTCCAGCTCCTCGAAGGCCACAGTCAGGTCGCTGCGGCGCTGGGCGGCACGGTTATAGTCGCACTTGTCCAGGGCCAGGCGGCGGGTGACGGTGGTGATATACGCCGCCAGCGAACGGGGGCGCTCCGGTGGGATAGCATTCCACAAACGGAGCCACACGTCGCTGACGCACTCCTCCGCGTCGCGGTCGTCCGGCAGGATGTGCCGGGCGGCGGCAAGGCAGCGCTTTTCATATTTCTCCTGCGCGGCGCGGAGAGCCTCCGGGTCGCGGCGGAAAAAATGATCTATGATCTGAGCGTCCTCCATCGGGCACTCTCCTTTCTGTGTGTATCGGTCAGACCATCATAGCACACAGAAAGGGGAAACGCCATAGGAAATCAGAATTTTGCCAGGAATGCGTCGGGTACGGTGCAGCCGTCGGGCAGCACCTCCAGCACCACATAGTTGCCGTTGACGGTAACGGTGGCGTTGTTCTTCCACATACCGGCCTCCTCGGGGTAGGTGGTGTCGTCGGCCATGGCGTCCACGCGGGCCTGGAAGCTCTGGCGGGCGATCTCGGCGTCGGCGGCGCTCTCCGCCTCCACCATGGACACCTCGCAGGAGGTGGCGGTGGGCGAGATGAAGAACACGGACTGCTTCAGCTTGGCGTTCTCCAGACCGGGGTAGTAGCTGTTCAGGATCTCCACAGCCGTCTCCTCCAGCAGCACGGGCGCGTTGTCGCCCAGCTCCTCCTGCACCTGCTTGATGCCGGCCTCGTACGCCGCCCGCAGGTCAACGGACTGACCGTCGGTCTGCGTCTGGTCGTCCTTCGTCTCGCCGCCGATGTTGTCCTCCTTCTGGCCGCAGGCCACCAAAGCCAGCGCCATCACCAGCGCCAGCAGCAATGCAAATGTCTTTTTCATGATGTAAACACTCCTTTCGGGCGGTCAAACGCCGCTCTCTGCCAATACTGACGGCGGAGAACAGCGTTTGGTTTCGCTTTTTCGTTTATCGCTCATGGGACTTGGGGGCGTTCCAGCCCTCGGGGAAATTTTGCAGCACCCAGTGCCGGGCGTGGTCGATGAAGGCGCGGGTGGAGTGGGAAAGGGCGTTCTTGTCCTTGACACAGATGCCGATGTCCCGGTGGAACACCTTGGGCAGGGTGCTGGCAGCCAGCGGATAGGCGCACTTGTAGAGCATCAGCTCCTCCATGACGCTGATACCCAGGCCGCCGGAGACCATGGCCAGAATGGTCTGGTCCTGCTGGACGGTGTATTGGATCCGGGGCCGGACCTTGTAGTGATCGAAAATGGCCTGGATCTCATAGTCGTCGCCCTCATCCAGCAGGATGAGGGGGTACTGCTCCAGGGCCTCCGGCGGGAAAGGCTGGCGGCCCGCCAGCGGGTGGTCGCAGGGCAGGATGACCTTCCACTGGTCCCGCTGGAGCAGCCAGTAGTCCAGATACTTCTCCGCCGGGGTGGGCAGGGAGATAAAGCCGCAGTCCGCCTGACCGTGGAGGACCCAGTCGGATATCTCGTTGTTGAAGTTGGAGGGCAGAAGCTCGAACTCAATGCGGGGGTACTTTTCCTGAAAGGTCTTGAGCATACCGGGCAGCCACTTTTCCGATACACTGGTGAAGGTTGCCACGCGGATAAGACCGGTATCCAGCCCCCGCAGGTCCTCGGCGTGCTGCTCCAGACGGTGGGACAGGGCGCACATCTCCTGAAAATATGGTGCCAGGGCGCGGCCATCCGCCGTGGGGGTGACACCGCCGTGGCTGCGGACCAGCAGCGTGACGCCCAGCTCCTCCTCCAGCGAGCCGATGGCGTGGCTGACGCCGGACTGGGTGAAATTCAGGGCGCGGGCGGCAGCGGTAAAGCTGCCCATCTCCACAGTCTTAAGATATATCTGGTATTTGGTGACGGACATGGGGACACCTCCTTCAGGGCCAGTATAGCATATCTCGCCATGTGCTGCAAAGTATTTTTCATGGTTTTGATGATAATCATGCGTTTTACAAATTACTTGTCCTGTGCTATGCTAAAGATACGTTAAGAAGCCCAAACGAAAGGAGGCGCTGAGCATGGTGCTGAACCTCATTCTGGCCGGCCTGGTGGCGGTCCTGGTGGTTACGGGTATCGTGTCCAAGGCAACGGACAAGTAACCCAACACCCCTTGTTTTCTATCCTTAATTTTTCTCCCTATTCCCCTTCAAATTGGTGAATGCCGGCGCGCCCTCCCAACGTGCCGGTGAAAGGACGCCGCCCCCTTCGGGCGGCGCCCTTTTTGCTCCGGACGCAGCGCGGGAGGTGATCGCTTTTCCTTGCTATTTCATGCGGCGTATGGTATGATACCGGCGTTAAAGAGAAAGAGGTATTGCCTATGGACCAGAAAAAACTGCATATTCTGTCGCTGCTGGCGGCGCTGACCGCGGCCACCATCTTCGGCATGAGCTTTATGTTTTCAAAAATGGCGCTGGCCACAGCGGCGCCCACAGTGCTGCTGGCTTTCCGGTTCACGGTGGCGGTGGCGGCCATGTCGCTGGTCATCGCGCTGAACGCTCTGGTGGGCAAGGTACGCGGAAAGCCGCTGTTCGCCTTCTCCCTGAAGGGAAAACCGGTGGGCAAGCTGCTGCTGCTGGGTATCGTGCAGCCGGTGGCGTACTTTATCTTCGAAAACTACGGCATTCTGTACACCTCCGCCGCTGTGGCGGGGACCATCATCGCGGCGGTGCCGGTGTGCTGCATCCTGATGGACGTGCTGGTTCTGCATGAGCGCGTCACCCGGCGGCAGGTGCTGTGCGCCCTGGGCGCGATCGGCGGCGTAGCGCTGATCTCCGTGGGCGGGGCGGTGATGATCTCGGCGCTGGGCCTGCTGTTCCTGCTGCTGACCATGCTCAGCGACACGGTGTACTATGGGCTGAGCCACGATGCCGCCAAGCGCTTCACCCCCTTTGAGATGACCTATGTGATGTTCGTGGTGGGCATGGCGGTGTTTATCCCGGTGGCGCTGATACAGGCCGGCGGGATAAGCAGCGAGCTGATCACCGCGCCGGCGCAAAGCGGCAGCTTCTGGCTGGCGGTGCTGTATCTGGGCATACTGTCCTCCGGCGTGGCCTACGGACTGCTGAACTTCGCCAACAGTCACCTGACGGTCTCAGAGAGTTCCCTGTTCTCCAACGTGACCACGGTGGTATCGGTGCTGGCGGGCGTGCTCTTCCTGAAGGAGGATTTCAGCCTGTGGCAGGCTCTTGGCGTAGTCATCATTCTGGTGTGCGTGTTCGTGGCCAACGTGTCCGGCGGCGAAAAGAAATAAAAAGATCTCCCCCGACCGGGGGAGATCTTTTTATTTGCGGATGAGGGTCCCAGCCTTCACGCCGGTCATTTCTCCGTTCTTCACGGCCAGCCGGCCGGCCACCAGCACGGCGTCCATACCCAGGGCCGTTTGGCAGGGGTCCTGATAGGTACCGCGCTCGGTGAGGGCGGCGGGGTCGAACACACACAAGTCCGCGTCCGCACCCACGGCGATAACGCCCTTACCCGCAAGGCGAAGGGCCTGTGCCGGGGCCTGGGTCAGCTTGTGAACGCCCTGCTCCAGCGTCAGCACACCCTGTTCCCGGACGAAGTGCTGCAGCAGACGGGTACAGCTGCCGTAGACCCGTGGATGGGGCATCCCCTCGGTGGGGTAGGTGGCGTCAGAGATCAGGCAGCTGAGGGGACTGCGGAGGATAGCGGTGATATCGTCCTCCGCGGCCATGAAGTCGATCATAGTCACCTGGCAGTGCTCGCGGATCAGCAGGTCGCAGCAGGCGTCCAGCGGGGATTTGTGCTCCATGGCGGCCTCCTGGGCAATGCTCTTGCCCAGCAGCGGCGCGTCCTCCGGGCAGTGAAGACTGCTGAGGAAGATGCCGTCCCAGCCAGCCAGCTTGGCAATGTCGTCAAACCCGCTGCCGTCTTCAATACGGTGAGCCAGCGTCTCGCGTTCGTGGGGGTCGGCCAGGCGGCGGACAACGGCGTCCATGCCGCCCTCCAGAAACTCCGGCGGCAGGATATGCAGCAGCTGGGTGGAGCCGGCGGTGTAGGGGTACACGTCGCAGCCCACGTCCAGGCCCTCCTCCTTCGCCCGGTGCAGCAGCTCCAGGGCCCGGGGTATTTTTTTGCCCCAGTTGTCCCGGCCCATGGCTTTCAGGTGGCTGATATGCAGAGGGACCCGCAGCGCCCGGGCCACCAGCAGCATCTCCTCGATGGAATCGCAGACGCCCGCACCCTCCTGCCGCATATGGACGGTGAGGGGGATATCCTGCCCCGCGATGGGTGAGAGCGCACGGATCAGCTCCGCCGTGGTATAGAAGCACTCCGGGGCGTAACCCAGGCCCAAAGAAACGCCCAGCGCGCCGTCGGCCAGAGCCTGCTCCAGGGCGCGGTGCAGGGCGCGGTAGTGGCAGTCCTCCAGGTGCTCCAGCTCGTAGCCGGCCGCGTCCGCCCGAAGGACGCCGGCACCGGCCAGCATACCCACATGGACGGGGATATCCGGCACAGAGGCGAAATAGCCGGAGAGGGTTTCCGTCACCAGCTCCGGCGGCAGGGCCCCGGTAATGGGCCGCAGGTAGTCCCGGATGGCGTCACCATGGGCGGGGCCGAAGGGGGCGGCGCTGAGGCCGCAGTTGCCGTTGACGATGGTGGTAAGGCCCTGACACAGCTCCGCCGCGCCGAAACCCGGGCGGAACAGCGCCGCGTCGGCGTGGCGATGGATGTCAATAAAGCCGGGGGTAACGGTCCTGCCGGCGGCGTCGATTACATGAGCGGCGGACGCTGCGGACAGATCGCCGATGGCGGCGATCCTGCCGCCGGAAACGGCCACATCGGCCGCAAATGCGGGGCGGCCCGTGCCGTCAACAACGGCGCCGCCCCGGATAAGGGTATCAAACATGGTCTGTGCCTCTCTCCTGCTTCCCTGCCGTCAGGGGCAGGGAGATACTAAAGGTGGTCACGCCGCCGCTGCTGTCACAGCGGAGGACGCCCCGGTGGGCATCCACGATGGCTTTGGCAATGGGCAGGCCCAGGCCAAAGCTGTCGCCGTCGGTACGGGCGTCGTCGGCGCGGTAAAAGCGGTCAAAAATGCGGGGGAGCTTGTCCGAAGGGATATCCGGCCCCTGATCGGTCACGGACACCACAGCGCGGCTGCCCTGCCGGACGGCGGTCAGGCGGATGGGCGTACCGGGGGCGGCGTATTTGACGGCGTTATCCAGCAGCACCGCCAGGGCCTGGCCCAGCTTGGCGCCGTCGCCCCGGACAGGAAGAGACGGCGCAATATCGTAATCCAGTACATGGCCGGCCTCAAAGGCCACCGGCTCAAACCGCAGGGCGGCAGTCACCGCCGCCTCCGACAGGTCGGTGACGGTGTCCGGCGGGCTGCCGGCGTTCTTCTGGGCGCGGAAGAGGGTGAGCATATCCTCCACCAGAGCCTTCATGCGGCGGCCCTCCGCCCGGATATTGTCCACGTAGACCGCCTGCTCCGGCGAAGCGCTCTGCTCCAGCAGCTCGGCGGAGGAGAGGATGACCGTCAGGGGGGTCTTCAGCTCGTGGCTGGCATCGGAGAGGAACTGCTCCTGCTGGGCCCAGGCGGCACCTACAGGCTTGGTAACCACACCGGAGAGCAGATAGCTGCACAGAAACAGCACCACCAGTGCGCCGCAGCCCACCAGAGAGCAGGCCTTCAGCAGTGTGTGCAGGGAGGTGTATTCCAGATAGGTATCGGTAAACGCAATGGCAGTAGTGGTGTAGCCCCGCTGGCGCAGATAGCGCAGATGAAATTCGTCCAACGTACCGGCGTCCTCGTCCGCCGCCAGGGCGGCAGTGACGATCTCCGCCATGCGGGTCTCGTCGCTGAGGTCATAGTAGCTGTTGCCGGCCACGCGGACGGTGCCGCTGCCATAGACCTCAGCCACAAAGCAGGGGATACTGTCCATGCCGGGCTGGCTGCGGCCATAGTCGCCCTGCTCCAGCGCCTGGTACAGCTGCTGCTGCACATTCTTGTGATAGTTGCCCCGGGAGATGAAGTACACCGCCGCGAACACCGCCAGCAGCACCAGCGAGATCAGCAGCATATTGGTGGCCACCACCTTCCAGCGAAGGTGCCGGATCATGCCTCCACCTCCAGACAATAACCCACCATACGGAGGGTCTTGATCTTCACAGTGGATTGCAGATGGGTGAGCTTGCGGCGAAGGAAGGAGATATAGACCTCCACGTTGTTGTCCTCGGCGGCGGAGTCGTAGCCCCAGACCTTCAGGATCAGCTGCTCCTTGGAGACGATCTGACTGCCGTTCCGCATCAGCAGCTCCATCAGGTCGTACTCCCGGCGGCTGAGGCGGACGCTTCGCGGGCCGCATTCCAGCAGGAATGTGCCCATGTGCAGCGTCAGGTCGCCGAAGGCCGTCACCTCCGGGTCGGCAGCGGCGTCCTCACCGCCACGGCGCAGCAGGGACCGGATACAGGCAAGCAGCTCCTCCGGCTCAAAGGGTTTGGTCAAGTAGTAGTCCGCACCGGCGTCCAGGCCGCGGACGCGGTCATTCAGCTCACTGCGGGCGGTGAGCATCAGCACCGGCGTGGCGTTTCCCGCCGCACGCATCCGCCGGCTGCCGCCGCCGCGCAGCTGGCGCAGCAGGGTAAAGCCGTCCATGCCGGGAAGCATGGCGTCCAGCACCAGCAGGTCGTAGATATCGCTGCGGGCGTTGTCCAGGCCGGAGATGCCGTCATAACACACGTCGGCGGTATAGCCCTGGCGGCGCAGCAGGTCCTGCAGGGTGCCCGCCAGGCGCTTTTCATCCTCCACGATCAGTATACGCATAGCCGCGCCTCCCTTTTCATGGCTTACAGCCCCGTCTCGGACAGGGTCAGGATCTGGGTCAGGGACGACTCCTCCATCCGATAGATGGTGGTGTCGCCGTCCAGGGCCACATAGCGGCCGCCGTCGCCGGTGGACAGGCCGACGGCAAGGATCAGCGTCCGCTCGGCGCTGTTGTCAGCCAGGTAGTTCACCGTCAGCGTGACCTCCGGCGTGTCCAGGCCGCAGACGGCAGCCGCACCCTCCGCCGGGTCGTAGTCCACGCAGGCGGTGAGCGTCAGGGCAGCGATCTCATCAGCCAGGGCGGCGGTCTTTTCCGTGACGTCCCGGTTGGCGCTGCGGCGGGTACCGTCCTCGGCGGTGTAGAAGGAGACGGCAGCGGTGCCGTCGGCGCGCAGCAGACTTACGCTGACCAGCCTGTCCGGCTCGATGACCGGCAGAACGGGCAGGACCGCCATGGCGTAGATGCTGCGGCTGAGCAGCATCTTATTTTCGTCAGAGGTATAGCGCACCGTACCGGCAGGGGTGAGCACGTACCAACGGCCATCCGCGGCCTGGTCGCCGAGATAATAGACGACGTCCACGCCGTCGGAGGTGACGGTGATGTACTTCTTGGGAGCCTCCAGTCCGTAAACCGCCAGCTCCTGCACATTGGCCACCGCTTCGCCGCTGTCCAGGACGGCGGGCAGGGCCAGCAGGTCCTCCAGCGCCGTCTGGTCCAGGGGGAAGGCGGGGTCGTCAAACCAGGTCCAGGCGCCGGTTTCGTCCTTTTCAAAACGGAGGGTCACATCGCCGTCGCACAGGGCCAGGGCGGTGACGCCTTCTACGGGCGGGGCGGTCTGGGTGGAGGCGTCCACCATCTCTTTACCTTTTGTATTGCCGCAGGCGGACAGCAGCAGCGTCAACCCCAGCAAAAACGCCGTCAGGCGCAGAATTCGCTTCATCATGGCTTCGGTTTTCTCCTTTACTTTCGTTTACTTTCCGTTGCTTTTGCTGTATACATTCGCGTTCGCTATATGTTACGTTCGCTTTCAGTATAGCAACTTTTCAGGAAAAAGAAAAGTACATTCCGTGAATTCTCCCGTTCCCGGCGGCGCGGACGGACGAAGCGCAAAAAAGACCGGCCCGCGCCGGTCTTTTTTTGTCGTTACCCACAGAGATGCGGCAGGTGTGCTGTAATGGCCGAGACGGCAGTTCCGCGCCGGCCTTTTTCTTAGCGTTATTTGCAGAGATAGCTGAACCAGCCCTCACTGCTGCGCTGCTCGAACACATCCCAGCCGTCGGCCTTCAGCTTTTCCAGCACCTCCGCCGCCCGGTCGTCGATGATGCCGGAGCAGAGGAACAGGCCGCCGGGCTTCAGGAAGGGACGGACGTGGGGGCTGAGGCCCATGATGACATCCGCCACGATGTTGGCCACCACGATATCATAGCCGGCGCCCATCTCCTGCCGCAGGGCGGCGTCGGTGAGCACATTGCCCCAGCGGACGGTGTAGCAGTCCTTTCCAATGCCGTTCAGGGCGGCGTTCTCATAGGCCACGTCCACGCACTTCTCGTCGATGTCGCAGGCGAAGGCGCTCTCCGCGCCCAGGCGCAGGGCGGCGATGGACAGGATGCCGCTGCCGCAGCCCAGGTCCAGCACCCGCTCGCCGCCGTGGATGTGGGTATCCAGCGCCTGCAGGCACAGGCGGGTGGTGGCGTGGCTGCCGGTGCCGAAGGTCAGGCCGGGGTTCAGCACCAGCTTCACCCGCGTGGGGTCGGCGGCCTCCTCCCACTCCGGCACCACCAGCAGGCGGCTGCCGATCTCCATGGGCTTGTAAAACTGCTTCCAGTTGTTCTCCCAGTCCTCGTCGGCCACGTCGGCCATGGTCAGCAGCAGGGGCGCGTACTCCGGGTGGTCCTTTTTCAGCGCCGACATGGCCATACGCACGGCGGCCACGGTGCCGTAGGCGTCCTCGTTCCGTTCCAGATAGAATGTCACGCGGCTGACGCCCTTCTTCTGTGCCAGCAGGTCATCATCCACATAATCCCAGTATTGGCGGTTGTTCTCCAGAAAGCTCTGAAAGTCCGCCTCGTCGTCGATCATCACGCCGGTGACCCCCTGCTGCTCCAGCATGTCCGTCACCGCGTCCAAGCCCGCGTGGCTCGTGTCGATCTTGAGTTCCAGCCAGTCCATAGGATGACCTCCCGCAAAGTTGAAATGCACCGTACATCGCTGACGGCAATGGATCTTGCGCCAAGACGAGGCGCTCCATCGATGTCGGATCTTGCGTCCTGCCGATGGCAAGCCTCTAACGGCAATGGATCTTGCGCCAAGACGAAGCGCTCCAACGGCGTTGGATTTTGCGTCCTGCCGATGGCAAGCCGACGACGGCGTACTTTGTGTACGTCGAGGAGGTTTGACGATGGCAGGGCGCAAAAGACGCGCCGTTATCTCTTGGTGCCCACGAAGAACAGACCCATGGTATTCGGCCCCGTGTGGCTGCCGATCACCGGCCCGATGTAGTTGATATAGACCTCCTTGACGCCGTAGCGGGCCTTCATCTCCTCGGCCACGGCGCGGGCCTCCACCTCGCAGTCGGCGTGGCAGATGAACATGACCTGCTCACTGGGCTCGATGCCCAGCTCGGCGATCTTGTCGATGAGGGCCTTCAGGCTGGCCTTGCGGCCGCGGACCTTGCTGACGGGGACCAGCTTGCCCTCGTCGGAGGTGTGCATGACGGGCTTGATGGAGAGCATGGAGCCGAAGAACGCGGCGCCGGCGCTGAGACGGCCGCCCATCTTCAGGTAGTTCAGGTCGTCCACGGTGAACCAGTGGTCGATGTGGAGCTTGTTGTCCTCCACCCACTGCACCAGCTCCTGAGCGGAGAGGCCCTCGCGCTTCTTCTGGACGGTCAGATAGAGCAGCAGGCCCTGGCCCAGAGAGGCGGAGAGAGAGTCCACCACATAGATGTTGGCATCGGGGAACTCCTCCTTCATGTCCTGGGCGGCGATGCACGCACTTTGGTAGGTGGTGGAGAGGGCGCTGGAGAAGTTGATGCTGACGATGTCCTTGCCGGCAGCCAGAATGGGGCGCATGGCCTCCTGAAACTGGCCTACGTTGGCGGCGGAGGTGGTGGCCAGCACGCCGCCGCGGATCTTGCCGTAGAAATCCTCGAAGCTGATGGCGCTGCCGTCCAGCAGGTTGGGGTAATCGTGCCCATCGATGTGGACGGTCAGGGGCACCACGGTCAGCTCCAGCTCCTTGGCCATGTGGTCGGTCAGGTCGCAGCAGCTGTCAGTCATAATGACATATTCGCGCATGGGATAAACCTCCTTGGGAGTGATATTCCCCGCTATCATAGCATGAAAACCGCCGCAGGAAAAGAGCCAAATTGTAAATAATACGGAATATTAGCAGAAATACAGGTGTCTATCGCCTATTTCCCCACGCAGAAGCGGGAGAAGATGGTGTCCACCAGATCGTCGCGGACCTGTTTGCCGTTCAGCTCACCCAGCGCGGCCAGGGAAAAGGGCTTTGTAATGTAGTCCTCCGCCCCCAGCTCCAGCCCGTCCATGAAGGGCATCTTGATGTCGGTGAGCACCACGTCGGGGGTCATGCCGATACGGAGGGCGCCGCGGGCCTCGGCCACGGCGGAGAGGGCGCGGTTGGCGGCATCGGCCTGACGGGCGTTGGTCAGCAGCGCGCCGCCGGCAGTCTCGCCCGACGGGAACTGCGCCGCGATGGCGTCGGTCAGCGTGTCCAGTCCCGCGCCGGTGGCGGCGGAGACGGACAGCACGTTG
>ENA-OOYV01002005-OOYV01002005.1-human-gut-metagenome-genome-assembly--contig:-NODE-2005-length-10939-cov-3.733462_pt1 | contig 10939 bp, 10 predicted proteins | sample MGYA00241704_ERZ501380 | MGnify/ENA primary metagenome ERZ501380 (study PRJEB25962, sample SAMEA2042984) | human gut metagenome | biome: human gut; feature: human-associated habitat; material: faeces...
TGGTGGCGCAATTTTCAACTGGAATATTGGCGCACTTTTCAATTAGTATCTACAATTTATTGCAGCATCAAACCGACCATCCGCACATATATATCAAACGCCTTTACAGAAAAGGACAACTGGCGGTTGAACGGTTCCCGTCTTGTGGCAGCCGAAAGCATACGAAACTTTGAGAAAGCGAAAATTTATTCCTCCTTCAGCAAGTTCTGTGAATGGATGGAAACCGTATTCGGATATGTTTATACCATTGAAATGAAAAGCCGGCCCAATACCGACCTGCCCTATGCGGACATACTAAACAATAGTCATGATTTTGAAGGATTTACCACATACAAAGCAAATATTACATCCATAACAGATAATTTCACCCTACATTTCTCAACCACAGCCGGTTACTTCCTAGCCATTGTGTATGCTTCCATCACTCTTGACCGTTCCCCCAATTTCCCCGGTTATGAAAGATATCAGGTTTACGACAATGCCAACAAATCATATAAAGTGCACGAAGACAGATACTATCATGATACAGTGGATGATATGTATTATCATGCAGTTTATGATGACGGTTCAAAAAAGACCTCGTTACTCGAATGCCAGCTTTATGATATCGGACTATCCGACTATGAGGGTGTACAGACTTTCGGAGGGACAATAATCTCCGTTGAGACTGACTCCGGTTCATTCACAGGTCCAGTGGATGAATCCAATATCCTGTATGTACGTAGAAGCAAACAATTCATGTATTCGGACAATGACAAATATTACAGTTCTTTCACCGGTTCATCCAATTATAACATTGCGGACCGCGCTAGAACGGATATGGTATTTTTTACAAATGAGCAATATTATGTGATTGTCGGTACCAGCCTTATGAAATGCACTTTGAAGGAAAACGTGAATGAGGGTGAGAAGGTTCCTTATGTCGTATTCAAGCATCGTGATGAGGTTTTCGGAAGTACCAATCTGAAAACCATACACTCCATATCAGAGCCTGAATACTCCGTTGACAGCAGCCGGATTTATTCCGAAATTGAAATTGGCTATGAGAAACAGGATTATGATCTTGGAAACAATGGCAATGATGAGTTCAATTTCAGCACCACCTATACAACAGGTGTAACACTGAACAACAGCAAACTGTCGCTTATATCCCCATACCGTGCCGATTGTTACGGATTTGAAGAGCTCATAGGGAAACGGGGTGAGGAAACAAGCAGTTCTGACAGCGACAAACAGGTGTTTGCCGTAAAATGCATCAACAACGGGGGAAAATATATTGTAGACCGAACCATTATGGTTGAAGGTGCCTATACCAACAGCGTATTCAATGCACCGCTGGCTCCTGTCTATATGATTGAGGCGAACAAACGTTATCTGGCTTCCTTCACCAGCCTGTTAAAGTTCGCATCAACTGAAGGTAATGCCGGCATCAAACTGGATGGCAGGGCTGTGAATACAGACATCTCCTTGGATGACCCGCTATTCGGTCCTGGAAATATCAAATTTTCCACAGACAGCTTCATTTTTCCGGAAGATTGGAACAATACGATTGTACAGATAGAATGGAACGGAATGATTTTCAAGGGGAATCTCATGTCTCTGGATGTCAAGCCGCAAGAAACCGAAGCACTTAAATATGAATTGATAGAGATAGTGTAAATTATGTATATAGTAAGTCCGTTCACTCCTATTTTTTTCAAGCCTTCTACAGATATGTGCAGGGCTTCCGGCAAATATATGCAAATATTCGCCCCGTCTGATGAAGTCATGATACAGGTTATAACACGCTCCGAATCACGACCGATTACAGGCAAGGTTATCAACATAGTGACCGGTCATGAAACAGTCATTGACTGGCAAATATGGAGCATGAACCATACTGATAAGATTTATTATCATGTTCTGACCGCACTGGCTGAAGGATGTTACCGCATTGATATCAACGGGATGGTTTCCGAACCTTTCCGTATCACGTCTGACACGTCTGAATTATCCCGAACCACCCTTATACAGTATTCGATGAAGGACAACCGACAAAGGCAGGATGCTGTCTTTTGGATTTCCGACACTCAGTATTTCTTTGACTGGCGTGCTCCCGGCGGTTTCATGGATGACAACTGGGTATTCGGTGTGAATAATGAACAGTTCACCACATATGATAACAATCTGTCTGAAATTTACGCATTGGAAACTACCCAGAAGACATTCACGCTTGGTAACGCACAAGGATGTCCCGTATGGTTCGGAGAGTTACTGAACAGAATCCTCTGCTGTACTTATGTCTATTTTGAAGGGGAACGCTTTATACGGGCTGATGCCAATGTCCCTGAAATGAGCCAGCCTATTGAGGGTTATAAGAGCTATATCTTCAAACAGATACTGCAGAATATAAAGATTGTGGACTATACAGAAAGCGAGAACCTGATAAAGATACGTCGGGTTGATGACAAAAGTTTTAGAAAAGTTGCCAATAAAATATTGACTGTATGACGGAACTTGAATTACAGGAACTCACCGATAAGATCATAGCTAAGCTAAAAGCTAACAGCCTTACTATAGACCAGTTGACACAAACCAATGTGTTAACCGGCATGGATTTTCTAGAACTGAACAGCGGGCGCAAAGTTTCATTAGATGATTTACGCAAGTTCATCCGTGGCTATGGCATTTATCTTGAGATTATTTCCAAACTGGATAATGAAACAATCCCCACCGACAACAATGTATTCTCATCTCTTCGTGTCCTGTTTGAAATCTCTAAAGCGCTTGAAGAACTTAAAAAAATATACCTACGTAAGGATCAGGATGATGAAACAAAATATCTACTAAAACTCTTGGGTGGGGCAAAAATAGGTAAAAGTCTTACTGTCGGTGACTTTATCACCGGTGTTCAGGGCGGTTACATCGGTGAGGACGCCCGTGCCGAGCTGGAGGCTCTGGTCCTGCGCAGCTCTCTGAGTGTACCAGAACTTCGTTTCAACCGTCAGACCTATTTTGAAGGATATAATACTATAAGTCCCGGCGGAGGGCTGAAGATAAAAAGCTTTGTCGCCAATAGTGACGGCAGCTATACTGTCATCCCTGATCTGGAGGATGGTGTACCGCTGGGACAGAAGCCGGACGATATCCTCCTAGGCTTCTGGCATGACAAAAGCGTCACTACCGGTGACTTTATTGGTTTCCGGAAAATACAGTACCGTATCACTTCCGCAGATTACGACGAGAAGACATTCGTGATGGTTCCGCGTCCCGGATATGAGTTCGTTCCCCATAACGAGATGCGTCTCGGACAGACGGGGAACTTCACCGACAAGGAGCGTCAGACTTATATCATCATAGACGTGCGTGACGGTAACTGCTGCATCACCCTTGTTGACAATGCCAACACCTGGGACCCGGAGCCGGCACAGATGAAGAGCTGGTTCGGCAAGAAGAAGGGTATGACCATCAACGGGATCAACTGCGACAGGTTCTCGGCAGTATTGCAGGATATCATCATGACGGGATTGATTTTTCAAATTGATGAAATTACCGGTAGCACAGTCCGCGTTCCTATCGACTTCCCTAGCTGGGAGCCGGGCAGGAAGTATGCGTATTATTCCCGTGTGCCCCATAACGGTTCCACATGGTTGTGCGTCAATGACAAGGGCACTACTTCCGAGCCATCCGAAAACAATCCGGACTGGCTTGTATCAGCCGCCAAAGGTGACAAGGGTGATCCGGGACTGTCTGTAATAGGTGGCGGTCATTGGGAATCCTCTAAGACCCCATACGAGGTCAATACCATGGTCACTTTGGCGGGCTGTGTTTTTATCTCCAAGGTGAAAACATCCAATCCTCCGATTAAAATTGCAAGGTTCAGGAACGGCAATTATCGAAAGAAAAAGGATGGCGGTTATATCCTTGCCGGGAAGTCAGCCGACTGGGAGGTTAACGAGGATTGGGATATGTTGCTTGACGGGCGTGAGCTAAAAGGCGAGAGCATCACCTTCCTGGGTGAATTTGCCACGGCTCCTGCCAATCCGAAAAATGGTGATTCATACCGTAACACGACTGATCGTGCTACCTACATCTATCAGGACGGAAGATGGCAGCTTATGATATCGGACGGAAAAGACGGTAAGGGCTATGAGTATATATATACAAGAGGCAATATCATAGATAACACCCCTGAAAAGCCGGACAGTCAGCAGAAAGATGGTTATATTCCGGAAGGCTGGACGGATAATTATCTTGGTACGGACGCAGACCATCAGGTTGAATGGGGTTGTACACGTTTTAAGGAAAATGGCGTATGGTCTGAGTTCAGTGATCCGGCTGTGGTGCATCGCTGGAGTAAGGACGGGGAGAATGCCATCATGGCGGACTTCGATAACGAGATGGTCAATGCAGCCCTTACTTCAGATGGAAAGGTCGTATCCTCACAGACTTGGAATACAACTGTCAGTATGTGGTATGGAACGGAAAAGCTCACGCTTGACAGCATCACCTGTACACCTGACACAAATCTTCTGTGTGCGACAGACAAGAATACGGGAGTGGTGACAATATCGGTATCTGCCGGAGCTACTCTTGCTGCGACAAACACGGTGAAGATCACAATCAGGGCTACAAAGAACGGGCAGCAGTATTCCCGTGATCTGTCATTCACTGTAGCCGGGGTCCGTGGAGGTGCGGACGGTTCAGATGCCGTGCTATACAGTATAATCGTTTCTGCCACTTCTGTAAGCAAGGACAAGAATGGGAACTACAGCGTGTCTTCCGTATCATGTTACAGGCAAAAGTCAGTGGGAGGCGTGATATCCACCACAACGGACGGTACATTGAAATACAGCATAGACGGTGGAACAGAAACTACCATAAACAACAATACAGCCATATCAAGCGGAAACTTTACGAAGACATTGAAGTTTATCTTTTACGTGAATGACCAGATAGTGGATGTTGAAACCGTTCCCATGCTTTCTGACGGAAAGGATGGTGCTGACGGTGAGAGCATCACAGCCGCAGGTCATTGGGAGTCCGCCAACACTCCGTATGCGAAAAACAGCACAGTATCGTTTGCCGGAGGATCTTACTTAAGCAAGGTGAAAACATCCAATCCTCCCATCAGGATCGCAAGGTTCAAGAATGGCAGTTATCGTCGCAAAAAGGATGGCGGATATATCCTCGCCGGCAGATCTGCGAACCGGACGGTACATGCAGACTGGCAGGAGATGGTTGCCCCCGTCGGACCGTCGGCATCCTACTGGCTGGACAGTCCTGTCAGCGTGATCAACTTCACCAGTACGGGCACGCCATCCCCGTCTGGATTCCTTGTCACTTGCAAACAGAATGTGGCAGGCAATGTAAGCACGTGCAGCACGCTTTATCTGGCTGCACGCAAATACAACGGAAGCTGGCTGGCTCATGTAGGTGCTACCCTAAGCAATCAGATATCCGTACCTGCGACAGCCGGATACACCCAGTTTGCCGTCCGGGCTTATAAATCAGCTTCCGATGCTGCTGCTTGGAATGACAATTATGTGGCCGAGAAGGGTGTGGGTGTTGCAAATGATGGTTCCATAGGAGCAACAGGAGCTACGGGTGCGTTCCCTTATGACAGAGGTGTATGGGCTTCCGGACAGACATACGTATGGAATGCAAAACAGCGTGACAAGATCATTCACAAAATAGGTGAAGTTTATTACAATTTTCTTGTGCGCAACTATGGAAGTTCTGTATCAGCGGCTCCTACATCCGCTAACGGAGATTCCAACTGGGAAGCCATGCAGAAATACAAAAGTCTGGTAACCGACATATTCCTTGCTGATAAGGCGAACATAGCCGGATTTATGTTCAAGTTGAACGGATACACATCGGACGGGGCACCTTACGGTATCATGCAGTCACAGGACAGCACTAACGGCCAGCCTAATCTGAGGATGGACACAAAGACCGGAGAGATTCTTTGTCAGAAAGCGAATATCACCGGGACTATCATAGCGACAAAGGGGACAATTGGCGGATTCAATATCGGTAATAATTTTATCGGCAGCACTAATATGTCGGCTGTAAATGTTGATAATTTGTTGCTGCAATACGACAAATTTGAAATGAAATACGAACGGTTCCAGTCAATAGACGGACATTTATACCAAGGTATTTTGGATACAGTAATTAGAAGTGGAAGTATAACTGTATCATCAACCGGGGATGTTTCAACAGCGAATGATGCTCTGTATGTAAGATGTGGAAGTTATATTTTTTCAGTCGGGCGAAACGGAATTCGCAAGTCAACGAATGGAGGAAGTACCTGGGTGGATTTATAACATTTAAAATATTAAAGTATGAGAATAAATTTTGCACAATTTCCTATTTACGACGGGATTAAGAAAGAAAAACTGATAGCCAACAACATCACTGAGGCCTACGGTGACTGGATATACAAGAACGTAGCGGGTTTGAAGGCGCATCTCCTTGCTGAGAAGATATTCAAATCTACTGCTGAAGGTGTCGAGATTGACGAAGAAGAGGTGGATATCATAAGACGCTCCACCTCCATGCTGCCCGGTCTGCTGGCTGATTCTTTGAATGATTATTTAGATAAAAAGGAGGAACAACATGAAAAAGGTATATTGTAACAACCTTCTGGCAAAGGTGCTGCTTGCGTTCAGTTCTTGCCATACGATAACAATCGGTCCGTTTGTTTTAAGCAAGCGACCGGAAGAGAAAATCACTCAGAAAGTGAGAAACCATGAGTGTACCCACGCCCGTCAATGGGTTGAGATGGCAGTTGCCATCGGTACAGTTATCTGGATCTTGCTGTTGTGTTTTGACCTTTCCGCCTGGTGGCTGGTACTGGCCGGGCTGGCATTCTATCTCTGGTATGGTGTGGAGTGGCTGGTCAGGGCGGTACGGTTGAAGGATGCCGGCAGGGCGTATAAGACGGTATCGTTTGAGAGGGAGGCATATTCCAACGAGGATGATCCGAATTATATTGAGAACAGTAATTATTTTGCATGGGTGAAGTATTTGTTTTAATTTTAAAATTTGCATTATGGACTTGAATAATATAGTTGGCTTTAAAGCTGTGGATAAAAACGGCAACGAACGACAGGTGACCGTCGATGAGATGACAGAATTAGTTTCCGCACGGATTGTTTCCGCTGCATCAGAAATATCAACATTTGCTGCCGCTGCGGCAGCCGGAACAGATGAGTTTGAGGACCAGTTGCCCCAGTCCGACACCTTCTCTTGGCTCCGTACTTTGGACGGTTCCAAGAACCCAACTTTGACATCTTCTTCGGCTGCCGCGAAAGTCCTGGGAGAACTTTTGCCACTTTCGACAAATACTAATAAGGGATTAACAAGGAGAACAGCATATTTTGATTTAATTCAAGGCAAATTATACAAGATAGCATATAAAGAGGAACTACATGTATATAAACCTGTAATATGCTTACTATATGTGCTAAGAAATGGAATATCGTCTTGCTATGTAGCTTCATTAAGTGGGTATCGTAATGGAGTTTCCCATTTTAAATTGATATGTGGAAATGATATCCAATTTAAGCTGTATCAAAAGTTGAATAGCGCTAATTATTTTGACATCATGCTGGAATGCCCTGATAATTCAGCTGGCATTATGGAGATAAAAGCCATGGATGATTTAACGGTTATTGAAACGACAGAACCATTAAGGGATTGGCAACAAATTGCAACAGAATAATAGCATAAGTTGAGAGCTGGGAGAACTGATTGGGATTGCTACGAAAGAAAATAAAGGCTTGAGCGATAGTGTTCAAGCCTTAAATTCTACGATTTATAAGATTTCTACCGGAAATAAGGAAACTGCTTTGTTTAAAGTTTGTGATTATGGCAGTAATATTAATCATATATTACATATATATAGCGCACCTAATAGCACATTGGATAGTTGCAACTATATTCGTGTGATCTTATCAGACATATATATATTCGTAAATAAATTATTTGAAAAAGGATATAATAGTATCAGACTTTTTAAAGATAGAAAATCTTTTTATGTTTACGTTTATAGCAGTGTATGGACAAGAACCAAGATTGAGGTTTTTTCAGAGAACCCTGATCTCTTCTATTTCACAAACGTGACGGATGAAATCAGTATATCAGATTTGGAAGAAATCTCTATATCTTGAAAAATATAGCGGTTTATTCAGATATTTATTACTTTTGCACCGCACATGGCGTTGTGCATATCAGGATCGGGTGGCACCGGCTTGTACCGGACCACCCGTTTTTTAATCCTATGTCAACGAAAAAGTTTGCCATTTACCCCAACTACCGACCCAATATAGCCTGATCTTAATCAATTGCCCCGAATAGGTTGCTTGAAACCCTATTTTTTGAACATCATTTGTCCCTATAAATATAACAGCATTTTGCCCATCACCACTTTCGAATGGAGAATTAGATGTTGATTTAGTTGTTTTCCGAATCCCATTCCATGTAAATGTATTGTAATCTTCAATGGGATTAACATCTCTATCGAAGAACTGTTCCATAGGCATTAGTCCATCTTTCTTGGCTGTAGCAACACCAATCAGTCCTCCCAGGTCGTCAACAGGCAGAAAATCTTGTCTAAATTCCTACCTGTGTGAGCGTACTAATATCTATATCTACTTTAGTTGCTGAAATGGCATTATCCATAGAAACACGATTGGTAAAATATATCAAAGCTCGTGAGAATACAGGCATATATACATAGTAGTTATGATCTCCATCCTTGTATATTTTCAGCAAATTAGGACCAATACTCTTTACAACGGACAGTCCTTTAACGTGATGTGATACAAAAGAAAAGATGTCTGCGTTCTCGCTATTCCCTTCTCCAATAATATCAAAAGTAACGTTTATATCTTTAGGATAATTCAGTTTGTATAAAGCCCCTTCTCCTAGCATGTGATTTACCAAAAAATAGTTTTCATTTAACTGAAGTTCTCCCAGGTCAGTGCTATATCTTTTGTCACGTCAAGATATTGGTACTTCAATCGCCCCACTAGGAATAGCATTGATTGATTCTATTTTGCTCGTGTTCACAAGACCTAATCGTGACACTATTATTTTCGCATACCAATTAGCTTTTATGTAAAAGTAAAATCTTTCTGTATCAACTGTATAATACATATTAATGTTACTAATTTTGGTTCCGTTTATCAATTTACAAAAGACTTTATTTGCATTCCATCTAATCATAGACACTGCGACTGAGAACGAGTCTCCACCAACATTTGTAACACTAATTACAGACTCATTTATTGATCCGGCATTTGGCATAAATACACTAATCTTACAATATTGATTATTATCTTTAGATAATTCTAAAGGTACCATACCGGAACTCATCAACCCGCTTTTATTTGATGTTGCATTCCCAATCAGTTCTCCCAGATCGAAAGATTAGGATTAATATTGTCGAATTTGATTATTTGGGAGGAAATAGCTAAATTTAAAATAAAAATATGCTAGAGAAGATACGATACAGGTTGGTCTTTAACCGCCAAAAGAAACTGAATAAGCAAGGCACGGCCCTTGTACAGGTTGAAGCTTATTTAAATCAAAGGAAAATCTACCTGAAGACCAATGTTTACCTCAAGCCTGAGTGCTGGAGTCGTGAGGGGGCACAAGTCATTAACCATCCCCAGTCTAACGAACTCAACACAATGCTCTATGAATACATCCTGTATCTGCAAGGCATAGAGTTGGGGTATTGGAAGCGCGGAATACCTGCCACACTCTCACTACTGAAGGATGCTGTCAAGAAGAAAAGTGCCGTGAATGTCAGCTTCTCCACTTTCGCCAAATCAGCCATTGACAATTCGGACAAGAAACAGTCCACCAAGGACAACCTGCACTCTACACTGGCGGTCCTGCATGATTTCCGTTCCGGATTGGACTTCAAGGATCTTACCTATACATTCCTTCGTGATTTTGAGCAATACTTGAGAGAAAAGGGCAATGCGGTCAATACGATAGCCAAGCACATGAGACAGCTCCGTACCTTGGTCAATGAGGCAATCAACCAGGGATATATGCACGCGGATGCTTATCCGTTCAGAAATTAGAGATGGTTTTACCGTTTAGATCCAATACAAGTTCCTTCCCTTTTGCCACCTCAACCGGTTTCTCCAGAATAATGTCATTAGACAATATAAAGCTACCTCCGTTCTGGTCGGCTTCATCAAGAGCACCCGAACCAAAGAATTTCACGATACGGGAAACTGAAATTTCCTGCCCGTTGTTATCTATAAGAGTCACTTTCAGAACGGCCTTTTCTCCACTTATTCTTTTCTTGTTGATTTTGACTGTCGTTCCGGTACATTTCCCATCCGTAAATACAGGTTCTTTAATTTCCACATTCTTATTTTCAGCACGGGTCACAATGTCTATATCTGTAGTACCGTCCTCGCTTCTCAATTCCGCAACCAAAGCCTTATAATTTTCTGTTGTCAAACCAATAAATTCAATATCAATTGTATTACTAACGGAAGTTACCGAGAAAATATCGCAACCATCCTTGAACTTGACAGATAATATTTTGGTACGTGGTACGGTCAGCTTGGTCTTTCCGTCAGCCAGAGTGAATATGACATTATCAGGATCACTTGTGTAGTCCACTCCGTTTTCCGCAAATACAGCATCACCCCTGTCGCCTTAATCCCTGTCGATTTCCAGTTTTTGCCGCTATCCGTTGAGATTTCCCATTCATTTGTCGTGGCGTTGATTTGAACTTGGGGGGCAATGGCATCATCCCCTTTGGCTCCTTGCGCCTTTATTTTTGTATCAGTCATACCTATCCGCCAATTACCGTTCTCGCCGATATGAGGTGTGATGCCGTCAGATTTACTTTATGATGTAAGAAAAGTAGGCTAAGCATCCAACGCCCTGCCGTATTACTACGGTGGGTTTTCGGAAGCTC
>ENA-OOYV01002007-OOYV01002007.1-human-gut-metagenome-genome-assembly--contig:-NODE-2007-length-10935-cov-2.711489_pt1 | contig 10935 bp, 2 predicted proteins | sample MGYA00241704_ERZ501380 | MGnify/ENA primary metagenome ERZ501380 (study PRJEB25962, sample SAMEA2042984) | human gut metagenome | biome: human gut; feature: human-associated habitat; material: faeces...
CCGAGCCGGAGCCCCAACCCGAGCCGGAGCCCCAACCCGAACCGGAGCCCCAACCCGAGCCGGAGCCCCAACCCGAGCCCGAGCCGGAACCCGAGCCCGAGCCACAGCCCGAACCCGAGCCCGAGCCCGAGCCGGAGGAGGTACAGGAGGAGCAGACCGCCCGGCAGGATGCTGCAATGGCGGGATCGGATTCCTTTGGCACTGTGCGGTTCACTTTCACCGAGAACAGCGTTTTCAGCAATCAAGTGATCAAATTAAAGGGCTACCAGTATATCAAGGAGTGCAAAGTCGGCGCCACGGTGTATGACGTTCCCGAACTTGAGACCCAAGATTTCAAAACCAACGGTGAATATGTTGCGTACATGTACGGCAACAACCTGTATTTGAAGGGCAATCTCGACGGTGCGTGTATCGACCTGCAATCTGTTAGCTCATATGGTACTGTCGATGTCTTTGTGCAGGATGATACGACCATGAGCGGCAACCACTGCCTGCTGTATAATTTCCGAAAAGGCATCGATCTGCATATCCTCCCCGGCAAGACGCTGACCATGAACTTGGAGCGCCCCGGCACCTTTAAGTATACAGGTGCCATTCGCACCCAAGAGGGCGGCGATGTGACCATTACCGGCGGCGGTACGCTGAACATCAACTTTAACGGTAATCCTACCGTTGAGAACGGCACCTCTGTAAGCGGCATCGACGCCGGAAAAGTGACACTGGAATACAGAAAATTTTCCGAGTTCATCGGCAGCCCCACCGTGAACATCAACATGAATAACGGCGAGAGCGGACCGGAGGGCGATGCGGTCACGGGCATCGACGCCAACGTCCTGACCGTGAAGGACAAAGCCAGGCTGAACATCGAGGTGACCGGGCGAGCGCTGAATCCGACTAAAGAAGGAATCAGTTACGCAGAGGGCGCCACCCAGGGCCGGGTCAACATGGCCATCAGAGCCGACAGGATGGAGCTGCTGGACAGTGCTTCGGTGGATATCACCTCCCATGCCAACGTCATCAGCGATATTTACCTTACGGGCAGCGGCGAGGTGCTGACGGTGAACACCACCGGCCACCTGAACATCAAAAACGAGGGCAACATTGAGCGCTATCCGAAGCCGACCGACGGCGTCGATCTTAACGACCTCCCGGATGCGAATATCAAAGCCCCTACAGGTGCCAGCGTGAAGTTTGAAAAGGCGCAGGAAGGCGTCTTTATCGACTCCTATGCAAAGACCATTAACCAATGGTATGAGAAGGACATTGCCGGGACCGGGGATCCCGCCCGCCATTGGGCCATCGAGGGCACGCTGGTGCTGGGCACCGGAATGTACCGCGGCGACCACCGCGTGGGCGAAACGGTAAAGGACAGCGGCAGCAGCAGATATGACATCATTTACGGCACCGCCAAATTTATCTATAGTGGGCTGGGTGTGCATACCGTGAAGGTGTCCCGCGGCGTCGGCATGGCCGAAAATGACGCCTCAAACAACCCCACCGGCCGTGTAAAAGAGCCGGAATTCAACGACATCTACATCGTGAAGCAGGGCGACTGGCTGGAGTTGACCGCACCGGAGGGGAAGGGTAAGTTCCTTTACTGGTATGACGCCACAAGCACTGAAAACACCGAGGACGGCACGGAATGGACGAACCAAACTCAGCGCTTCGATTATTTCGAAAAGGATATGCTGCTGGTGCCGGTGTACGATGTCATGACCAAGGAACCGACGCTGGGCCCGCTGCGCTATGCGGAGGGCGGCAAAATCGTTTCGAACTACTCGAGTCACGATCTGGACTTTGCTTACGATGGCACCGGTATTGATGATAGCAGTGGTTTCCGGGTGCTTCTGGTGCCCGCCCAGCTGCCGAAATACGGCGAAACGGTGAAGTATGTCACCATGCTGGACGGAAGAAAGTGCGTTAAGTTCAAGCCGGGAACGCTGTTTGCCGATGAGAACCACCCCTCTTCAGGCGCTGCCTACAATTATATGAGCATTGCGCCGGGCAAGTACCGCATTGCGGTGGGCAACTGGGACGGAGGCCACGGTTACTGGTATTTCAGCGAACCCTTTGAATTCAACCCGCCCGTTGCCCCGCCCTATATCGCGCCGAAAAGCACGTTTTTCCAGGGAGCCGGCAGCCAGCAGGTGACCATCACGGCGGAGCGGAATGCAGATATCTGGTACCGCCTGTGGGACTACAGCGCGGATAAGTGGGGCAGCTATCAAAAATACACCAGCCCCTTCCCCGTCAGCTACACCGCGGAGCGGGATGCGCGCATTGAAGCCAAGGCCACCGGCTCCGCAGAGGGCGTTACCACCAAAGTGGAGTACGCCGTGCAGCCCACCGCCATCCCCACGGTGAAGTACGGCGACCAGGTGTTGGCTCATCCGGGTAGTGCCTATGCCAGCGAGAGATACTACTACAAAAGCATGGAGCTGCAGGTGGAGCCTCTCGAGGGCTATGACATCTACTATCGGGTAGGTTATGAGCCCCACGGAAGCAATGGCTCCGAGACCTGCGGCACCAAGCTGGGGGAGGATGGCAAGGTCACCATCTCCGGCACCGGCACGGTGCAGGAATATGTTTATTTCAGAGCCCGCAAGAGCCTTCCCGGGAGAGAGGGCGAGTGGAGCAGAACGTCGGCTCGCCTCACCCTCAAGGAAGTAACCACTCTGCCTGTGCCGAATGTGACCTTCTACGATGGCGAGAACAGGGTCACGCCGGATTCCAACAACACCGTCTTCTTCCACGAAAAGCTGAGGGCGGTGCTCTCCGAGACAACCTTCTGGCCCATCAATGTGGAGATGGGCTACAGCAGGTCAACGTATGGTGGCCTCGAAGTCTATCAAACACCTGTGGAGTACACTGCGGAAGGGATTTTGAGGGTGTACACACAGGCGACCCTTGCCAACGGTTCTTCGGAAAGTGGTGAAAAGGTAACCTACACCATACAGCAGGACCCCAGCCATGTTACGAAGACGCTGTCGGTGCGGAAGGACAGTGGCATCAAAGTGTATGACATCAACAATGGCTTGCTTACGCCGTCAAATCCGAATGCAATTAACCATATATATACGCTCAATGTGGGCAGGCAGTTCACGGTAGAGGCGCCCCTCAAATCGGGTGACAAGGTGTTCAGATATTGGTCTGTCAGCAACGGCCCGGCGGTGGACTTTGATAACAAAAACAGCCCAAGGACCACCTTCGTCATGCCGAACGGGGACATTACCGTAAAGGCAAACTACGATAAGCCCTATAACATTAGCGGGACAACGATCTTAAAACTGATGCCCACAGCTGCGGCCGGAATGAACTTAAGGCTACACCCGAACCATAGCGATTGGCAGAGCTTGAGTTACCAGTGGTATGAGGGCAACACCGCTTCCGGCACACCGCTGAATAGCTTTGATTCCTTTGAGATTGGCAAGGCCTACACCGCCCGAGTAAAGGTAACAGCCACCGAGGGCGTCATCTTTACGGATGCGGCCACCATAAAGGTCCAACAACCTGGCTCTAACCTCGAAGTGGCTAACGATCGTGTGGAGCGTGCAGCGGATAACAGCTATCTTGCCTTCGACCTGCACCTGCTCACCAAGCCGGAGCTGACGATAGCACCGGCCCCCGGTGACACCCTGCCCACGAAGGAAGATTTGACCGCACAGCTTCCCGGTTTCACCGTCACGCCGACTTGGCAGAATGGTGCGACAACGGCTCCAAACAGTTCCACCACAATGACCATCACCAAGCTGGAGATCAAACCCGTGGATGGCAGCTATCAGCTGGCCAACAGCAGCGTGTGGATCAACGGCACGGAGCGCACCGGGACATACAGCAGCGGCACGCTCACTCTGACAGGCATCACGGTGCCCGTGAAGCCCAAGGGCGTGAAGGTGAGTGGAATAGTGAAGAGCTACAACCCGAACAACGCCACTACCATTCAGCTGAAGCAGGGCAACACGGTGAAGTACAGTACCACCATTGCTACTGCTACCGGCAGCGAGCAGATGGAGCAGAACTTCACCTTCGAGGCCGTGGCCCCCGGCACCTACGATCTGGTGGTCACCAAGGCCTGCCACCTGACCTATACGATTAAAAACCTGGTGGTTGGCGATAATCCCCTTGACCTGATGACCCACACCAACGCCGCAATCCGTACTATAACGCTGCTGGCGGGGGATGTGAATGGGGATGGAAGTATCAATGCCATCGATCTAAACCGCGTTTGGAACGCTGCAAACTTCAATAAGGCAGTATCTGCTGCAGCTGAAAAACTGACCGATGTTAATGGCGACGGAATGGTAAATGCCATCGACCTAAACATTGTTTGGAACGCTGCTAATTTTAATAAAGGTACGGGTGACTGTACTTTTGAATATTAAGGAGGAATGAGAATGAAAAAACGCGTACTATCTCTGCTTCTGTGCATTATGCTGGTTGTTGGCATGGTGCCGACAACTGCATTTGCTGCAGCTGGCACATGGGAGGTCAACCTCAATGTTTCCGAATCCGGTGACTACCAGTATAATGGCCAAAATACATTGGCCCTTGGCTTCGGTGTTCAGTCGAATGATTTGAAACTGAAAACAGCACAATCAATTGTTCTTGCTATTGACTTGAATGTGCTCGATTTCCTACAGTACAATAGCTCTTCTGAACCTGAAAAGTTTGACCCCACATCCACAACACTGGCGAAGAATTCCGATGCAGTTGCAGAAGGTAAAATAATAAAAAATAAGCCACTCCAATCTTGGGCTATTTCAGTATATTATGCAAAAAGCTCTGATGGAAAAACTGGTTATATGCAATTGCTTGCATCCCAAGATTACGTCGACTTTGATGTGTCCAGCGCCACGAATATTGCTACAGCATATATCGGTTTTAAGCCCGGTAAATCCACCGGCGATTTGACCAGCACTTCCATCCGTTTGGCCAATGCCACAGAGGTTGGTGCTCTTAACCAATCTTCCGCCGTTATGGTTACGGATGGTAATACGAACACTCAATATGCCATCATGAAAGACGGCAGCGCCGATACCCTAACCGGTGGTGTTCAAGTAAGCTGGGTTGGCATTACCCCCACTGAACCACCCAAGCCCGCCTACTCCGGCACCATTGCTGCACCTACGGTAAAGACCAATGCGGGCGGCACGGTGGAGCTGAATGCCGCGGTGCTCAACCCCGCTGATTCTTCCGCGAAGATTCAGTACGGCTACAGCACTTCCGCTTCTACTGCACCCACCACTTGGCAGGACAGCACAACCTTTAATGGCCTGACCGTTGGCGACACTCTCTACTTCTATGCCAAGGTTGTGGAGACTCCCAGCTATGCAGAGAAGGTCTCTGATGCCTCTGCGGCGGTTACCGTATTGGATAAGGAATTGACCAGTTTGACAATTACTACGGATCCCACTACCACGACTTACACCCACGGTGATCCATTCAAAGCCGATGGAATGAAAGTTAAAGCAACCTATAGTAATGGTAGCTCTGACGATAATTTTACGGGCTACACCGTAGCATACCAAACCTCCGGCAAGGGCTACCTCTGCAAGGGTAACACCAAGGTTACCCTCAAGGCAGGGGGCAAGAGTGTGGATGTCACCGGCCTGACCGTCGACGCGAAGGCGCTGACCGTTACCGGCCTGACCGCTGTGGACCGCGAGTACAAGCCGGGTGATACTTTGGTCGACCTCACCGGCGGCACGCTGACCGGCGTGGTGTCCGGCGAAACCGTTTCCCTTCTTTCGACTCCTACTACCGGCAGAATTGGCAATGCCGGTGTCGGCGACAACAAGGATGTTTCTATTGACCCGCTTTCCCTTACCGGCTTCGATGCGGGCAACTACACCCTGACCCAGCCTACGGGGATCAAGGTAAACATCACGCGCAAGAACATCTCCGGTGCGACTATCTCCCTTGGCACGCAGAGGACCTACAACGGCAGTGAGCAGGATGTGGTCATCGATTCCGTTAAAGATGGCAGCACCACGCTGACCGGCAGCGACTACACCATTACCAGCGGCGACAAGGCCACCAATGTGGGCGATAACACCCTGGTCATCAAGGGTACGGGCAACTACAAGGGTACTGCCAGTGCGAAGTGGTCGCTGGTTGCCAAGGATATCGGTAATACTTCTGTAAGCATTACCTTGAACCCCACATCCTATGACTACACAGGCAGCGCTATCAATCCTTCCTACACCGTTAAGGATAATAGCCGAACGCTCACTGTAAACAATGATTATACGGCTAATATCTCCGACAACACCTATGTTGGCACCAATACTGCCAAGCTCACCATCACCGGTACGGGGAACTATACCGGGACAAAGAGTGCGAACTTTACCATCGTCGCAGCGGATCAAAATCCGACCTTTACTACTCCTGTAGACCTTGTAACGGGCGGCCATAGGCTTAATCTGACTACCTTGGTAGATGGTGCAAAGGGCGATATGATCTTTACCATCACATCGGGTAACGCCGCTAACTTGGAGACGGGGAACACGCTGGTATCAACAGGCACCACAGGTGTTGTTAAGATTAAGGTCTCCATCACGGCAAAAGATGTGGGCGGCGACAGCACACCCGAATACAATGCCTATACCGGCACCAATGCCATCACCGTCAATGTTATTGACAAGACCAGCGACACCGCTACGATGAAGGTTTCGCAGAGCGACATTACCTACGGCGGAAGCGTATCTCCCTCTGTTACTAACAAGCCTGCCGGTACCGGCGAAGTAAGCTACACCTATGAGGGCCGCGATGGCACAAGCTATAGCAGCACCACCGCCCCGACCAACGTAGGTAAGTACAAGGTCAAGGCAAAGTGCGAATCTTCTACCACCATCTACACGGCGGTAGATACTTTCGAGATTCTGCCCAAATCCATCAGCGGCATGACCGTTACTCTGGATAAGACCTCTCTTGAGTACAACGGCAACCCACAGACCGTGACCGTGACCGGCGTTGGCTCTCTTACCGCCGGTGACTACACCGTTACCGGTGCAACCAGCGGCACCGATGTAGGCAGCTACACCGTAACCGTTACCGGTAATGGCAACTACACGGATACCGCCAAGGCTACTTGGCAGATTACCCCCGCCACGCTGACTGTTACCCCCAATGCCAACCAGAGCAAGAAGTTCAAAGAGGCTGACCCCGCTGCCCTGACCTACACCTACTCCGGTAATGCCTCCGGCCAGACTCCCGCCTTTAGCGGCAAGCTGGATAGAGAAGCAGGCGAGAATGTAGGCACGTATGCCATCAAACTGGGCAATTTGGCTCTCAAGGACAGCGGTACTTTCAAAGCAAGCAACTATACGCTGATATTGAGCTCGCCTACGGTTAATTTCGAGATCAAAAAGACCGATGCGCCTGTTCCTACAGGGCTGAAGGGCGTTAAGGGTAATGAGCTTGCTACCGTCGTTCTGCCCACCGGTTGGGAATGGAAAGCTTCCAACACCACGATGGATAACCTTGGTTCTCACCCCTTCAAGGCCAAGTACACCGACACCACCGGTAACTATAATAATGCTACCGACGTTGATGTTACCGTCGAAGTTCTTGCCAAGACCGGTGTAAGCACCAATATCACCTTCCCCAATGGCTCGCTGGTTTATAACGGCCACGGCCAGGAGTATAAAAAGGCGACCATCAGCGGTATCATCGCCGGCGACACCCCCAGCTGGACTTACACCTATGCTGTTGACTCGTCTACTGCGACTGCAACACTGAATAGCAGCGGCCTGCCCCTGACTGTGGGTAAATACAAAGTAACTGCCATCTATGAGGACTCCGCCAACTACGGTACTGCAACCGCCACCTTGGAGATCACCCCCGCCAAGCCCACCGGCACTCCCACCTTTACCAAGATCACCGAAAAGGGTAAGACCCTGAATGATGCCGCACTGACTGTTGGCACCCTGAACCCCACCGGCGGTACGCTTGAATGGGTAGATGGCAATGCTACCGTAGTAGAGGCCAATAAGGCCTATGAGTGGAAGTATACCCCTGCTGATACCGATAACTACGCTCCGGTAACCGGCACCATCGTGGTGTATCCCGTTTCCACCGGTATCGTCATTTACAGCCCCTGCTACACCATCAAGGCTACGGCCGGTGCGAACGGCACGATCTCTCCCGCCGGCTGGTGCTCTGTCGTTGAAAACGGCAGCCAGACCTTCACCTTCACCCCCGATAAGGGCTACACCGTAGCCAAGGTGCTGGTGGATGGCAAGAGCGTGGGCGCTGTGAAGTCCTACACCTTCAAGAATGTCACGAAGGATCACACCATCGAGGTCATCTTCATGAAGTCCAACGGCAACCCCGCAACCGGCGTATTCGTAATGCCGTAATCTTACAGTACTATTCCCGATAGAAGGCGGGGGACGGTAATCCCGTCCCCTCCTTCTCAAAGCGCCCCACCCCGGCGGAGCGCTTTGAGAAGGAATTCCCCCCTTGGGTTGAATTCAATTTGATGAGAGGAGTAAGATCCATGAAAAACCGCACCAAACTGGTCAGTCTGTTGCTGGCTTTGGCGCTGCTGCTTGCCATGCTGCCCGCAACCGTACTGGCGGAAAGCCCGCAGGAAAATCCCCAGCCGGTGACCGGCGAATATGAGGTGGTCATCACCGACTGCGCCCTGCCGGACTACGACGACTACACCGAAGCAGAGCTGCTGGAGGGCTACCTGTACTCCATCAGCGGCCTGTACGATGGCGCCGCCGCCTTCCATGCCCCCCGCAAGCCGCTGAATGATGTTACGCTGCCTGTATACAATGCGCTGGTGGAAAAGATAAATGGAGTTGCCGCCGGAAGAACTACAAGTACCGAATTCAATTTGGGCGTCCTGTTTACATGGACGGATGAAGACCTCGGTACCACCGGAAACTTTATGAGCGGAAGCAATTTCAGTGAGGCTACAAGCGCAGCAGTCAGTGCTAAATTAGGCAATATCAATATTAATGAGCTGTTGAGCCGGTTGCTGTCGCAAATGCCGTTTGAATTATATTGGTTTGATAAAACATATACAAACGCCTTTAGCCTTGCTTATTCGATTACTGGCTCAGGGTATGCAACAAGCGGATCTGTCAGCGTCTCCGTTACTGTAAAAATGATTGTCTCTAAAGATTATGCTCCATCTGGCGCAATCGGCGGCTACACCATTGACTCCGCTAAAATCCAAAAAATAAATACTGCAGTAGCCAACGCCAACCAAGTTGTTACCGATAACGCCGGCAAAACCGACTATGAGAAGCTGGTGGCATACCGTGAAAAAATCTGCGAATTGGTATCCTATAACGATGATGCAACCGCATCGGGGTACCCCTACGGCGACCCGTGGCAGCTTATCTATGTGTTTGATGGCAACAAAAGCACCAACGTGGTCTGCGAGGGTTACTCCAAGGCCTTCAAGTACCTGTGCGATCTCACCTGGCAGGACGACAATCCCGCAATCGAGTGTTCCTTGGTAACGGGAACACTGACCGTCAACAGCAGTCCAGGCCCCCACATGTGGAATGTCGTTGCCATCGGCGGCAGCAACTACCTGGTGGACGTAACCAACTGCGATACCGGAACAGTAGGCGCGCCGAATCAGCTGTTCCTTTGTGGTGTTAGCGGAAGCGTAAACGGTAGTTATACTGCAACTGTTGGCAGTAGTTCCATAACATACACATATGATGAAAGCACAAAAAACAACTATACAGAGAATGAGCTGACGCTCTCTCCAACCGCCTATACACCCTCCGGGGCAGACATCCCCAAGATCAGAGGGAAGGTTATCAGCTACAATGGCAATAATGCCTTTACTGTTACTCTGTACCAAGCCGGAACGGAAAACCAGGTGCAAAGCATCCCTGTTTCGGGCAATAAACAAAGCGGGCAGGTCACACAGGAATTCACCTTCAATGCCGTGGCCCCCGGCACCTATGATCTGGTGGTCACCAAGGACTGCCACCTGACCTATACGATTAAAAACATGGTGGTTGGCGAAAGCCCCATTGACCTGACAACCATGACCGGCAAGGCGTATAGCACTATTACGCTGCTGGCGGGGGATGTGAATGAAGATGGAAGTATCAATGCCACCGATCTGAACATTGTTTGGAACGCTGCAAACTTCAATAAGGCGGTTGCTGACGTAAATAATCGACTAACCGATGTTAATGGTGACGGAGCAGTAAATGCCACCGACCTAAATAATGTTTGGAATGCTGCTAATTTTAATAAAGGTACGGGTGACTGCACCTTTGATTTCAAAGGATAAGCAGACATAGAATAGTCCCCTCTCAAAATGTGCCCCCTGCTCGACCGTCCCCGGTCCTGCAGGGGGCACGCATTTTTGCAGGGGCTCGCTGCGTTTAATCCCACGGTGCCGAATTCCTTCCCCGGCGTCGCCCGCTTTGCGATCAGTCGGACTGCCCCATTTCCCCGCCCCGTCCCATTTTTGCCCACTCGGTGTCATTTGTGTAGGGCGTGGGCGCCCCGCTGCCTGTATAATAAATGTTCAAGATTTCACCCCATTGCGCGTCAGGAGGAACCATGCACAATATTTGGACCATCTTCAAAAACGACCTGCGCTCGCTCGGCAAGTGCTTTTTTGCCTGTGTTGTGGCGGTGGCCATTGCGCTGCTGCCCAGCCTTTATGCGTGGCTCAATATCTATTCCAACTGGGACCCCTACGGCAATACCGGCGGCATCTCCATTGCGGTAGCGTCGCTGGATGAGGGCTATACCGATGAAAACGGCTGTTACGAAAATAAGGGCGATGCCGTCGTGGAGGACCTGCGGAATGCCACCTCCATCAACTGGGTCATCGTCGATACCGAGCAGGAGGCAAAGCAGGGCGTGGAGGCCGGTGACTACTACGCCGCCGTCGTCATCGACCGGCAGTTCACCCGCAATATGTACCGGATGCTGACGGACTGG
>ENA-OOYV01002012-OOYV01002012.1-human-gut-metagenome-genome-assembly--contig:-NODE-2012-length-10905-cov-1.771429_pt1 | contig 10905 bp, 8 predicted proteins | sample MGYA00241704_ERZ501380 | MGnify/ENA primary metagenome ERZ501380 (study PRJEB25962, sample SAMEA2042984) | human gut metagenome | biome: human gut; feature: human-associated habitat; material: faeces...
CCTTTCAGGTCATTGTCGAAATGCTTGCAAAGCTTATCAAAAAGGATACTTTTTTGCAGTTCGTTTACTTCTTCTACTGCATGCAACACACGCATTTGGTAGCCATTTTGTTCAGCGGTTTTAATGAGTGCTTTCACATCTTTTGGGAAGCAAGAACCTCCATAACCAATACCGGGATAGAGAAACTTACGACCAATACGGGTATCCGAACCAATACCGCTACGCACCATATTCACATCGGCACCGACAATCTCGCAGAGGTTCGCCACATCGTTCATAAAGCTGATACGGGTAGCCAGCATGGCATTGGCCGCATATTTCGTCATCTCGGCGGATGGTACATCCATGAAAATCACACGGAAGTTGTTCAACAGGAACGGACGGTACAAGCGGGTCATCAACTCCTTTGCACGTTCGGATTCGACACCGACGACCACACGATCCGGACTCATAAAGTCCTTGATGGCCGCACCTTCTTTCAGAAATTCAGGATTCGAAGCAACATCGAACTCAAGCGGCAAACCCCGTTTATCCAGTTCTTCCTGAATCGTCTCACGGACTTTACGGGCCGTGCCTACCGGAACGGTGCTCTTCGTCACGACAAGGAGATGTTTGGTCATGTTGCGGCCGACGGTACGGGCTACTTCGAGCACATACTTCAGGTCGGCACTACCGTCTTCGTCGGGCGGAGTACCTACGGCGCTGAAGAGGACTTCGACCTCGTTCAGGCATTCTGTCAAATCGGTTGTGAAATGGAGACGGCCGGCTTGCTGGTTGCGGTGAACCATCTCTTCAAGGCCGGGTTCGTAGATAGGGATGATACCTTGTTTCAGGTTTGTGATCTTTTCGGCATTTACGTCAACGCAGAAAACTTCGGTTCCCATTTCTGCAAAACAAGTACCGGTGACAAGCCCCACATAACCTGTCCCGACGATAGCTATTTTCATGATTTTATAATCAAATAAAAGTTACGATTAAGTGTTTCCAAATAAAGTTTCGGATACACAAAGGTCCGTCACTCCCACACAAGGAACAACGAAAACGCCACAAAGATAAGAAATTGGAATCATTACACACCTTAAAATCGAGTTATTTGTACAAAAGGACAATACAGAGATAAAAGCACAATCCCTTTCATTCCATCGACAAACCATTACGATCCGTTTCAATTCCGATGCAAAATAGACGCCAAAGATTTTATGGGCTCAAGGAGAGAAAACATTTTCTTCTTGCCAACCGGCACTAAAAATGAATTAATTGTGTAAATTTGCCGTTCAAACTAAATGACCGATGAGCGTAGTAATTAAAGAAGTTACCAGTAAGAAGGAACTCAAAAAGTTCGTAAAGTTCAATATCGAATTATATAAAGGCAACCCGTATCATGTGCCCGGCCTGATCGAAGAAGAGATGGTGACGTTGGATAAAAAGAAGAATCCGGCGTTCGAAGTGTGTGATGCGATCTACTTTTTAGCATACAAAGACGGAAAGGTTGTGGGACGCATCGCAGGAATGATCAACCGCCGGAGCAACGAGACATGGAACCAGAAATATGCACGTTTCGGGTTCGTAGACTTCATTGACGATGCCGAAGTGGTGGATGCCCTGTTCGGTGCTGTAGAAAAATGGGCGGTAGGACAAGGCATGGAGGCGCTGCAAGGGCCGATGGGATTTACCGATATGGATCACGAAGGAATGCTGATAGAGGGATTCGACCAGATCGGGACGATGGCGACCATCTATAATTATCCTTACTATCCGAAACAAATGGAACGTATGGGATATACAAAAGACCAGGACTGGCATGAGTTCAAAATCTATATACCGGACGGAGTACCGGAAAAACATCTGCGTATCGGCGAGATCGTAAAGAAGAAATACGGACTGAAGGTTATGAAGTTTAAGAACGCGAAATCGATCATGCCGTACGCGCAGAAGGTGTTCCGGACATTGAACGAGTCGTACGCGCCGTTATACGGCTTCGCACGTCTGACTCAAAAGCAGATCGACTACTACATCAATATGTACATTCCGATGCTTCGCTACGACCTGGTGACGCTTATCGTCCGTGAGGAAGACGACGAAGTGGTCGGTTTCGGAATCTCGCTTCCCAACCTGTCCAAGGCTATGCAGAAAGCGAAAGGGCATCTTTTCCCGTTCGGTTGGATTTATCTGCTGAAGGCTTTGAAGAGCAAGCCGAAAGTGATCGACCTCTACCTGACGGGTGTCTTGCCGGAATATCAGAGCAAAGGCGTGAACGCATTGCTGTTCAACGACCTGATACCTGTTTACAAGAGTGTCGGAGCTATTTATGCGGAAAGCAATCCGGAACTGGAAACGAACAATGCCGTACAGGCACAGTGGGATTACTTCAAACGCGAGCATCACAAGACAAGAAGAGCATACATTAAACAGTTGAAAGGGAAGAGTTGAAAGGGGAAAGTGATTCTTTATTCTTTTATTCCCAGTCTTTCAATTTTCAACTTTCAATTTTCAATTTTCAAAATGGACGACCTAAATTCAACAATGCACCAGCCGACAGCGTACAACGATGACGATATCAAGACGCTTGACTGGATGGAACATATCCGTCGCCGTCCCGGTATGTATATCGGGAAATTAGGAGACGGTAGTTATGCCGATGACGGTATTTATGTATTGCTGAAAGAGGTGCTGGATAACTCCATCGACGAATATATGATGGGTTACGGTAAAACCATAGAAGTGACCGTCGAAGAAGGCACCGTCTCCGTACGCGACTATGGCCGCGGCGTTCCGCTGGGCAAGGTAGTCGATGTCTCCAGCAAGATGAATACCGGAGCAAAGTACGATAGCAAGGCTTTCAAAAAGTCAGTCGGATTGAATGGAGTCGGAATCAAAGCCGTAAATGCGTTGAGCAGCTATTTCCTGATCACCAGTTACCGGGACGGCGAATGCAAGCGGGTAGAATACAACAAGGCAGTCATCACGGAGGAAGCCCCGATCTGCCCGACGGAGGAGGCAAACGGGACGCTCACCTATTTCATCCCGGACAAAGAGATATTCAAGGATTATCAGTATAAAGACGAATATATCGAGAGTCTGCTGAAAAATTACGTGTTCCTCAACTCCGGACTGACGATTGTCTTCAACGGCAAGAAGTTCCATTCACGCAACGGACTTGTGGACTTGCTGAACGAGAACATGACGACAGAGCCTTTATATCCGATCGTCCACCTGAAGGGAGAAGACATAGAAGTGGTCATTACCCACAGTAACCAGTACGGAGAAGAATATTACTCGTTCGTCAACGGCCAACATACAACACAGGGAGGTACGCACCTTTCCGCCTTCCGCGAAGCGTTGGGACGTGTCATAAAGGAATATTACAACAAGAACTTCGAATACTCGGACATTCGCGCCGGCGTGGTGGCAGCCATCAGCATCAAGGTGGAAGAACCGGTGTTCGAAAGCCAGACAAAGACCAAGTTAGGTTCGAAAGACATGGGACCGGACGGACCTTCGGTCGGCAAGTTTGTCGGGGACTTCATCAAGAAGGAATTGGACAACTACCTGCACAAGAACGCAGAGACATCGGACGCCCTGCTGCGTAAGATCCAGGAATCGGAAAAAGAACGCAAGGCGATCGCCGGTGTGACCAAGCTGGCCCGCGAACGGGCAAAGAAGGCGAACCTGCACAACAAGAAACTGCGCGACTGCCGTATTCACCTAAACGACACGAAAGGCGACAATCTGGAAGACAGCTGCATCTTCATTACCGAGGGAGACTCGGCAAGCGGTTCTATTACGAAAAGCCGCGATCCGAACCTGCAAGCGGTATTCAGCCTTCGCGGCAAACCGTTAAACAGTTTCGGACTGACGAAGAAGATCGTATACGAAAACGAAGAATTCAATTTGCTACAGGCTGCATTGAACATAGAGGATGGATTGGAAGGCTTACGTTACAATAAGGTGATCATTGCGACCGATGCCGATGTGGACGGTATGCATATCCGCCTACTGCTGATCACCTTCTTCCTCCAGTTTTTCCCGGACCTGATCAAGCGGAACCATGTCTATATCCTGCAAACACCACTGTTCCGTGTACGCAACAAGCAGAAGACCTGGTATTGCTACAGCGAAGAAGAGCGTGTGAACGCAATCGCTGCCGCCGGAAAAAACGCCGAGATCACCCGGTTCAAAGGTTTGGGAGAGATCTCACCGGATGAGTTCAAGCATTTTATCGGAAAGGATATCCGCCTGGACCCGGTAACCATGAAGAAAGAGGACCTTGTGAAAGATATGCTGGAGTTCTATATGGGCAAGAATACGATGGAACGACAGAACTTTATCATAGATAACTTAGTTGTAGAAGAAGACGTTATCAATTGATAATTGACAATAAATTGAGAATATGGATAATACGATAAAAACAGGGGAGGGACAGGAATCGACCGATAATTATCAATTGTCAATTGCCAGTTGTCCATTAAAAAGGATCGCTCTTTTCCCCGGAACGTTCGATCCTTTCACGATCGGGCACGAATCGCTGGTAAGCCGAGGACTCGAACTGGTGGACGAGATCATCATTTCGATCGGTATCAACGACACGAAGCGAACCTATTTCTCACTGGAGAAACGGCTGGAGGCGATCCAAGAGCTCTACAAGGACGAACCGCGCGTACGGGTCATGTCGTATGACTCCCTGACAGTCGATTTCGCCCAACAGATGAATGCCGGGTTTATCCTGCGCGGTATTCGTACGGTGAACGATTTCGAATATGAAAAGAGCATAGCCGATGTGAACCGCAAGTTGAGCGGGATCGAGACATTTATTCTTTTTACGGAACCGGAACATACGCATATCAGCTCCAGCATCGTGCGGGAGTTGCTGCGTTACGGCAAAGATATTTCCCAGTTTGTGCCGAAAGGGACAAATCTTTATTAAAAAATAAAAACAATGAAACGAATTTTACTTCCACTCCTTATATTGAGTGTATTTGCCGCCTCGATGTCGGCACAGCGCGGTAACAACATAGATGCCCGCAAGCTCCAGTTGGCCCTGTATGCCATCTCCAACCTATATGTAGACTCTACAAGCGAAACGAAGTTGGTGGAGGACGCCATCGTCGGCATGCTGGAAAAGCTGGACCCTCACTCTACCTATACGGACCCGGAAGAGACGAAAGAGATGACGGAACCGTTGCAAGGTAACTTCGACGGGATCGGCATCCAGTTCAATATGCTGACGGATACTTTATACGTGATCCAGGTAATTCCCGGCGGGCCTTCGGAAAAGGTCGGCCTGATGGCTGGCGACCGCATCATCATGGTGGACGACACGCTGATTGCCGGCGTCAAGATGAAGAATACGGATGTGATGAAACGCCTGCGCGGTCCGAAGAATACGGAAGTGCGGGTAAAGGTCCTGCGCGGCGGAGTGCCCGACCTGATCGAGTTCAAGATCACACGTGGAAAGATTCCGGTATACAGCCTGGATGCCGCTTACATGGCGGATAAGGCTACCGGATACATCAAGCTGAACCGCTTTGCCGCTTCGTCGGCCGACGAATTCCGGGAAGCACTGGAGAAACTGAAGAAACAGGGAATGAAGAACCTGATCCTCGACTTGCAGGGGAACGGCGGGGGATATCTGAATATCGCGATCGACCTGGCCGACGAGTTCTTAGGCAAGGACAAGCTGATCGTTTATACCGAAGGAAACAAACAACCGCGCGAGGAAGCCAAGTCTTCGGCCCGCGGAGGGTTTGAAGAAGGACGTTTGGTTGTGCTGGTAGACGAAACATCCGCATCCGCCCGTGAAATCCTTTCCGGTGCGGTGCAGGATTGGGACCGTGGCGTGGTCGTAGGCCGCCGTACGTTCGGAAAAGGGCTGGTACAGAAACCGATCCCGATGCCTGACGGCTCAATGATCCGCCTGACGGTTGCCCGCTATTATACGCCTACAGGCCGTTCTATCCAGAAACCGTATGTCAACGGCAACCAGGAGCAATACAACCATGACTTGATCGACCGCTACAACCGGGGCGAACTGATGAGTGCGGATAGCATCCATTTCCCCGATTCGATGAAGTACAATACGCTGGAGACGAAACGCATCGTCTATGGCGGCGGCGGTATCATGCCGGATGTCTTTATCCCGGTCGACACCTCGCGCTACACGGATTATCACCGCAGCGTCGTGGCTGCCGGCCTGGTGAACCGCATCGCCATGAATTATTTGGACCGTCATCGTGCCGAACTGAACAAGAAATATCCGAAGTTCGCCCAATACAAGCAGAACTTCAACGTGACAGACGACATAATGCAAGAACTGGTCACACTGGCTAAAGACGACAAGATCGAGTTCAACGAAGAGCAATACAACCGTTCCAAGCCGCTCATCATGCTCCAAATCAAGGCGCTTATCGCACGCGACCTGTATGATATGGCCGAATACTTCCAGGTCATCAACGACGACAACGAAAGCTTCCAGGAAGCCTTGCGCCTCATCAACGACGAACAGCGGTACAAAAAAGAATTGGGACGGTAAACCTATTATCGATAATACTTCCTATATTTGTATTCATCAACGAAAAGAAAGGAACACAAAAGATGGACACAACGATGAAAACGATAGAACTTACTTTGCCGGATTCGGAATTGCCTTTCATTAAGACAATAGCGAAGAAATTCGGATGGACTCTGACAACCAAACACACAAAAACTCAGAAAAGTCTTGATGAAGGCATTGCCGATATCAAAGCCGGGCGTGTTCGCGAAGTTTCTACGGATGAATTAAAACAAATGATGGGATTATGAGTTCATACACGATCCTAATCACTAAACGATTTGAAAAGGACTTGGAAATATGTAAGAAGAGGGGACTAAAACTTAGCCTCCTCTATACTGTAATAGAGCAACTCAAATTGAACGGGACATTACCAAAACAATATCGTGCCCACAAACTAAGTGGTAATTATGCTAACTATTGGGAATGCCATATTAAAGGCGATTGGTTATTAATATGGGAGCAAAACGATGATGAACTCATTTTGATATTAACCTCAACCGGAACACATTCAGATTTATTCTAAAGGATTATGTACTGGACACTTTTTCTGACATTCGTCAAAATAGGGACTTTCACTATCGGGGGAGGATATGCGATGCTGCCCCTGATACAGCGGGAAGTGGTAGATAAAGGATGGCTTTCGAAGGAAGATTTCATCGACCTCTTCTCCGTAGCCCAGTCCTTGCCCGGCATTTTCGCCGTGAACATCTCTATTTTTGTAGGATATAAACTGAAAAAAGTGCCAGGTGGTATTGTTTGCGCTTTGGGAAGCATCCTTCCCTCCTTCTTCATCATTCTGGCTATCGCGCTGTTCTTTACACACGTGCAGGACAACGTATGGGTAGAGAAGGCGTTTAAAGGATTGCGTCCGGCGGTCGTCGCCCTGATTGCCGTGCCTTGCCTGACAACGGCACGTTCGATCAAGATGAGTTACAAAGAGCTGGTTATCCCTATCGCTGCCGCACTGCTGATCTGGCAGGGAGGGTTGTCTCCTGTGTGGATTATTCTGGCAGCTATCATAGGAGGACTTGTTTACGGACTGAAAATAAAGAAAGACTGATATGATCTGGTTGCAATTATTCTATGTATATCTGAAAATCGGGATATTCGGTTTCGGTGGCGGCTATGCGATGCTCTCCCTGATACAGGCAGACGTGGTGGACCGCTACGGATGGATTTCGTCACAGGAATTTACGGATATCGTCGCCATCTCGCAGATGACCCCCGGGCCGATCGGGATCAACAGCGCCACCTATATCGGATATACAGCCATCCACAATGCCGGCTATTCGCCCGCGATGGCCGTATTAGGCTCCTGCCTAACGACATTTGCCGTCTGCCTGCCCTCTTTCCTGCTAGTGCTGGCCATCTCATACGCCTTTGCAAAATTCAGGAACAACAAATATGTAGCAGCCGCGTTCTACGGCCTTCGTCCGGCTACGGTCGGCCTGATTGCGGCAGCGGCTTTGCTATTGATGAATAGCGAGAACTTCATCGACTATAAAAGTTTCCTGATCTTCGGGGCTGCGTTCATCCTCACCTGGAAGTTCAAGATCAACCCGATCCTGATGATTATCCTGGCAGGAATCGCCGGGATAGTTCTCTATTGGTAAATTTTACCGCAAAAGTCAAGACTTTCGTAACAAGAAGTCAGGACCTTCAGAGTAAAAAACCTGGACTTCCACAATCAATATTCAGGGCTTTCTCTCAAAAAACACCCTTATTTCAAGTCAGGCTTTCATCGATAGAAAGTCCTTCTTTGTCGAGGAAACGCTCCTCTTTTTCTAATCTGATTGTGCAGGCTTTCATCCTGTTGTAGTTTTGCTTTCGTAAAAAGGTAAAAAGATTGTCAGGTTACAAAACGAAAGCATCATGAAACAGATTTCTTCCCTACTCCTCTCCTGCCTGCTTCTCCTGCCCGCCGGGATGAATGCGGAGGAAGACGCACCCAAACAATGGACGCTTCGCGATTGTATCGATTACGCCCTGGAGCATAACATCACCATACAGCGGAACCGCATCAGCGCCGAGAGTGCCCAAGAAGACGTAAAGACAGCCAAGGCGGATTTCCTGCCTTCCTTGAGCGGGAACATCAGCCAGCGCGTCGTCAACCGCCCGAACAGTGCAAGAGGCACCATCATCAGCGGCGATAACATCACGACAAGCGAAAGCAAAACCTCGTACAACTGCAGCTACGGCATCGACGCCAACTGGACTGTGTATAACGGCAGCAAACGGGTGAACACCGTCAAACAACAGAAGCTGAACAACCGCATCGCCGAACTGAACGTGGACGAAAGCGAAAACTCGATCGAGGAAAGTATCACCCAACTGTATGTACAGATCCTCTACTCGGCCGAAGCTGTCAAAGTAAACGAATCGACACTTGAAGTAAGCCGGAAAGAGTTTGAACGGGGACAGGAATTGTTCAACGTCGGCAGTATCGCCTCAAGCGACCTCGCCCAACTGGAAGCGCAGGTCAGCAGCGACAACTACCAGCTGGTGACCTCCCAGGCTACCCTGCAGGATTATAAGTTGCAATTGAAACAGCTTCTCGAACTGGACGGAGACATCGAAATGGACCTCTACCTGCCGCAACTGAGCGACAGCAACGTCCTGATCCCGCTTCCCGAAAAAGACGATGTCTACAACACCGCCCTCAGCCTGCGTCCCGAAATAGAAGCAGGAAAGCTGAACGTGGAGAGCTCGGACCTGAGCATCAAGATGGCACGTGCAGGATATCTCCCGACCTTAAACCTCAGCGCAGGCATCGGAAGCACGAATGCCAACGGCAGCGACTTCAGCTTCAGCGAACAGGTCAAGCAGAACTGGAACAACTCGCTGGGACTGACCCTCAGCATCCCCATCTTCGACAAGCGGCAGACGAAAAGTTCCATCAACAAGGCCAAGCTGCAAAAGCAGACTAGCCAGCTGGACCTGCTGGACAACAAGAAGACACTCTACAAGACCATCGAAAACCTCTGGCTAGCCGCCAACAGCGCACAACAGCAATACGTGGCAGCTTCACAGAAGTTGAAGAGCACGGAAACCAGCTACTCTCTCGTCAGCGAACAATTCAACGTCGGCATGAAAAATACAGTAGAATTGCTCACGGAAAAAAATAACCTGTTAAGCGCACAACAGGAAACGCTCCAGGCCAAATACACGGCCATACTGAACGCAGGCTTGTTGCGCTTCTACCAAGGAGAAGAAATCAATTTATTCTGAGACATGACATTAGGGGTGAACCGCTAATGAATATATTCACTCTCTTTTTGTTTCGGAGGATGTGTCAAAATCTCCTTATCTCCGCGCCTGACGCAGGAACAAGGCACTTTTGGCACACCTCCCTTGCAAAAGGGATCGACATCCAGAAAGAAATAAAAACAGATAAAGATATGAACAAGAAGAAACTAATTATCGGTATAGTAGGCGTATTGGTCGTGGCCGGAGGCATCTGGTTCTTCACAGGCAAAACGTCGAAAGGCGGTATCCGGCTCGAAACCGCCAAAGTGGGCCGCAGTTCCATTTCGAACACGGTAACGGCAACCGGAACAGTCGAGCCGGTAACGGAAGTCGAAGTCGGCACGCAGGTGTCCGGTATCATCGACAAGTTGTATGCAGACTATAACGACGTGGTCAAAGCAGGGCAGTTGATCGCCGAAATGGACAAGGTCAACCTGAAAGCCGAACTCGCATCCGCCGAGGCACAGCTGGCAAGCAGCAAAAGCGAATTCGAGTACCAACAGAAGAATTACGCCCGCAACAAGATCCTCTTCGAAAAAAAGCTGATCAGCGACTCGGACTATGAAACGTCCACATACAACTATGAGAAAGCAAAAGCCGCCTACGAACAAAACCAAGCGGCAATGGTCAAAGTGAACCGCAACCTCGAATATGCGACGATCACCAGCCCGATCGACGGTGTCGTGATCAACCGTGCCGTTGAAGAAGGACAGACCGTAGCCGCCGGCTTCGAGACTCCGACCCTGTTCACCATCGCGGCAGACCTGACCAAGATGCAGGTGATAGCCGACGTGGACGAAGCCGACATAGGTAACGTAGAAAATGGGCAACGTGTCTCCTTCACCGTCGACGCCTACCCGAACGACGTATTCGAAGGCACGGTCATGCAAATCCGCCTCGGCGACAGCGAAAGCACCAGCAGCTCTTCTTCCACCTCGACCTCGACGGTCGTTACCTACGAAGTGGTGATATCGGCCGATAATCCCGACCTTAAATTGAAGCCGCGCCTGACAGCCAACGTGACGATCTTCACGCTGGAACGCGATAACGTGCTGACAGTCCCGACCAAGTCACTCCGCTTCGTACCGGATGCCGGGATGTTGACGCAA
>ENA-OOYV01002032-OOYV01002032.1-human-gut-metagenome-genome-assembly--contig:-NODE-2032-length-10842-cov-2.298786_pt1 | contig 10842 bp, 5 predicted proteins | sample MGYA00241704_ERZ501380 | MGnify/ENA primary metagenome ERZ501380 (study PRJEB25962, sample SAMEA2042984) | human gut metagenome | biome: human gut; feature: human-associated habitat; material: faeces...
GATGCTTTTGAGGACTTCCATCGCCTTTCTAAAATCGGTGTTGTAAGAAATCGTATATACCATGTCCACACGCCTTATTCCAAGCGTTGTATAGTTGGTGACCTTCTTTGATGTTATCTGCCCGTTGGGATAGAAGATAGCTTTATTATCGTATGAATGAAGTTCAGTGTACCACATATTGATCGCTTCGACCGTACCCTCGACATCATCGACCTTGATGTAATCTCCTATTTTGAACGGCTTTGTGAGCATTATGCTGAATCCGCCCGCTATATTTGAAAGGCTGTCCTGAAGTGCAAGTCCGATGGCAACGCCTGCCGTACCTATCACAGCTATTATAGAAGTCATCGGAACGCCGAGAACGGCGAGAACAATAGTAGCAAGCAGCGCATAAAGCAGTATTCTGACCAATGAATAAATAAAGCGTGAAACAGTCTTGTCGATAACATCGTGTTTCATACCCCTGCTCATCATTTTCAGCACGAGTTTGGAAATAACCATTCCGACAACCAGTATTATCGCCGCCGCAATCAGCGTAGGCAGATATCCTACAAAAGCGTTTATCATCTGATTGAAAAACGTTTCTGCTTCTTTTATCTGCTCCTGCGCATTCTCAAGCGGATCGGTAGACGTACCGACCGCCTGTGAAAGCAATGAAATATTCAAGAAAACATCTCCGTTCCGATTTTAATCCGCAGTATCCTCTGCCCTCTCGGTTACCTGTATAGATACCTTGTATTCTCCTGTAACCCAGCTTCTGACCTTGGTTCCACGCAACGTGAATTCCGCAGTCACATCTTTAAGCCCTGCGGTAAGCGTAGTTCCCATAAGGTCAACCGTCGCATAAATATCCTTTGACGCAAGCGCCGCTATTTCATCTGCCGGACCCGTAACATTGACGCTGAGTTCGTTTGTAAGAACATCGACATCGAAATTGTCCGGTGCATTTATAATACGGATATTATCCTTCTGGACAGTATAGCTGAGGAACGTGTAATTCTCCGCATCCTCAAAGGAAACCATAGCGGAGGTGTTTCCGCTGATATTCTTATATCCTTCGGGTAAAGCTATCGGAAGCGTCAGCTTCTGCAAATACTTGGTCGTAAGCTGACTGAGATCTATCGTTCCTATCTCGAACTTCTCCTGTGAATCAAGCGAATCGTCGGGTGAAGAAACAGTGAGCGATTCCGGATAGATGCTGTACTTAAGACTGCTTAAATCAAAGTTTGACGGAACGTTCGTAAACTGTACCGTAAGAGGCAGAGTTTTCTGCTTATACAGCGTTATATTCACGGTGTAACTCTCGTTGTCGTATTTTATATCGGGATTTTCGATTATATCTCCGTTACTGCCAAGCAGAACGATCTGACCTTTTGAAGAAACCGACTCTGAGGTTTCGCCTGCAAATACAGAACGTATCTCAACCGATTTCACTGCGTCTATTGCGGTGCTGTCGCCCGTAAGCGTTATAGTCGAAGGCTCAGCGGTAACGCTGTCTATCTTCATACCCGCCGTAGCGGTAATGCCTTCAGCTACAGCCTTCATACTGCCGTCGGAAATACTGAACGTTTTTGATACCGTCTTTTCGACCTTGAGCTTAACGCTCAGACCCTCATCGTCAACCGTACAGCTGTTTTCCTTTACCGGTGTTACGTTAACCTTTACCTTATATTCACCAGGCGCCGTGATAGCCGACAGATCCGCACTGGCTGTAAAATCGCTTGCAGTAAGGTTTCCTACCTCATATCTTTTGCCTGTTACCTGTACGGTTATCTTATCAACATAACTGTTCGTTACGGAAAGCGCATTTTCCGTCATATATTCCGTAGCCTTGACTTCAACCGGAATATCGCTGACGTGAGTTGTGACATCGGGGAATATCTGCATCGAGATTGCAAACCATACAATAACGGCAATCACAAGTGCGAATATGATAGTTTTTAAATTCTTGACAAAGTTCTGAAAAAAGCTTTTGAGCCATTCTTTCATTATTTATCCGCCCCCTTTTCTTTTTTTGCATCGGGTGCGTTTTTCTTTTTTTTCTTTGACGCTTTATCTTTCAGTTTCTTGCTTTCGGGCTTTTCCGGAATCAGCTTTGCCGTAAGCAGCTTTCGCAGTGTATCCTTATTGTAAAAGCGTGTAAGACTTCCGTTTTCGGCTATAGATATAGTACCGGTTTCTTCCGAAACAACAACTATCACCGCATCCGAAACCTCGCTCATACCGATAGCCGCTCTGTGACGGGAGCCGAGAGCCTTTGAAATCAGTTCTTCCTTCTGAGGCTTAGGCAGGAAACATCCTGCGGCATATACCTTGCTGTCACGGATTATCACCGCACCGTCGTGCAGCGGTGTGTTCGGGAAAAATATATTACCGAAAAGTTCAGGGCTTGGCGTTGCGTTGATTATCGTACCGGTGTCTATCTGCTCACCGAGCTTTGTTTCACGCTCGAATACGATAAGTGCGCCCGTAGCGGTCTGCGAAAGCTGTTCGCAAGCCGTACAGACAGCCTCTATACAGTTATGTATGTCGGCGGTCGCCGCATCCGTCTTACTTTCAAAATTAAGAGCCAGCTTTTTCACCTTTGTGGTTCGTCCCATTTTTTCAAGCACACGGCGAAGCTCAGGCTGGAATACAATAAGTATAGCGATAATTCCGACATTGAGGAAGGTTTCTATTATAACCTTCATCGCCTTCAGCTGAAACTGGTTTACGACAAAGAAAAGTATAGCAAGCAGAATTATACCTTTGATAAGCTGCTCCGCCCGTGTTTCCTTGATGATTTTAATGCCTTTATATATGAGATAGGCAAGAAGGAGAATATCAAGATAATCAACAAGTCCCATTGTTGCAAAAACACTCTGTATATTCTCCCAGATATCCTTTAAATACTGGATCAATTTTTCTGCTCCGTTCCTAAAACTGCTGTTGCAGCGAATTTCATAGTAAGTTTATATATAATATTGTATCATTAAACGGCGATTATTTCAAGGAGGAGCGGGAAATTTTTTCTTACTTTTCACAAAGATTATCGAAACAGCAGATATCCGCTCGCAGCGGCACAGCCGTCTTCACCGCACAGATAGCGGAAATACGCCTGTCATATCTTATACAGAGTATATTTTTCGTTGCCGGCGGAAAACATTCTTACAAAGACAGTTATATCGGGTTAGCTTAAGCTGACTCAAAAAATTGTACAGGAAACTAAAAAATTCTGAAAATTTTCACTTTTAGAGGTTTACATTCCGGAACGATTATGATATAATACTAAGTTGAAAGCATACGTCTTGGTATGACTGTATGCAAAAACAAAGGAGGACGATTCCCATGGGAAGACAAAAACTTACTATGGACGGTAACAACGCCGCAGGTCACGTGTCTTATGCGTTTACTGACGTTGCAGCGATTTACCCCATTACACCATCTTCAGTAATGGCTGAAGTAACAGATTCCTGGTCAACAGCCGGAAGAAAGAACATTTTCGGACAGGAAGTAAAGGTAGTAGAAATGCAGTCAGAAGCCGGCGCAGCAGGCGCAGTTCACGGCTCTCTCGCAGCAGGTGCATGTACTACAACTTACACAGCATCACAGGGCTTACTGCTCATGATCCCCAATATGTATAAAATTGCAGGTGAATTACTGCCCAGCGTTATTCATGTTTCCGCTCGTGCTCTTGCAACACACGCACTTTCTATTTTCGGTGATCACAGCGATATCTACGCTTGCCGTCAGACAGGCTATGCTATGCTCTGCTCCACTAACCCTCAGGAAGTTATGGATCTCGGTGCTGTAGCTCACCTTTCAACATACGAGGCAAGAGTTCCTTTCCTTCACTTCTTCGACGGTTTCAGAACATCACACGAGATCCAGAAGATTGAAGTATGGGACTATGAAACACTCGACAAGATGCTCGACCACGAAGCTGTAGACGCTTTCAGAAACAGAGCTCTCAATCCCGAGAAGCCCGTTCTGCACGGCACAGCTCAGAACCCCGACATCTTCTTCCAGGCAAGAGAAGCAAGCAACAAGTACTATGAAGCTACACCCGCTATCGTACAGAAGTACATGGACAAGGTAAACGCTGAGATCGGTACAGATTACAAGCTGTTCAACTACTACGGTGCTCCCGATGCTGAGCAGGTAATCATTGCTATGGGCTCTGTTTGCGATACTATCGAAGAAACAATCGACTATATGTTAGCTCAGGGCAAGAAGGTTGGTCTTGTTAAGGTTAGACTTTACAGACCCTTCAGCGTTGACGCTTTCGTATCTGCTATTCCCGAAACTGTTAAGAAGATCACAGTTCTTGACAGAACAAAGGAACCCGGCGCACTCGGCGAACCCTTATACCTCGACGTTGTTGCAGCTCTCAAGCAGGCAGGCAAGTTCCAGGATGTACCCGTATTCACAGGTCGTTACGGTCTTGGTTCTAAGGATACTAACCCCGCTCAGATCATTGCAGTATACAACAACACAGAAAAGCCCAGATTCACAATCGGTATCGAGGATGACGTTACAGGCCTTTCACTGCCCATCGGTGAGAACCCCAACACAACTCCCGAAGGTACAACCTGCTGTAAGTTCTGGGGTCTTGGTTCAGACGGTACTGTCGGTGCTAACAAGAACTCTATCAAGATCATCGGTGACCACACAGATATGTATGCTCAGGCATACTTCGCATACGACTCAAAGAAGTCAGGCGGTGTTACGATTTCTCACCTTCGTTTCGGTAAGTCGCCTATCAAGTCAACTTACTTTGTAAACAAGGCTAACTTCGTAGCTTGCCACAACCCCTCATACATCGACAAGTACGATATGGTTGAGGACGTTGTACCCGGCGGTTCATTCCTGCTCAACTGCCAGTGGACAGTTGACGAGCTTGACGAGAAGCTCCCCGCTCCCGTTAAGGCATACATCGCTAAGAACAACATCAACTTCTACATCATCAACGCTATCAAGGTAGCTAAGGATATCGGTCTTGGCAACAAGACAAATACTGTATTACAGTCTGCATTCTTCTCAATCGCTAACATCATCCCTGCTGAAGATGCTATCGAATATATGAAGAAGGCTGCTTACAAGTCATTTGCTAAGAAGGGTGACGACATTGTTAAAATGAACTACGCCGCAATCGAAAAGGGCGCAGGCGAGGTTATCAAGGTTGACGTTCCTGCATCTTGGGCTGACGCTGAGGGTACACTTCCCGTTCACACAGCTACAGGTGACAGAAAGGATCTCGTTGATTTCGTTAACAATATCCTTATCCCCGTTAACGCTCAGAGAGGCGACAAGCTCCCCGTATCTACATTCGTAGGCATGGCTGACGGTACATTCCCCCAGGGCTCTGCAGCTTATGAGAAGCGTGGTATCGCAGTAGATGTTCCCGAGTGGATTCCCGAGAACTGTATCGAATGTAACCAGTGTTCATTTGTTTGTCCTCACGCAGTTATCCGTCCCGTAATTCTTTCCGAAGAAGAAGCTGCTAAGGCTCCTGCAGGTGCAAAGATGAAGGACGCTATGGGTCTTCCCGGCATGAAGTTCGCTATGGTAACTTCTGTTCTCGACTGCACAGGCTGCGGCGTTTGCGCACAGGTTTGCCCCTCTAAGAACAAGGCACTCGTTATGAAGTCACTTGATTCTCAGATGAACGAACAGCCCATGTTCGACTACGCTGTTAAGGAAGTAGCCGACAAGCCCGAGGTTCACGAGAAGTTCAAGGAAACAACAGTTAAGGGTTCACAGTTCAAGCAGCCCCTGCTCGAATTCTCAGGCGCTTGCGCAGGCTGTGGTGAAACTCCTTACGCTAAGCTCATCACACAGCTCTTCGGCGACAGAATGTACATTGCCAACGCTACAGGCTGTTCATCGATTTGGGGCGGCTCTGCTCCCTCAACTCCTTATACAGTAAATAAGGAAGGCAAGGGTCCCGCTTGGGGCAACTCACTGTTCGAGGATAATGCTGAGTACGGTCTCGGTATGTTCATCGCTCAGGATACATTAAGACACAGAGCACAGGGTCAGTTAAAGGCAATTGCTGAAAAGACTGAAAACGCTGACGTTAAGGCTAAAATCGACACATACTTCGAAACAGCTAACGACGGTAAGGCAAACGCTGCTGCTACAAAGGATCTCGTTGCTGCTCTTGAAGCTCTTGATTGCGACTGCGCTGAAAAGAATGCAGTTCTCAAGGCTAAGAACTACCTCGCTAAGAAGTCCAACTGGATATTCGGCGGCGACGGCTGGGCATACGACATCGGTTACGGCGGTGTTGACCACGTTCTCGCATCAGGCAAGAATGTAAATGTATTCGTATTCGATACAGAAGTTTACTCCAACACAGGCGGACAGGCTTCAAAGGCTACAAACATCGGTGCAGTTGCACAGTTCGCTGCAGGCGGTAAGGACGTTAAGAAGAAAGATCTCTCCGGTATCGCTATGAAGTACGGTTATGTATATGTTGCTCAGATTTCAATGGGTGCAGATATGAACCAGTGCTTAAAGGCAATCGCAGAAGCTGAAGCATACGACGGTCCTTCACTGGTTATCGCTTATGCTCCTTGTATCAACCACGGTATCAAGGGCGGCCTTACAATCGCTCAGAAGGTAGAAAAGGAAGCTGTACAGGCAGGTTACTGGCATCTGTTCAGATTCAACCCCGCTGCTCCTGCAGGAACAAATCCGTTCACACTCGACAGCAAGGCTCCTACAGGCGATTACAAGGAATTCATGATGAGAGAAGTTCGTTACAACTCTCTTATGCGTGCTAACCCCGAAAGAGCTAACGTACTGTTCGATAAGGCTGTTGCTAACTCCAAGAAGCGTTACGAAGATCTCGTAGGCCTTGTTGAATACTACAAGAAGGAATACTGCGGCGAATAATCCGCACGAAATAATCTAAAAGCCCAAAAATTTTGAATAGTCGGAATAGAATAGGTTTTTACGCCCCTCCGGTAAAACCGGAGGGGTTATTTTTCGACTTGTATACTTTTGCTTTTAATTATTAACAAGCAGTAACTATTCAAAATTTTATCAGATTTTACTTTTTTTATATACTATTTTTAATCGGAAATTACCCTGAAATGCCGAGATCATATCGTAATGTGAAGCTTCCCCGTCATAATCGGTGATATTCGGGAATACAATCAATATATAAAACGTACAGGCACCCACGTCTGTGCTTGATGAAAAGGAACAAGTCAGTATGGAAATATTAGAGTGGATAAACGAAAATATAGTATGGGGCATACCGGTGCTTATACTGTTTGCAGGCTCGGGAATTATCTTTACGATAAGAACAAAGGGCTTGCAGGTACTGCACTTCCCTACTATAATAAAGCGTACACTCCTTACAAAACAGCCTGAGGCTGACGGAAAAAAGGTTTCGCCTTTCAGAACCCTTACCGCCGCACTCGGTGCAACAGTAGGAACAGGAAATATTATCGCAATAGGAAGCGCTATCGCAATAGGCGGCGCAGGCTCAATATTCTGGATGTGGATCTCCGCACTTCTCGGTATGGCTACCAGCTTTGCCGAAAACTATCTCGGTGCAAAATACAGAACCGTGCAATCGGACGGCCTTACGGGCGGCGTACCGTTCGCCTACATAAAAAAAGCGTTCGGCGGCAAAAAACTCGGTGCGTTCTTTGCGGGAATGTTCGCTGTATGCTGTATAGGTGCCAGCTTCGGCATAGGCAATATGGCTCAGGTGAATTCGGCTTCAATGGCGCTTCAGAACTGTCTTGGAGTACCTCTATGGGTATCGGGAATTCTTTGTGCCGTAGTAATTGCCGCAATAGCACCCGGAGGTATCCACCGCCTCAGTAAAGTCACATCGTGGGTAATCCCGATAGCCGCAGGAGGCTATCTCATTGGCTGCCTTACTGTAATTATAATTAATTATCAGAATATTCCGGACGTATTCGCAAGGATATTCACAGAAGCCTTTTCTTTCAAGGCTGTAGGCGGTGGAACTGTCGGCGTTGTAATGCTCGAGGCTATGAAGTGGGGCGTAAAACGTGGTGTATTCTCAAACGAAGCCGGTCTTGGCTCATCAGTAATGATTAATGCAAACTCAAGCGCCGATCAGCATCATACACAGGGTATGTGGGCAATGCTTTCGGTATTTATCGACACCATCATTATCTGCACTATGACCGCTCTTTGCATACTTACAAGCGGCGCAGACAAGCTGGTAGACAAAAAGGCAGGTGGTTTCAACATGGCTCTTGTTGCCTTTCAGAACGGTCTTGGCGATTTTGCCGGTGCATTCCTCAGTATCGCAACATTCATCTTTGCGATAACAACCGTTACAGGCTGGTGGATATACGGCAGAAGCTGCTTTGTTTACCTTTTCACAAAGAAGTGGGTAGGCGTATATCTTGCAATTTTCATTGTTACCGCTTTCGTGGGAGCAGTGATTAAGGCAACAGTCGTATGGGACGTATCCGACCTGTTCAACGGCCTTATGGCAATACCGAACCTTCTTGCGATAATACTGCTTCGCAAGGAAGTCAAAGCTGACATTTAATTCCTTTAAAATCAGTAGATATTAAAATAGTAAAATAAAAAGCACAAGGTAGCGTGACCTTAAGAAAACCTGTTATACAGCCGTGTAATAAGTTTTCCCGACGTAAATTAAAATGTCGGTTGCATTACGCTTACTTTGTGCAATTTTTTTGTCGTTTTTGCAATTTTGCTATTGACCTATTGCAAAAAATAGTTTATAATAGTAAATGGGGAACAAGGTACGATGAACCGTATCAGTAATTCCCTACCGAATGACTTTCATCAGCATAAGCTGATAAAATAAAGAAAAGGAGAACAATCGGTTATGACAAAGAATCAGAATGTTTTAAAGTGGGTTGAAGAAATGAAAGCCCTCACACAGCCCGACAAGGTTGTATGGATCGATGGCAGCGAGGAGCAGCTCAAGGCGCTTCGTGACGAGGCTATCGCAACAGGCGAGATGATTGAGCTCAACCAGGAAAAGCTCCCCGGCTGCTTATATCACAGAACAGCTGAAAACGACGTTGCCCGTGTAGAAGACAGAACATTCATCTGCTCAAGAGAGAAGGAGAATGCAGGTCCTACAAACAACTGGATGGATCCTAAGGAAATGTACGCTAAGCTGACAAAGCTCTATGACGGCGTTATGAAGGGTCGTACAATGTACGTTATCCCCTACTCAATGGGACCTATCGGCTCACCTATCGCTAAGGTTGGTGTTGAGCTGACAGACTCTATCTATGTTGTACTCAACATGGACATTATGACAAGAATGGGTGCACAGGCATTCAAGAACCTGCCCGATGACTCCAACGACTTCGTAAGATGCCTTCACTCAAAGGCTGACGTTGATCCCGAAAAGAGATACATCGTTCAGTTCCCCGAAGACAACACGATCTGGTCTATCAACTCAGCTTACGGCGGTAACGTACTGCTCGGCAAGAAGTGCTTCGCACTCCGTATCGCTTCTTACCAGGGCTGGAAGGAAGGCTGGATGGCTGAACATATGCTTATCCTCGGCGTTAAGAAGCCCGATGGCGACATCAAGTATATCACAGCAGCATTCCCCTCAGCTTGCGGTAAAACAAACCTCGCTATGCTTATTCCTCCCGAGGGATACAAGAAGGCTGGTTATGAAGTATTCACAGTAGGTGACGATATTGCTTGGATGAAGCAGGGTCCCGATGGCAGACTTTACGCTATCAACCCCGAGAACGGCTTCTTCGGCGTTGCTCCCGGTACAAACGCAAAGAGCAACTACAATGCACTTGCATCTACAAGAAAGAACACAATCTTCACAAACGTTGCTATCAACAATGATGATATGACAGCTTGGTGGGAAGGTCTTGACAAGAATCCTCCCGAGAATGCAACAGACTGGAAGGGCAACAAGGTTAACGGTAAGGAATATACAGCAGCAGGCAACAAGCTCGCTCATCCTAACTCACGTTTCACAGCTCCCGCTCAGAACTGCCCCTGCATTTCACCTGAGTTCAACAACCCCCAGGGTGTTCCGATCTCAGCTATCATCTTCGGCGGCAGACGTGCAGCTACAACTCCTCTGGTTTACCAGTCATTCAGCTGGCAGCACGGCACATATGTAGGCTCTGCAGTTTCTTCTGAAACAACAGCAGCTGCTACAGGTGCAGTAGGCGTACTCCGTCACGATCCTATGGCTATGAAGCCCTTCTGCGGCTACCACATGGCTGATTACTGGGCACACTGGCTCGAAATGGGCGAGAAGCTTGGAGACAAGGCTCCTAAGATTTTCAACGTTAACTGGTTCCGTAAGGACGACGAAGGCAACTTCTTGTGGCCGGGCTTCGGCGATAACCTCAGAGTTCTTGATTGGATTATCGACCGTTGCGAGGGTAAGGTTGACGCTCAGGAAACAGCTATCGGCTATCTTCCTTATGCTAAGGATATCAATCTTGACGGTCTTGATATGACTGAGGCTGACCTTGAGAAGATTCTTGACGTTGATAAGGACGCTTGGAAGGAAGAACTCAAGGGTGTTGACGAGCTTTATGCTAAGTTCGGCGATAAGCTTCCTAAGGAGCTTGAGGACGTACTTGACGAAGTTAAGTCAAACCTTGACAAATAATTATCTCTTTTGAAATAATATAATACAAAACACGGTACAAAATTTTGTACCGTGTTTTTGTTTTTTGTTTTGAATATTATAAATTATTTTTCTTTTTTATTCCGACTAAAAATGAAAGTGAGACGATAAACGTGATTGCTTCGGCGACGGGGAATGCAAGCCATACGCCTGTCATTTTGAAGAGATATGAGAGCAAAAATACGCTTGCGATAATCACAACAAAGCCACGCATA
>ENA-OOYV01002034-OOYV01002034.1-human-gut-metagenome-genome-assembly--contig:-NODE-2034-length-10834-cov-5.361165_pt1 | contig 10834 bp, 10 predicted proteins | sample MGYA00241704_ERZ501380 | MGnify/ENA primary metagenome ERZ501380 (study PRJEB25962, sample SAMEA2042984) | human gut metagenome | biome: human gut; feature: human-associated habitat; material: faeces...
TTCTTTAGAGCACTCCCAGACTACAAAACCGTAATCCTCAAATGGTATTGTAAGGTAGCCGTTCTTTATTACATCCTCATATGGTTCCTTTAGGGGTTTATATGAATATACTGTAAAAAATTGATTACCTAAAATTTGTATCAATGTGCCATCTATACATTTTACAATTTTACTTATTGATGACGGCTTAAGGTCATATTTTTTACCCGTAATAAGAAACTTACCACTTTTATTACCAATTTTTGTCGTGTCAAACTGCAATTCCGGTGTCTCTGACAAATAATAATACCCCTTTGTAGTGTGTGGTATACTACCGGCACTCAAATCTACAGTCATTTCTCCATTTTCATAAAATGTATAAATGACATATCCTTTATGGAATAGTGATGACCAATTATGTACCCAATGGTATTCTGTAAGATCGCCTAATGCACAATCTCTTACTTCAAATCCTTCCGGGATCCTTTTCAGCAAGATTTGTTCCAAAGAATCAGCATTCATTTTTTGAGCATAATAGTAATTATACCCAAACAGACTTGAATCTTTATCCGTATTTTGAGCACGACCAATGCCTGCCAATAGTAGTTGAGTGACAATACATATTATGACAGTACGTATAGTTTTCATATATTACTTATCTTTATTACCTGTTATTACATATACATAATTTCTATTTATAATATTCTCCCCGCCCTCTTTTAACGAGGTGGATTCAGGATCCATATAGATTAATGTACCATCCGGATAATATCCTACAATTACTATATTATGTAGCCAATTACCTTCACCAGGAGTGGAACGCAAGGATTGCCATAAGGCAAAGGATGGGTAAGAGTCCTTTTTTCATGTTCAGTTTCATAGCTTATATATTTTGCGGTTAATAGCTCAGTCTACTTTTGCAAGTTTATAAAATATTATACTAATTTACAAATATTTAGAGAATTACCTTACCTATTTACTATCGTTATCTACCATCCACACCATAACCCCTTATCGTATCCTTAGCACTATGACTATGCTACCAGCTATAATTACCGGCTGCATAAGCTACAGATGTCGCGGAAAGTCCATCATCTCATGTAAAACACGCACTATACGAATTTTACCGGTAGACAATGCGCGATAAAAGATAACATGCTTTCCGCATTGGTATCCCCAAAGGCCTGGACGGTACTCTTCGTATGAGCGGCCGACTAATGGCTTATTTGCAAGTTCCCTACACTCTCTAAAAATCATACGGACATATCTTTCAGCTTGTTCCTCGGACCACATCTTTTCTGTATAATTTGCAATGTCGCGAATATCCTTCCCAGCTCGTTCTGATAATACTAAATCACTCATCCTTTGCTCTCCAACCGGCCTTTAGCTCATTAATAAATACCTCTTCATCAAAGTTTATGATATCCGGACTTGCATCACCTTCATCGATGGCCGAGCAGAAGGCTGCTACCTTAGCTTCATCTTCCTCTAGATGACGAAGTGCCGCGCGAATCATCTCACTGACATTATTATACTTTCCTTTCGCTATGCTTGCTTGGATGTAATCCTCATAATGAGGGCCAAGTGTTATTGTAACTGTTCTACCCATATTTTGTAGTATTTGATTACTGCAAATGTAAGCATAAGTCTTACAATAAAAAATATCTTTATCGTTTCTTGATTCTATGAAATTCTTTGTCGGGAAGCAAAGATGGCGTTGGCTTTAGCGTTAACTAAATTTAGTTGATAGTGTGTACGCACTGGGGATGATTGCGGCTATAACGTAATTGTTATATGCTGTTAATCCTCTAAAGATATAACCCGAAAGAGGGGATGCCAATGCAATAATTGATATTGTATATAGCGGTATATTCTCTTTCGGGTTGCAATGTTTCATGGCTGAATATTCTATTCTTTAGAACACTCCCAAAATACAAAACCGTAATCCTCAAATGGTATTGTAAGATAGCCGTTCTTTATAACTTCTTCGTATGTTTCCTTTAGGGGTTTTAAAGAATACATACCTAAACATGAATTATCATATATTTCCAATAAAGATCCATCCGAACATTTGACAATCCTTTTTACAGCAACTGTACTATCATTTTTAAACTTAAGAATTAGATATTTACCTCTCTTATTTCCAATCTTTGTAAAAAGTTTACGCTTTAAACTACTTCTAAATAGTACAGATATGAACGAGAAATTATCGGGAAGAAAAATGAAATTAAATTCTTTATTGGGAACCGCGGTCTTGCCGGTTATGCTATTATGCGCCGGTTCTGCTTCTTTAGTGGCAAGGGAGACGAGCTTTGTAATGGCAGCAGATTCTACGGTTGCAGGCTCTAACGTTGAAGAGAAAATTACCGACAAGCCTGCATATAAAATTACTCGTAAAGGGCTTGTAAAGGAGTTTACCGGCAATGATGGGGAGAGAAAGGAGCTTACGGTGTTCAAGCCCGAACTTGTGTTTAAGGGAAAGTATGAGGTGTTGACAGATAACGGACATCAGAGATTTTCTGTTAGAAATACGAGGGTTGGTTTTAGCGGAGAAATGAGCAGGCGATTTGTGTACAAATTTCTGTTGGAGTTGAGCAATAACGGGAACTTTAATGTATTGGATCTCTATTTTAAGTATAAGCCTACAGATAGATTGTCATTTACAGCAGGACAGGGGAGCTTGCCTTTATTTAACAGCTATACAATATCTCCAAATGCTTTGGATTTTGCAAACAGACCGTTTGTGGGCAAATTCTTTAATTCTACAAGGGATATTGGTATAACAGCGGAGTATGCAATAAAAAAGGATGGATTCCCTATTACTGCTCAATTGGGTATATATAATGGTAAAGGTACAAATAAGGCTGAATGGAGTGAATCTCCTGCATACGGGGCAAGAATTGCTTTTGGAAGCATGAACGAGGGACTCAGGATTACGGCAAAGGGCCTTAAGATAAAATCTTCAAAGGAGTCTGATAACTATATCTGGGGTGGTGATTTGCGCTATTTGAAGAGCAATTTTAAGGTTGAGACTGAGGTGATGGGAAAATATAACAAATTCAGCGGATTGCATCTGTTTTCATATTATGCACAGTTTTTCTACACTATTCCGGTGGAGAGTGGCTCGCTGCTCTCAGGTGTTCAACCTGCTCTAAGATGGGATCAGATTGGGGAGGAGACATTGGAGCGCGGTTTTGCCGTTAGCCGTATTACAGGAGGCGTTAACTTTAACCTAAAGACCGGAAACTACAAGACTGTCCTAAGGCTCAACTATGAGCACTTCTTCAACAAGGGGGAGATTTTGACTATTACAACGCCGGAAGATATGATGAATAAGGTTACGGCCGAGGTGATGTTCTGCTTCTAATGGCGTTGGCATTGGCTTTGGCTTTGGCGAAAAGCATAGATTATTTAAACAAATTCATAAACAGTCTCTCTCTGTGCCAATCAACTGCTTTTCCGCTGATTGACAGGTCGTTCACATCTGTTTATGAATCTGTTTTAAAGCTTATCCCTCTAAAGATTAGTATAAACATCAAAGAAGTAATCAACCCATTCCTCTTCTGTATAAGAACTACGCGATGAAGCCGGAATCAATAAAACGCCCTTTTCCTTGGTATAAACGGAGAAAACCATAATTCCTAATGAAGGGGCAACCTCTGCATGAGAATATACTATCTCCAAAGGTGTTGATCTAAAAGTTTACTTAGTAGACGCAGTTTTTCCATTGTTTATGCTGTATTTCGAGATAAAAACGCTATCTTTACGGTGTAAAATATGATACCAATATCAAAAATAGTACTCTAATATGATATTTGAACGTAAGAAATACTTGGATGAACTTATCGCAGGACATGGAAACGGTCTTGTGAAGATTATAACAGGTATCAGACGATGTGGGAAGTCATTCCTGCTATTTGACATCTGGCATAACTGGCTGTTGGAACATGGGGTGACTGATAGTCACATCATTGAGATACAACTTGATGATTTCCGAAACAGGCGGTTGAGGAAGCCTGATACCTTGCTCAACTATATAGATTCAAAGGTTATGGATGATGGCAAACCTTATTATATAGTCTTGGACGAGGTACAGTTGGTAGAAGAATTTGTGGAGGTTATTCTTAGCTTGACACACATGAGGAATGTAGATGTGTATGTGTCTGGGTCAAACTCTCGTTTCCTGTCAAGTGATGTTGTGACTGAGTTCCGAGGCAGAGGTGACGAGATACGCATCTGGCCTCTCACCTTTGACGAATACTTTAGTGGTATTGGTGGAGATATACGCAAAGCTTGGTTGGATTACTATACTTTTGGAGGACTGCCACAGGTGGCTTTGCTTGAAACGGAAGAAAAGAAAACAGACTATTTGCGTGGTCTGTATGAAACTACCTATCTGCGTGACGTAATTGAGCGCAACCATCTGCGTAATCCTGAAGGAATGAAGGAATTGGTGCGTGTAATAGCCTCGGGCATTGGTTCGTCAACCAATCCAACGAGAATAGCCAATACCTTTCAATCTGCACAAGGGGTAACCATAAAAAGAGACACTATAAAACAATACATTGACTATCTGAAAGACTCTTTCTTGATAGAAGAAGCCTTACGCTATGATGTGAAAGGCAGAAAATATATTGGTACCGAGACGAAATACTACTTCGCAGACATCGGTATTCGTGCAGCCATTCTAAACTACCGCCAACAAGAGGAAACGCACATAATGGAAAACATTATCTATAATGAGCTTCGCAGTAGAGGATATAATGTGGACGTAGGATTGGTTGAACTTGGTGGCAAGGATGAGAACGGTAAGTTTGTCAGAAAACAGTTGGAGGTAGACTTTGTGGTGAACCGTCCTCCATACAGAGTGTATATCCAGTCGGCTTTTCACATGCCTACGCCAGAAAAGGAACAGCAAGAGCGACGTCCTTTATTGTCAATCAATGACCACTTCCGTAAGATTGTCATTGTAGGTGATGATATTCATCGCAAAGAAGATGAACTCGGCGTGTTGACTATTGGGTTGTTGGATTTCTTGACGGACAAAGATTTACTTGAACTGGGATAAACGTAATAATGATATTTTTAGCGAATACACAAATCCAGTCTTCCCTATACATCAGGGAAGACTGGATCAAAGAGCGGATGCTCAACACCATTGTAGACTGCATGAAGGAATTTATGCCATCACAGATGATGAACGAAGGCGTCAGGAAATATGGGATAAGACTGTAAAGACTTTATTTCCCAAATATTGATTTTAAAATCATTTTGCCAATCTTTCTTTCTATACCAGCTTTAGTAGTAGGAACACCTGTTAGGCGGGCAATTTTTTGCTTTGCCTGAGTTATGCCCAAAGCTCTTTTCCAAGAGAACGAAAGACCTGGTATTCCTGTGCTTGGTTTCCCTTTTGCCATAGTCAAAGATTTATAATAAAAAGTGTATTGCTTGTATTGTTCATCAAATTATATTCATTAAATCTTCAGGATTAACGAACGGGCCACTTAAGCTTAGGTCTGGGTAGTCTTCAATATTGAAATCTTTTTCTATATTGCAAGACTCGCAGACCGCATTATATAGTTTTACCTCATTATAATTTATATCCTCATCAATAACGATCATCTTTCCCATCATCTGTGCGATTTTCTTTTTAAAGTCGGCAGAGAGTGTTCTGACAATTGCCAACGCTTGCAGGGTAACAAGGTTGTTTACCTCGTCCATATAGTTGTTGGCAAGTTCGAATGAACGTGCAATTTCATTCATATATTTAAGCTCAACATCCTTAATGATGTTATCTGCATTAACGATGTCGTTTAAAATTCTTAATACTGCTATCTTAGCATTATGTGTTAATTCTTCCATATTTGTCTTTACTTCTTTATATTTACACAAACCCAATTCCATGCTCCTTTTTTCTTGTCATAATCATAGACAATTAGGCTCTTGACTTTATCACCGTCCTTTAAATCATATTTTCTTACAATATTAGGCGAAACAAAGCATTTGACAGAACCAGATTTCAGGAATGCAAATTCTTTATCATCTCTTTTTTCAATCTTTCCTTCTACATATTTTGCGTAATCAAGGTCTGAAGGTAAGTGAACCGACGTTGAACTGAGGACTTTCATTCTACCTTCATTATCTGCTATATAATGCAATTTCAATGTCTTTCCTACATGCACTTTAAAGCGGAACTTTTGAACGGTTCGTTTCTCTTTGCCAAAAATGACAAACGACTTATGGCTGTTCGGGTCAACGTATGTAACCACGGCTATACATTCTTCAGCACCATCACATAGGATTGCATCCGTTATGGACTTGTAATCAATAGGGTCCTTCTCATCAGGAGTTGTCGAATTAAGCCAAGGCTGGTGTATCCAGCAGTCTATTTCGTTTGGCAGTCTCCAACCTTGTGAAGCATAGCAACGTGTTACGGCATCGATGTGATAACGAGCAGAGTTAAGTAATCCATTCTTTATATATAAAGTGGCTAATTTAATATGAACTTTTCCAAGGAAGGCTTCTTGCGTCCGGCAATGAACAGCACGGAGCAGGCATGCAAGTTGTTTTTCATCGTCATTCGTGAAAACATCACTTAAAAGCTGCCATACCCAAAACTCTGTTGCTTTTTTTCTTGCAAAAGGTATAATGACTTTCAAGGCTTCATCCCTGTTACTACCTAATGCCAAAAGAAGTTTTCCGTAGAAATAACCAGGATACATCATTTCCTTATGGTTATTCATCAGATTATCCAACTTGGGCAGGAATTCTTCTATACGTCCAAGATCATTTAGCTTAAGCAATGCCTTTGAATTGGCTATGAACGCACGTTCTGCCAAAGTCATTATCTTTTGTCCCTTCTGATTGATGTATGGTGTATAATCTTCAGTAGTTAGATTGTCCAAATTCCACCAGTCAAAGAAGTTTGGCATTTCTGACCAATTTTCAAATTTTAGAATGGTTTGCAGAAGAAATGAATGACCTTTGGATGATTTGAATTCATAATCCTTTAACTTCGAAAACAACGTTGATAGTTTTGAGGATGCTTCTATGTCTGTTAAGAATATATGATTCTTGACAAAGTTTGCTATTTGAAATTGTACATTGTCAAAAATCATACTGTCACAGGCTATTGTCAGCTGATCTAATGATTTAAGCTCATCAATATGCTCTAACAGTTTGGCATAGTCGCCAATTTCAGAATCAGCTTTTATCATGTAATATAGCGTCCAAGCGACTGCTCTTTGGTTCCAGACATCGGAAGGCATAGCCGTTAAATCGGTTTTTGCAAGGTCGTATGCAGCCTGCACTTGACCAGCCTTGCACATTGTTGTTACATCTTTAACATTTGCCATATTATATAAAATGTGATTTTATTATTTCTATTATTGCGCCAAGTTCTCCGTCCTCATTACCTTTTAGCGACATGGGTTTGGCGTATGTGATAAATCCGTCAGAATTTATATACATCTTTATATAGGAAGATGTCCCACTGGTACGCATATAATATATAGTACTGAAATCGTCGGCATGTTCAACTACGTTCGTGATCTGAACACTTAAAGAATCGCATGCCGACCTAATCAAATCAAACAACTTGCTATGAGAATCATCGGAGGGAGTGTAATCATATTTATAAGACATACCTCGTTCGTCATTCAACATCATTTCTATCTGTTGTGTATGTTTGTTTGTAGATGATGCCTTTGCAGGTTGGAAGATAATTCCAGATTTGTAATAGAGGTCATATCTGTCAACTCCATCAGGGGTTTGTATATTGTATATCTCCAAATAAGGACGACTCTGTACGCTTACTATTTTGTATGGAGTATATTCTAAGTTTTTTACAATGCAATGATATTTTGCCCTTATGCCGTTGTCGACATTTTTGTCATGGAATGGTGTAGGCGGAACCTCATTAAGGATTCTGCATTCCGGATCTATACTTTTGCACTTTTGTATCGATTCAATTCTGAATTTTGAGAAAGGTGTGATGTGCTGCAAATTGGATACATAAAGCGTTTTCTGTGCTCGTGTTGTAGCAGTATATGCCCACCTCAGACTGTCGTCATCAAGTCCTGTTCTATCCGTGTAGTCAACGAACACTTTTCCCCATTCACCACCTTGACATTTGTGTCCTGTTACAGCATAGCCATATTTTGCCCGTATAGCATTGTAATACTCATCGTTGAGAAGAGCATCTGCAAAAACTTGTGTGCCTTGTTTTAATCTAGGATGCCTCATGCAGAAATTGATATATAGGGCTCTGTTTTCATCAATCGAAATCGTTGCTTTATCACTTGTCAGTAAGTCCTCAAGCAACATACATAGCATCGGATTACCATCGCCATCAGGAACTGTTACCCGAATAAAATTCAAAGTAATTACAATGCGCTGCCTTTTCCCACCTATTTGGGCGTATACAGGAGCAGACTGTTGTGTTCTTGCCCCAACGGAAAGTACAGGAACAAATTCTCCATTCATTAAATTTAGCCTATAGTTGTTTTGTGTAATAAGCAAAATGTCATTTTCCCGAAGAGGCACATCTCCTCCATAAAGAGATTTGCGGATATCTCTATTATATCTGTTTGCAGATTTATTTGAATAGCATATTATAACACTATCATGTCTGCCAGATTCTTTTCTATATTTAAGGTATTTGTCAAGGAATTGTTCTGACGGAACCATTTCTACATCATCCTTTTGCTCTTCAAAAACAAGTTGGTTACGTTTGTCCTTTTGTAGGAGATCACGTATCATCATTACATTCTTTAGGATAACGCTATCACCCTTTTGACGAAGCACTTCAGTAAGCTCTGCCTCAACGACCTTCAGACCTTTCTCTTTGAAATACTCAGCCCGCAATGCGTTAGATACTGATTCTCCAACTGGAGGTAACTGTGCAGGATCGCCTACAAAAATCACTTTACCGCCAAAATTAGGTCGTACAAACGTAAGGAGATCTTCCATCAGATTGTCTGTGCCGAAGATAAATAACTCATGTTCTATCTTACGAGAGCAAACCATTGATGCTTCGTCTACAATAGCAACAATATTGCCTCCGTTTTCAGATTCGTTGATAGGAAATACAAACTTATACTCTGACTCCGCAATATCCTTGACTTTTTTAGGCTCAATGTGTGCTTTTGCATAAATCGCTTTGTGAATAGTTACAGCTTTATGCCCCGTCTTCGTAGCAAGAACTCTTGCAGCACGTCCAGTAGGAGCCATCATTGCTAACTGACGACTTTGTTTAATATAGTCTGCTATCACCTTAACCATCGTGGTTTTACCTGTACCAGCATAACCACGAAGGATAAAAACAGATGCATCACTATCAAGGAATGCTTTAATCTGTTCAAATACTATATTTTGTTGAGTTGTAAGTTCCATATTGTTCGTTCTTTAACTCTTTTTTCATTAGTGTCCCGTTATAAAGGGCATGAATGATATACCGGTTGTTGTTCAGAGGTTAGATTAAAACCAATTGACTTATTCTTGATAGAATTGTCATTAATACTACAAATTTAGATAATATTTCCGAATTATAAGCCGGTTTGGATAAAAAATAAAATGAATCACCGCATCTGCGTACTGCTTCAATATGTTTTCGGACTTTGCTTCATTAACATTAAAAGACTTCTTTGCCAAAACGCTTAATAATGTCTGATTTGATGTGAAATGGAAGACTATCACATTATACAAAAGCTTCATTCCCAATACTTGTTATACTATTGGGAAGGTTGATGCTAGTGAGTGATTTACACTCCCTAAAAGCACTATCACCTATGCTAGTAACACTAGAAGGGATGACTATCTCTGACAGAGAACTACAGTCTAAAAATGCATCACGTCCAATAATAGTCACACTAGAAGGAATGACTATCTCTGACAGAGAAGAACAGTACGATTATCTAAAGCACTGAACATAGATTCTCCATCTGTTCCAACAGCAACAATGCCCGTAGAATTGAATGTTACTCCTCCATCTATAGAGATTTCCCATTCAAAAGTATTCTCGTTTATTCTAACCTGTGGTGCAAGAGCGTCTTCACCTTTATCGCCTGTCACTTTAATCTTATCTTCTTCGTTGAGCAACCATTCGCCATTTAACGTCCAATAATAGATACCGTCTGAGTCTTGTTTAACTCCTATTACAGGGGAATCTCCTTTATCTCCTTTGTCTCCCTTATCGCCTGTATCACCTTTATCACCTTTGTCACCCTTATCTCCTTTGTCTCCCTTATCGCCTGTATCACCTTTATCACCTTTGTCTCCCTTATCTCCTTTGTCTCCCTTATCGCCTGTATCACCTTTGTCACCTTTGTCACCTTTGTCTCCCTTATCGCCTGTATCACCTTTATCACCTTTATCTCCTTTGTCACCTTTGTCACCTGCAACTCCATCTTTCCCATTTTTTATGGTAATATCTCCTCCCTTTTCAAATGAGATAACATAGCCACTTCCATCTGCGAGTGATGTTACCTTGGTAACAAAATCCTTTTCATTTATGCTCCTAATCACCCCCTGCAAGGAGATAATCTCCGTATTTATACTTTTCTGCCACTCTTCTAAAGCAGAAATGCGTTTCTCAAAATCTTCTGTAGCCTTTTTTACCCATCCATCATCATATTTACTGCAAGAGAATAGGACTATAGAAGTAACAAATATGTAAAAAACAGGTAAGCATAACGGAAATAGAACAAAACGCTTCTTCATAATAAAAATATTTAAGTATATACAAAGATATTCTTTTTTCCTTACAATAGCGTTAGCTTGGCGTTGGCATTGGCTTTGGCGTTAGCGTTGGCGTTAAACTATAAACATAATCAAAAACAGTTTTTCTCTCCATGCC
>ENA-OOYV01002042-OOYV01002042.1-human-gut-metagenome-genome-assembly--contig:-NODE-2042-length-10811-cov-4.776683_pt1 | contig 10811 bp, 10 predicted proteins | sample MGYA00241704_ERZ501380 | MGnify/ENA primary metagenome ERZ501380 (study PRJEB25962, sample SAMEA2042984) | human gut metagenome | biome: human gut; feature: human-associated habitat; material: faeces...
TACTTGCACAGTGTCGCGCCAAATGGGCGCGACCGGATTGCTGGTCAAAAAAGGCGACCTCTTTCCCGCTGAATCCATCAGCCGAAAGAGGTCGCTCTTTTTATTCCCTGTTTATTTCCCCGACGGGTGCATTTCCGTAAACGTCTGGTAGTGGTCGTTCGTGTAGTACACCAGCCCGTCCGACGAGTAGAGGATTCGCTCTGCGCCGCGCGGCCCGGCCGTGTAGTTCGCGTCCGCCTCGTACCACTTGCGCCCAGACGCATCCGGCAGCAGCCCCTCGTAGTTGCCAAACTTGTCACCGCCGATGGAATACCCCGGTGCGACGTCGCTGACGTAGTTCTTGCTGCTGTCCCAGCCCAGCTGCCGCGCCTCATTCTTCGTCAGGAAGTTGTCCGGCAGCGTCCCGTGGGCGAAGATGTAGTCCGCAATGTCCTGCGGGGCAGTAATCGCCGTTTGCTGCGGCGCTTGCGTCGGGGCGCTGGTCGGGCTGTCCGTCAACGCTGCGGCGATGGTTGCGGTCGGCAGGGCATCCGGCGCATCCGCCGTGTCGCCCAGCGGCAAAATCCCCTGCTGTCCCAAGATAAGCAGCAGCAATGCCATCAGGATGGCAAAAATGCCGGATGTTGCCCGCTTCGGCGGCTGCTTCTGCTGATTTTTCTGCTCGCTCATTTATGATACCTCTCTCCTGCGCGGATTTTCATGGCGCGGTACAGCTGTTCCAGCAGCATCACGCGCGCCAGCTGATGCGGGAACGTCATTTTGCTCATCGACATTTCCTCGTTCGCACGGCGGATGACGGCATCCCCCAGCCCCAGCGAACCGCCGATAACGAATACAATGCTGCTTTCGCCGCGCGTCAGCAGCTCGTCCAAATGGCGCGACAAGCCGGGCGAATCGTGCATTTTGCCGGGAATCGTCAGCGCAATCACATAGTCCGACGGTTTCAGGCGGCTGAGCATCATTTCGCCCTCTTTGTCGCGAATCTGCCGCTCAATGGCTTCGGACGTGTTCGCGGGTTCAGGCAAATCCGGCAGCTCAATCTCCTCGAACTTGCCGTAGCGCGACAGCCGCTTCAGGTATTCATCCGCCATCTGCCGATAGGGCTTCTCCTTCATGCGCCCCATCGCCATCACGCTGATGCTCATTTCTGCTTTCCTCCCGGCATGATTTTCTTCGTCCCGCTGACGACGAGCTTGAACAGGAAACTGCCCACGCCGATGCCCAGCGCCATCATCAGGATGCCCGCCATCGTCAGGATGCCAGTCTGCGCGCCGAGGGCATACTGCTGATGCCCCAGCTGCTCCATGCAGCGGTACAGCCCCAGCCCCGGCACAAGCGCCACCACCGACAGCAGTAGGAAAATCGTCGCAATCATGCGCATTTTCCTTGCGCAGAACTGCGCCAGCAACGACCCGAACAGCGCCGCGAGGAACATTGACGCGGCCTCATCGAGCGAAAGCTGCTTGAGCGACCAATAGAGCGTGTAAGTCATTGCGCCAATCAGGCTTGCGGGCAGCCACGCGCGTTTGGGCGCATGAAGCAGAATCGCGAAGCCGAGCGTACCGACGAACGACGTCAGGAAATACCACAGCCCTTGACCCAGCGGTTCGTAACTCATGCCGCACCTCCCGTCAGCAGGCGCAGGAACGCCGTGCCCGCCAGTGCGCCGACAGCAAGCAGCACCGCCGACATCGCCGCGCTGACCGCTGAGGAAATGCCCGATACCATATCGCCGCGCATGGTGTCCTGCACAGCGTTCGTCATCGCCAAGCCGGGCAGCATGGGCATCAGCGCGCCCGCGACGGCCGCTTCGACAACCAGCGCCCCGGTCAGTCGGTTGACCGCCATCGGGAGGAACGCCGCGAGGAAGCCGCCTGCCAGCGTCGCGACGAGCGTCTGCATGTGGAATTTATCCATCAGCAGCGTCACCCACTCAATCAGCAGCCCAACGAAGAATGCTGTCACCGTGTCCCACGCGCCGCCGCCGAACATCAGTGACCATCCAGCGGTGGACATGGCCGCCGCGCCCGCCATTTGCAGCGGGGATAAGCGGGAAGGTCGGCGCTCGACAGCTTTGAGCTGGCTGAGAACTTCCTGACAGGACATTTTCTCCTGCTCCAAATGGCGGGAGATGGCGTTCACCTCGTCGATGCGGGTCAAGTCTATTCCCTTGCGGCGGATGCGCTTGACGGCGGTCTCGATGGTGCCGTCGCTCTTGCGGTAGCTGACGAACAGCCCGCTTGGCACGGCGAAGCATTCCACCTCGCGGAAGCCGAACGCATGGCCCATGCGCAGCACAGTTTCTTCGACGCGGCAGGTTTCGCCGCCGTTTTCCATGATGAGCCGCCCCGCCAGATGGAGGGGTTCCATATAACAGCTGTCGTCGAACATGAAGATGCCTCACTCGCTGTAAGTTTCAGGGTTCATTTTTGTTGTTATAAGCTGCTTGTGCTTTTGGGTTGCAGGGGGAATCGCGCCTGCGGGCGCGACAAGGGGGCAATGGAAACGGACGAAGTCCGCGATCGCCCCCTTGACCCCTTCGGTGCCGCCACTTTTGGGACTATCTGCTGCTGAATTTGTCCGCAGCAGCAATATAGCGCGCCGACTTTATTCCCATTTCGGAATTTTTTACCGCAAAATTCGATTTTTATTCCGAAATCAATATCAATTCCGCAGTGTAAATCGGAAGAGGTAGCGCCAGAGGATGCGCTTGTACTGGTCGTACAGACCGCGCGCGCGGTAAAGCTGCTCGTAAGAACGGTAGACCGTCAGGCGCGCCTGAATGGAGACAATGGGGTGTCGGAAGCAGTTCACCAGCTGGCGAACAACCGCGCCGTTGGGGTTACGGAAGTAATCGTAGACCGGGGTGGTGATGTAGGACATGCGCTCGGCGTGCTCAAGGTACTGCATGACGAACACGAAGTCCTCACCCCAGTGCAAGCCGGAGGTGAAGCGCAGGTCATGCTGGCGGATGATGTCGCCGCGGAAAATTTTATTCCACAGCACGCCGTAATAAAAGCTGTTGCTCAGGCGCTCCAAGCGGCGCAGGAACTCGGCACTCTCCACGGTATCGGTGCATTTGCCCAAATCGCGGACGGTTCGGGTTGTGCCCAGCACCTCGGTATACGCCGCCAGCACCAAATCGCTCTGATTTTTCTCGGCGCAGCGAACGAGCTGTTCCAGCGAATCCGGCGGAAGCTGGTCGTCCACATCCACAAAGCGGTAATAATCGCCGGACGCATGGCGCATGGCGGTATTGCGGGCTTCGGACACGCCGGCGTTCTCCTGATGGAAAGGGATGATGCGTGCATCCTGTTTCTTCCAGTGCATCAGCATATTCCACGTTGCATCGCGGCTGCCGTCATCAACAATGATGATCTCGAAGTGCTGCCAGCTTTGGCGCAGAATGCTGTTCAGGCAAGCATCCAAGTACCTTCCCCCGTTCCAGACGGGGATAATGACGCTGATAAAGGGGCGGTGTTCCATGGTGTTCACCTCCTATGGGGGAAAAGGTTCGGCAAGGCGCGCCGAACAGGGGCGCTGATTGCTTTTTGGGTGGAAGGCTGCATTCTCGGATATTGTGCGTTTTGTCGCAGGGGTTTCGCCTCTGCGGAGGCGACCAGAGGGCTTTGCGATCGCCCTCTGGACTGCTTCGCATCCCCATCTAAGTTTGTTGATGGGATTTGTTACAGGGAGACACGCCGCGGGCGCAAGGAAAATCGCACCTTGTGTGCGAAATGATATGCAAAGAAAACGGATGAAATCCACAAGTGCGGTTTCTTCCATCAGAATTATAGCAAATCGCCGGGAAAGTGTCAAGGAAGCGTAACAGATTGACAAGTGCGCCGTCAGCATGTATAATATCCGTGACAAATGAACAGCCCACACAGGTGCGCAGCGATGCGCGGCGTCGGACACGGGCGTGTTCGGCGAACATGGGAAGCCGGTGCAAGACCGGCGCTGTCCCAGCAACCGTGAAGCAGACAAGGGAGCGTGTGCCAAGGAATTGGTGCAGCCACTGGCGAAAAAATCGCTGGGAAGGTGCTCCTGCGGAGGAAGCCAAGCCGGGAGACCTGCCTGTGAACGGGAAAACGCCTCCCCTGGGGATGGGAGGAAGCACATAGCGCGGCAATTGTCCGCGCCTGTTGAAGTGCCTGTTTTTCCCGGAAAGTGCGCGGAAAAACAGGCATTTTCGTTCCCCTCCGCTGCTTCATTTGATTTCATTTCAGGAGGGATACCCCTATGAAGTCCAATCGTTTCTTTGCCCTGCTGCTGGCGCTGGCGATGCTGCTGAGCATGTCCGCGCTCGCCGAATCCGTCACTCTGACGGATATGACCGGCCATGAAATCACGATTGATGAGCCCGTGACGCGCATCGTCGTCCTCCAGCCCTCTGACGCGGAAATCCTCTGCGCGCTGGGTGCGCAGGATACCATCGTCGGCCGCGGTACTTACGTCGATTACCCGGAAACCATTCTGGATGTGCCGGTCGTTGCGTCCGGCTCGAACACGAACATCGAGGAAATTCTGGCGCTGAACCCGCAGGTGGTCGTCATGACAACGATGAGCCAGACCGAAGAGCAGATTGCTGCTTTGGAGCAGGCGGGCGTGAAGGTCGTCGTCAGCAGCGCGCAGGACATTGCGGGCGTTTACACCGCCATCACCCTGCTGGGCGAACTCGTTGACAAGAACGACGAAGCCGCTGCCCTGATTGCCGACATGAAGGCTGCTTTTGCGGATGTTGCGGAAAAGGCTGCCGTCGCGAACGTCTCCGGCAAGACGGTGTACTTTGAAATCAGCCCCCTGCCCTACGGCATCTGGTCTGCTGGTCAGGGCACGTTCATGGATGAACTGGCGACCCTATGCGGCGTGACGAACGTGTTCCACGACCAGCAGGGCTGGTTCGGCGCGAGCGAAGAACAGGTGATTGCCGCGAACCCGGATTACATCATCACGACGACGAACTACATGGTCAACGACATGGACGGCGTGACGGAAATCTGCTCCCGCGCGGGCTGGGAAGACGTGACGGCGGTAAAGGAAGGCCATGTGGTGCTGGGCGATAATAACGCGATGACGCGCCCCGGCCCGCGTCTGGTGGAAGCCGCGCAGTTCCTGCTGAATCTGGTGACGGATGCGGCGGAGGAAGAGGTAACGCCCGCGGCGTAATGGTAGGCAAAACGCCCAAAGCGCAGCACGCGGAAGGAGTATGAAAGCGAAGTCAACTCAATCGCGCGAAAGGGGTCAAGGGGGGGACTTCGTCCCTTTTCGTCTGCCCCTTGCAGAGTCCAGAGGCAGCGCCTCTGGTGGGGTCTGGGGCGAAGCCCCGGAAGGAGGTCAATTATGCAGGAAAAGTACGCGCAGCTCGCGCTGGAAAATACCGTGCGGCTGCTGGAGATTGACAGCCCGTCGGGGTATACGGAGAATGCGGCGAAGTATGTGCAGGCGCAGTTCGCCCAGATGGGGTACGACGCGAAAATCACCCGCAAGGGCGGCGTGCTGATTGATTTGGGCGGCGAAGACACGCAGGACGCGCTGCTGCTGGAAGCCCACACGGACACGCTCGGCGGCATGGTCGCGCAGATTAAGGGCAACGGCCGCCTGCGCATCACGAACGTCGGCGGCATGAACGCCAACAACGCCGAAGCGGAGAATGTGCGCGTGATTACGAAGTTCAGCGGCGCTATTGACGGTACGGTGCAGCTATGCGATGCGTCCGTCCACGTCAACGGCAATTACAGCACCACGCCGCGCACGTTCGACACGGTGGAGGTCGTGCTGGACGAGGACGTCCGCTCGGCGGAGGATGTTCGCAAGCTCGGCATCGACGTGGGCGATTTCGTCTGCTTTGACCCGCGCAGCCGCATCACCGAAAGCGGGTACATCAAGAGCCGCTTCCTGGATGACAAGCTGTCTGTCGGCATCTTGCAGGCGTTCGCGCAGTATTTGAAGGACGAGAATTTGACGCCGAAGCGCCGCGTGTACGTCCACGTCACGGTGTATGAGGAAGTTGGGCATGGCGGCTCGGCGTCGGTGCCGGACGGCGTGACGGAGGCGATTTCGGTGGACATGGGCTGCGTCGGCGAGGGCGTGCAGTGCACCGAACGGCAGGTGTCCATCTGCGCGAAGGACTCCGGCGGGCCGTACAGCTATGATGTCGTGCGGAAGCTGATTGCCGCCGCCAAGCGCGAAGGGGCGGACTATGCGGTGGATGTGTATCCGCACTACGGGGCGGATGTGGAAGCGACCCTGCGGGCGGGGTATGACATTCGCCACGGGCTGATTGGCGCTGGCGTGTATGCGTCGCACGGGTATGAACGCAGCCATCGGGATGGGGCGCTCAATACCTTGAAGGTGATTGAGGGATATTTGTTTGAGTGATTGCATCCCTGCGCAGGGGATTTCGTCTCTGCGGAGGCGACCAAAGGGCAGTGAGAACAGACGAAGTCTGCGATCGCCCTTTGGAAACCTTCGGTTCGACACTCCCATACTTTTGGGGTTAAGTTACATTGGTTATAATCAAAAAAACTTGGCATAGGTCAGCCAAAAACAGCATAAGTAAGCAGGACGAATCAACCCGGAAGGGGAGCGATTCGCCCTGCTTTTTTGTTGCGTTTTACTATACAAATGGCGTTTCTGGGCGATAAAAACCCGGATAAACCAGCACTGTTTTGTTGAAATCGTACAAAGATGCAAAATGACGAAAAAACACTCTTTTCTTTTGGCGAAAATCATGATATAATCAAAACAACATCCGGGAAAAAGCCGAAGGGCAGCCCGGAAATAGGATAAAAACATGAAAGAATTTGAACGGAGGAGAGTATCATGGCAGACTATATCACGACAAACATTCGCAACATCGCCCTCATAGGACATGGCAGCGAGGGCAAGACCACGCTGACTGAGGCCATGCTCTACGCTGCCGGATTAGTGGATCGTCAGGGCCGTGTGGAAGACGGCACGACCATGACGGACTTCGACCCCGAAGAAACGCGCCGGAAGTGCTCCATCAGCGCCGCAACCGCCCCTGTGGACTGGAACGGCAAGATTATCAACGTGGTGGACGTACCGGGCTATTTTGACTTCGTGGGCGAAATGATCGGCCCTCTGCGCGTGGTGGAGACTGCCGTTATCGTCGTCGATGCTGTCGGCGGACTGTCCGTCGGCGCGGAAAAGGCGTGGGATTACGCCGGTGCGCATGGTCTGGGGCGCATGTTTATTATCAACCAGATGGATCGCGATCACGCGGACTTCGACAAGATTTCGTCGCAGCTGCGCGCGAAGTACGGCAACTGCGTTGTGCCGATTCTGCTGCCGCTGGGCAAAGGCCCGACCTTCCGCGGCGTGGTGAACGTGCTGGACCGCAAGGCGTATGAAGGCGCGTACAAGAAGAGCGTTGAAGTGCCGATGCCCGAAAACATGAAGGGTCAGCTGATGGAATGCTACTCCTACCTGATTGAGCAGGCGGCAGCGGCGGACGAAGAGCTGATGGAAAAGTACTTCGAGACGGGCGAATTGACGTTTGAGGAAATCAAGGCGGGCTTCCGCAAGGGCATGAAGGACGGCTCGATTGTGCCGGTCGTCGCCGTGTCCGCCGCAACGGGCGTGGGCATCGCGCGTATGCTCGACCTGATGGCGAAGTATTTCCCGTCCCCGGCGCACAACGGTCTGTACTGGGCGGGCAAAGATCCGCGCACGGGCGAGGACATCACCCGCATCTGCAAGGACGACCAGCCCTTCTCGGCGTTCGTCTACAAGACCATCGCTGACCCGTTCGTCGGCAAGCTGTCCCTGTTCCGCATCTTCTCCGGTATGCTCAGCGGGCAGACGACGCTCTACAACCCCGGCAAGGACAAGACCGAAAAGTGCGGCGGCATCTACATTCTGCGCGGCAAGAAACAGGTCGTCAAGGAATCGCTGCACGCGGGCGATATCGGCGCCATGGCGAAATTGCAGTACACGTCCACGGGCGACACGCTCTGCGACCCCGCGAACCCGGTTATCTATCCGCCGATTGAGTACCCGAAGCCCTGCATTTCGAAGGCTGTCTACGCTGCCAAGCAGGGCGAGGAAGACAAGGTGTTCTCCGGCCTCCAGCGCCTGATGGAGGAAGATCCGTCCGTCACGCTGAGTAAAGACCCCGAAACGATGGAGACGCTGCTCTCCGGTCAGGGCGAAATGCACCTTGATGTTATCCGCAGCAAGCTGGCGAGCAAATTCGGCGCGAACTGCGTGCTGAAAGACCCGAAGATTCCGTACCGCGAGACGATTCGCAAGACCGTGAAGGTGCAGGGCCGCCACAAGAAGCAGACCGGCGGCCACGGGCAGTTCGGCGACGTGTGGATTGAGTTCAGCCCGGTGACGGACGGCTCGACCGACATCGTGTTCGAGGACGCGGTCGTGGGCGGTGTTGTGCCGCGCAACTTCATCCCCTCCGTTGAGAAGGGGCTGCGCGAATGCATGGTGCACGGCGTGCTGGCGGGCTACCCGATGGTCAGCGTGAAGGCGAAGCTCTACGATGGCAGCTATCACCCGGTGGACTCCTCCGAAATGGCGTTCAAGACCGCCGCGCGCATCGCCTACAAGAAGGGCTGCGCCGACGCGAACCCTGTCCTGCTGGAGCCGATTATGCACGTCGAAGTGATTGTGCCGGATGACTACATGGGCGACGTGATGGGCGACATGAACAAGCGCCGCGGCCGCATCATCGGCATGGAACAGTGCGAAGGCGGGCAGAAGATTATCGCCGAAGCCCCGCTGAGCGAGATGTTCAAGTACGCGACCGACCTGCGCTCGATGACGCAGGCATGGGGCCGCTTCACGATGACGTTCGAGCGCTACGAGGAAGTACCCGCCGACGTCGCGAAGAAGGTTATCGCCAGCGCCGACAAGGTTGTGGACGACGACGAATAAGCCAATCCCCCCAAGAGGCTCTGCTGTGCGCAGGGTCTCTTTTTCGTGCCTCCAAAGCAACAATCAAAAGTGCAGTGCGAAGCAGTTCAGAGGTGATTGGCTGAAGGTCGCTCCGGCAGCGAAGAGCAGCATCACCTATGTGTGCATTCAGGTGAAGGAAAATTCGCTCGGCGGATTTACGGCGAACGACGCGATTGTGTACTAATACTATTTCCAAATTCACCTGCGCCATCTGCTCGCGCCTTTTCCGCGCTGCGTCCGCTCATTCCACTTAGCGTAGCGCTGCTACGCTGCGTTTCATTCGCGTTAGCCAGCGCGAAAAATTCGCTTCGCATCTTGGCGCATTCTCATTTGGAAATAGTATAACCGCAAAAAAACGAAAAGACTCTGCCGGGTTGGCAGAGCCTTTTGCGTATCCTCTTATGGCAGCCGATAGACCGCCAATCCGTCGCAGATTCCGCAGTCGCGGAAGCCCTTTTTGCTGGCAATCCGCTTTGTAGCCTCCTGCGCCGGAGCGCACTCAATCACGACGCTTTTCCGCTCCTGCCGCGCCCGGTCAATCAGCCGATCGGTCAGCGCCGACGCATAGCCGCGCCCCCAATATTCCGGGAGCAGCACCCAGCCGATTTCCACGCTGTCCGCATCGTACGCGTGATAAATCACATAGCCGATGAAATCCCCGCTGGCTTCGGCGGCATACACAAGCGGCGGTTCAGTCAGCCCCGTGTGATGCAGAAACGTTTCTGTTTTCTCCCGGTCGAACGGCGGCTCCAGATGCCGCATGACTTCCGGGTCAGAAAGCAGCCTGTTCAGCGCGTCCGCGTCACCGGGCTGCATTTTGCGAATCGTGATATTCACCGTTTCTCTCCGCTGAACTTGAACATGCCATGCGTCCCGGAAAAAACAGCTTAGTCAAGGAATTTCTCGTTAATCATCACGCCGAAATCATGCGCAATCGCGCGCAGATCGTCGTCCGTGATGGTCTGGCGGATTTTGCCCTGACCCGCGGACAGCACCTTGATGTAGATTTCCGCGCTCTTCTCGATGGTGTGCGCCAGACCGAACGTGATGTCAAAGTCCGGGCCGGAGGCAAACAGCCCATGCTGCGCCCAGACAGCCGCCTGATAGTGCTTCATCAGCTCGGATGTCGCCATGGCAATCGCCGCGCCGCCGGGAACCATCCACGGGCAGACGCCGACGCCTTCCGGGAACACGACCGGGCATTCCGTCGCGCTCTGCCACAGGGCGCGGGAGAAATCACGGTCGGTCAGCGGCAGAATGTAGGTCATGGCAATCACGTTGGTGGCGTGGCAGTGGTAGATGACGCGGTTCGCGCCATTCGTCGCCGCCTTGCGGACGGAGTGGTTCATGAAGTGGCTGGGGAACTCGCTCGTCGGGCGCGCGCCGCCTTCCAGCCCCCAGACGATGCGCCAGCTGTCGCCCTTGTCGTTGATTTCGACGATGCCCATGTTGTGTTCGGGGTCGAGTTCGACGTTGCGGAAGTACTTGCCCGAACCGGTGGTGATGAAGTACTCGCCCGCGAGGTTGTCCGCCTGAACGCCCATGTTCACCCATTCGCCGGGGGTTGCGCGGAAGTAGGGGCGGCACTGCGCGACTTCCTCGTCCTTCATGCGGTAGGTGAGGTTGCCGCCGTTGCGCTCGTGCCAGCCTTGATTCCAGCCGTCGGTGCACATGCGGATGTAGCCTTTGATGATGTCCAAATCGAGAATGCTCATGATTGTTTATCCTCCTATCCTGATAAAGAACTGTTTCTTGGTTTTGATTTTTGCAGGGGAATCGCCTCTGCGGAGGCGACGAGGGGGCTTTCCGATCGCCCCCTCGACCCCTTCGGGGTGCACACTACTGTTTATTGGCTGGTATTGTTGCAGGAAGTTTCG
>ENA-OOYV01002043-OOYV01002043.1-human-gut-metagenome-genome-assembly--contig:-NODE-2043-length-10807-cov-3.880580_pt1 | contig 10807 bp, 8 predicted proteins | sample MGYA00241704_ERZ501380 | MGnify/ENA primary metagenome ERZ501380 (study PRJEB25962, sample SAMEA2042984) | human gut metagenome | biome: human gut; feature: human-associated habitat; material: faeces...
AACTCGGAGGAAATAGTATGCCGCAAGTCCAAGTTATCCAGCCGATACAGCAACAGCCGAAGCGTCTGCGCGTGGCGGCCTATGCCCGTGTCAGCAGTGATTCCGAGGATCAGCTGAACTCGCTGTCTGTGCAGGTGGATTACTACACTCATCTGATACAGGAAAATCCAAACTGGAATTTTGCCGGGATCTATGCCGATGAAGGCATTACCGGCACCAGCACCAAACACCGTGAGCAGTTCAACCGTTTGATGGACGACTGCCGCGCCGGGCTGATTGACCGTGTGCTGGTCAAATCGGCATCCCGATTCGCCCGCAACACGGCGGATGCGCTGGCATCGGTGCGCGAAATGAAAAGCCTTGGAGTAACGGTTGTTTTTGAAAAAGAGGGCTTTGACACCGAAACTGCCAACGGTGAAATGATTCTGAGTATGATCTGCGCTGTGGCACAGGAGGAATCGCTGTCAATCTCCAAGAATCTAAAATGGAGTATCCGCAAGCGGATGCGGGACGGCACATACCTGAATGGTATGTCACCTTTCGGCTACGAAAAGCAGGAAAGTCAGCTGATTCCCATTGAGCGCGAAGCGGAAATCGTCCGCTACATTTACAACAGTTTTCTGGTCGGAGCAGGTACTGTGCAAATTACAGAGGAACTGAATCGCCGGTATCCGAAAGAGAACGGCACATGGTATGTATCTGCTGTGCGGCGCATCCTTATGAATGAAAAGTACATCGGGGATGTCCACCATCAAAAGAACTTTACCCCCGATGATCTTCCCCTGCTGTGCCAGAAAAACAGCGGTCAGCTTCCTCAGTATTATGTGCAGAACCATCACAAGGCGTTGGTCTCACGACAGGAATTTGAAAAGGTGCAGACCTTATTAAAAAGAAAAGGCACGGAACGAAAACATCAGAATACCTGCGCTTTCAGCAATAAGCTATACTGTGCCGAGTGCGGTTCTGTCTTTTCCCGAAAAGTCAGAGCCAACGGTGTCGTTGTATGGGGCTGCAGAAAGCATCTGGATAAATCTGAATTATGCCCGGTAAAGCCTGTGTACGAAGCAGACCTTTGCCGGGTATTCTTATCCATGTACAACAAACTGCAAGCAAACCGCGAGAAAATCCTGCGCCCGGCAATGGATGACCTTGCCAGTCTTCGATATCTGCAAGAGCAAAGAAATGCCGAGCGTGTAACGATAACGAAAGAAATTCAACGATTGGGCAAACAAAACCATAACCTGGAGCGTCTCCGCACCACAGGCTGTATCGATAGTGCCCAATACTGGGAGCGTCGTGCGGTAATCGAACAGCAGCTTATTGAAAAGAAGGCATTATTGATGCGCAGGTTTTTCAACAAGAATGTTGAGAAGGTGCTGCGGCAGACAAAGGGGATCAGCACGCGGCTGGCAGCCGGACCGCTGCTGACAGACTTTGATGAGGAGGCTTTTACGGCTCTGGTAAGCAGAGTGAAAATCAGCAGTACAGCGATAACATTTGGACTAATCAATGGAATGAAGCTGACAGAGGGGAGAACAGAACCATGAAAAATCGCTATCTCCCCTTCGGTTATGAAATTGCAGATGGTAAAATCGTGGCAGATTCCGAACAGGTCGAAGTTGTACGCCGGATATTCGATGCCTACACCGCAGGGCAGACATTTCAACAGATTGCCGATGTGCTGTCTGCCCAAGGCATTCCCTACCGTTCGGATGCATCTCGCTGGAACAAAAACATGGTAAGCCGTATCCTTGCCAATGCAGACTACTGCGGTACGGCGGAATACCCACAAATCATCACCGCAGGGCAGCTTGAAGCTGCAGAACAAATCCGAAAAAGCAAGACCGTCACCTACTCGGCAACGCTGAAACCATTTCGCAAAGATATGCAGTGCGGATGCTGCGGTGCAAGGCTTTACTGGCATTCCAAAAGCAATCAATGGTTTTGCCGTGAATGCGGGATGTGGTCGAAGCCGACACAAGCAAAGGAAACTTTCAATAGCATTGTGGAAAAACTGCGATGGCTCCAACAGAACTCAGAACTCATCCATCCGCCAGCGGGCAAGGCAAATGTGCAGTCAATGGAAATTGTTCTGCTGGATAGGGAGATTGGACAGGTTCTGCTGGATGCAGAACCAGATGCTGATGCGCTAATCACTAAAATCCTGGACCGGGCGGAACGGGAATACGAATTCTGCTCTGCAGGAGATGCCGATCCGGCAACTATGCAAATACGAAAAGCTTGTGCCGAGTATAAGCCGACAGATGGCTTCCCGCATACCTTTTATAAGGAGGTCGTCAGCAAGGTCATCCTGTACCGTGACACCCATATCGAATTCAAACTGCGGAACGGACAAATTGTGTAAGGGGAAAAGCCATGAGCAACATGAGAATCATTGAGATTCCCGCTTCTATGAGGGAAAATGCCGGACGGAAAAACACGGTGCGCAAGCTGCGGGTGGCGGCCTACTGCCGCGTCAGCACCGAGGAAGAAGAACAGCAGGGCAGTTTTGAAATCCAGAAACTGTACTACACCGAAAAAATCAATTCCACTCCGGAGTGGGAAGTCGCGGGCATCTACGCAGATGACGGTATCTCCGGCGTACATACCAAGAAGCGTGACGGTTTTAACCAGATGATTCAAGATTGCAAGAAGCGCAAAATCGACCTTATATTGACAAAATCCATTTCCCGCTTCGCCCGCAACACACTGGACAGTATTCAATACGTCCGAATGCTGAAACAGATGGGAATCGCGGTGGTATTTGAAAAAGAGAACATCAACACCGCCACCATGAACTCTGAGATGATCCTCACCGTACTGAGCGCCTTTGCCCAGGCCGAAAGCGAGTCAATTTCCCAGAATGTAGCCCGCGGTAAGCGCATGGGATATAAGCACGGTAAATTCGCCTTCCCTTACGGCAGAATCATCGGCTATCGAAAAGGGGCGGACGGCAAGCCGGAGATCGTCCCGGAGCAGGCTGAAATCATTCGGCTGATTTTCAACAGCTACCTGCAAGGTGACAGTCTGCAAAGCATCAAGGCAAAGCTGGAAACCGCGGGTGCGCTCACAGCTCGCGGTAATACCGAATGGTCAGCACAGAGCATCCAGCGCATCCTGCAAAACGAAAAATACTGCGGTGATGTGCTGTTGCAAAAGACCTTTACCGAGGATGTGCTGACGGGTGTACATAAGAAAAACACCGGGCAGCTTCCGCAATACTACATTGAAAATTATCACGAGGGCATTGTCAGCAAACAGATGTTCCGAGAGGTGCAAGCGGAGATCGCCCGCCGAAACAGCAAGTCGGCGGCCAACCAACGCAAGCGCCGCCGGGGTCGCTATAACAGCAAATATGCCTTGACCGAACTGCTGGTCTGCGGTGACTGCGGCAGCCCTTACAAGCGGGTGACTTGGAATATCCACGGCAGAAAACAAATCGTCTGGCGGTGCGTGAATCGCATCGAGTATGGCACGAAATTCTGCGGCAGCTCACCGTCCATCCCGGAAGAAAAACTGCACCGTGCAATTCTGAAAGCCGTGCAGGATTTGGCTGCAAACTTCACCGATGAAGTCGCTGCCCAGATCAACGGCATCCTGCATAGCATCCAAACCGGCGAAAGCATAAAACCTAATTTGCAGGAGCAACTGGAGCAGACCCAACAGGAATTTGACCGCCTGCTGGAAATGTCCTTGGACTTTGATGAGGATACTCCGTTTCTGGATGACAGGCTGAAAAAGCTGAACAGCAAAATCAAGCGTCTGAAGAAAGTCATTGACGATAGCGCTGCACAACAGGAAAAAGCCAGCCAGCCGGAGACGCTGCTGTCAGCCAAGGTCCTGCAAATCCAAGAATATGACGATGCTCTGACCGCGCGAATCATTGAGAAAATCACGGTGAGGTCGCGTAATGAAATTGAAATACGGTTCATCGGCGGCTATAAAAAGACAATGCAGCTGACATAAAAATAAAGAGGTCATACCCAATCGGAGATAAGGCATCTTCGATTGGGTATGACCTTTTTCACTTTTATCGGAAAGAGGTAGTTATGAAGCTGGGAGAGAAAATCAAGCTGGTGCGTAAGCACAGAGGACTAACGCAGCGGGAACTGGGAGAACGACTGCACTTGGATGGAAATGCAGCAAATCGCATTGCCCAATATGAGTCAGGATTCCGAACGCCCAAAGAGGATAGAATCCAAGAAATAGCCAGAGTTCTGAATGTCCGCAAAGAAAATTTCTTTACAAGGGCAGAAACGCCAGAGGATATTATCCGAACATTGATCTGGTATGACTGGGAACATGACTGTGGTGGAAGTGTTCCAATTGATGCGATTCTGCTCTTTGATGATTTTGAGGAAGTGGAAAAATTATTGAAAGAGTGGTACAGCCAAAAGAAAAGACTGAGAACGAGGAAAATCATAAAGGCAAAGTATCTGGAATGGATGCTGCAATGGCCCACAGAGAAAGAAAACAATTAAATTTTTCTACTATCGCTGATTTTTCCCTCTCAAAACAGGGTATCTTTTTTGTCACACTCAGACAACAAAAGCTCGTTGAAACGACAAGTTTCAACGAGCTTTTTTCTACCTTATGGCAAAAGTGGTAACAAGCTGGTAATTTTGACCCCAAAATGACCCCAAAACGGCAAAATGACTGCGCCCGGACGGATGAAATTTTCAACCGCCCGGGCGCTTTTTGTGGATAAATTTTGCGGAGTTGGCAGGTAAAAATACGAGCGATCAGTGTAGTCAGCTTGCCTTGACGAGTACCAACACGCTGTTGTTTGGCACGACGATCTGTTCCTGTTTGGTGGGAATGGGCGGATTCTTATATTGGCGCAGGGCTTTTTCGATTTGCTGTTTGACCTCCAGAAGGGTGCTTGTTGTGTCTATTACCTTCTATATGGATGGGGTGTTTCCTTTTGCAGCATTCGCCACAGCGTTGTGCGGCTGATGCCCAAGCGCTCGGCAGCACGTTTCTGGTTGCCGTTTTCGGCTTGCAAGGCCTGTTGCACGGCGATTTGCTCGATCTCTTCCAGCGTTAGGTCAACGGGCAGTGCGTGGGTTTGGGGAACGGCACCGGGGTAGAAGGTACATTCCCGTTTCAACTGGTCGCGCACGGTCTCCACGGAGATATAAGGCGTCGTCGTGTGCAGCACCAACTCGTCCAGCACGCGGCAGAACTGGTCGTAGTTGCCAGGCCAGCTGTACTCCGTCATACATAAGTTCGCCTCCGGCTCAAAACCGATGACTGCACGGGCGTTGCGCATATTCAGGGTACTGATATACAACCCCGACAAGCGCGGAATATCTTGCAGATGACTGCGCAGCGGCGGCATTTGCAGCATCAGGCAGTTCAGCATATCTACCAGTCGGGCATAGTGGGGGTGCATCGTTCCGGAACTGGAGCTACTGGCGACAAAGAAGAGCCGGTTGCGCTCCTGCGTATGCAGCGCCATTATGGTGGAGAACAACTCGCTGAACTGCTCATCAGTCAGCGCCTCCACGTGGCTCATCATAAGGGTGCAGCCGTCACCCATCAGAGGGGAACGGTCGCTCGCCATCAGATATTTCCAGCCGGGGTGCATGAGCATGGCACAGTCAATCTTGATGAGCGGCGCGTTAGAAAGCGGCCCTTTGGCGTAGAGCATCTGCACCATCTGGGGCTTGGCTGTGCCCGGTTCACCGTAAACGACAAGTGGGCGATTGCTTTGCAAATATTGCTCCAGTGTCAGGTTGGCGGTGGAGAAAGACTGGGTAATGCCATAGAAACTGTCAAAGAAAGTATCTACTGCCTGTTGGCGATCCGAGTAGGCGATGCCGTATTTTTCCAGCGGGATGGACAGCCGACTCTTTTCGATTGTGACGACATGGCGCAGAGCCCCTTCCATTTGGATAGGGGTGCTCTGCAAAGCATAACGGATGCCATTCTCTTCAAGGCAGCTGCGGTGGGGCTCGGCGGTGCGCTGCATAATAGCTGAATGTGCCTTTGCCAGCACACTGTCGGGGAGCTCGGGGGAGAGCGAGACGAACAGATCCTGTCCGGCCTCGTCGCTGACAAGGGTGTCATAGGGCATGGCACGGATGACGTCCTGAAAAAACTGCGCCAGTTCCAGCGCTTTACGGCGGGCCAGCCCCTCCTGTACTGCGGTGTTCAACGCATCCTCCACACTCTCAATACCGGAGGTGATGAGCAGGGCAGGAATGCCGTATTCCTGTGCCAATGAGTTAGTGACAACGTCGCACAGCACCATCTGGCAACCAGAATTTTCCAGCCCCTGCAAAATAGTGCGGGCTTCTTTCTGGTCGTGGATGGTATAAATATCCACATTATAGCGCAGTACCTCGCACAGAAACGTGGCGTTGCGGGTGATGGCCGGGAAGCCGATGACGGCGTATTTACAGTTGTGATTCTCTGCCAGCTTGATAGAACGCAGGATGTCGTAGACAGACAATGGGATGTCCACGACCTTTAAGTCTGTACAGCGGCGGATAGCCTCCGCTGTGCCGCCGCGGGAGAGGATGACGTCATACTCCTCCTGCGCAGTTTTGGCGGCGGCAATCTCTGCGCCGGCAGTCAGATTGCCGACATGTACGTCGATTTGCAAACCGTCGCAGGATTCTGCAGCCTGCTGCATCAGGCTGGCAATACCCTCGTAAGGGGCGATGCCCAGAATTTTGATGGGGCGCATGGTAGAGGTCCCCCTTTTTATTAACTGTTTGAAATTGTAACTTTATCATAAGTGATTCGTGTTGCAAAGTCAATCATAAAAATAAAATGGTTTCAAAAAGAAACACAAAATAGCAGAAAACGAAACAAAAACAGTTGACGAAACGGGACGGTAATGGTAAGATTTAGACAAATCCGAGAGACACAAGCAGAAACGATGCGGCTAAATGTACAAATGATGCAAAACGAGATGTAACAAAATGGAACACGCAGGAGGAAAAGATGGCACGGCTGACAGTTATCGCGGACGATTTGACCGGCGCACTGGATACAGGTGTACAGTTTGCCAACCGCTGTGTTTCCGTTCGGGTGGCGGCTGTGAACGCTGCTGCCGTGCCTGAGGAAATCTTCCATGCAGATGTTGCAGTTATTGATGCGGAGGTTCGCCATAAGACATCGCAGCAGGCCTACAATATCTGCTTGGGACTTGTGCAGCAGGCGCTGCGCTGCGGAACAGACACCGTTTACATCAAAACGGACTCTGGTCTGCGAGGCAACATCGGCGCCATGTTTCAGGCGGCGCTGGATGCCGGCGGTGCGGCGGTTGCATACTATGCACCGGCGCTGCCGCAGATGAATCGCCTCACACGCGGCGGCATCCAGTACATTGACGGCGTACCTATCAACAAGAGCGTGTTCGGGCAGGATCCGTTTGAGCCGGTTCACTCCCCTTACGTGAAAGACCTTTTTCGGAACTGTCGGGCAGCGATCATCAGCTGCAGGCCCCGCGCTCTGCCGCCTCCGCCGCAGCACGGTCAGCAAATCGTCATCTGTGATGCCGAGAAGGATACGGACTTCCGGTGTATTGCCATGGAACTGCAGCGCACAAATGGCCTGAAAATTTTGGGCGGCTGCGCAGGGTTTGCAGCAGTGCTGCCGTCTTTTCTGGGGCTGGAGGGTGGGCCAATCAGCCTGCCCTGCATCAACGCGCCGCTCTTGGTACTTTGCGGCAGCTTGAACCCGATTACAAAGAGGCAGCTGGAATACGGTGCTGCCCACGGCGGTGTGCGTATCTCCCTGCAGAGCGAGCAGCTTGCCGCCGGCTACTTTGAAAGCCGCGCAGGGCAGGATTTCTTGACACAAATCGAGCAGCGGATGCAGGGTGGCTGCGATATGCTGATCGACACCGATGGCACCGAGACCGCCGAGGATGCTGATACAGCCGAACAACTGCGCGGGCAGATCGCAGAACAGCTGGGGCTGCTGATGGCGCTGCTGCTGGAACGCCCCGCCGCAGATAACTATCTGCCGATGATCATCGGCGGTGATACGTTGATGGGCTTTATGCAGCAGTTGCCGGAGGCAGAGATCTCACCCTTGGGAGAGGCTGCACCGGGCGCGGTGCTCTTCATGGCGCTGATGGCCGGTCATGTTTCCCGCATTATCGTCTCCAAGTCCGGCGGATTTGGAACCGAGGACCTGCTCAGCAGGATACGTCAGAATTTGCAGAAAGGAACGGAAGATGATGAAGCAGTATCAACTTGCCATGCCGCAGCAGGTATTTAGCGGTGAGACTGGCATGCAGGCGTTGGAATCGCTGGCGGCCCGACATAAAAAAGCAGCCGTCTTTACGGATGCAGGCATCCGGGCATCCGGCATTCTGGAGCGCCCGCTGGCCGAACTGGACAAAGCGGCTGTACCCTATATAATTAACGATACTTTGCCCGCGGAACCTACTTGCGATCAGGCACAGCAGGTCATTGATACTTTCCGCGAGAGCAACGCAGACCTGATTGTCGCCGTCGGCGGCGGAAGCGTGATGGACATTGCTAAGCTGGCCTCCATCACGGCAGATGGAAGTTGCACGGTGCGTGACCAACTGAAAAACCCGCGTATCGGTAAAAAGACGGTCACCACCATTATGATCCCCACAACGGCGGGTACCGGCTCCGAGGCGACGCCCAACAGCATCGTGGCGGTACCGGAAGAACAGTTGAAAGTCGGCATCGTCAACTCCGAAATGATTGCGGATGCGGTCATTCTGGACGGAAATATGATTCGCCGCCTGCCCCGAAAAATTGCAGCCTCTACCGGCATCGACGCGCTGTGCCACGCCATTGAATGCTACACCTCCGCGAAGGCAAATCCGTTCAGTGACTTGTTCGCAATGCAGGCGCTGCGGCTCATCTTCCGGAATCTTGAAAAAGCCTGCGACGACCCGGATGCACTGGATGCAAAAGAAAAAATGATGCAGGCCGCTTTCTATGCAGGCGTCGCCATCACCTGTTCTGGGACCACGGCTGTGCATGCGCTGTCCTACCCTCTGGGCGGGCGGTACCACATCCCGCATGGCGTTGCAAATGCCATTATGCTGATGCCGGTCATGCAGTTTAATAAGTCTTGCTGCAGCAAGAAATTCGCAGAGGTTTATGATGCTGTTGGAGGCACGGGAGCCGGCACAGACACAGAAAAGGCTGACTGGGTCATCAATCAGATGGATGCTATGGTAAAGCATCTGGACATCCCCACATCACTGAAGCCTTACGGTGTGACGGAAACCGATCTGCCTCTGCTGGTAAAGGCTGGTATGGATGTACAGCGGCTGCTGGTGAACAACCCGCGCACTGTCACAGCGGAAGACGCTGAGGCACTCTACCGCGAAATCCTGTGAGAGGAGCGTACAATGAAAGAGATAAAAGGTATTATCGTTCCGATTTTGACGCCGATGCACGAGGATGAGACCGTCAACTATGAGGAACTTGTCAACCAGATCGAGCGGCTGATTGCCGCAGGTGTGCACGGCATTTTTGTCTTTGGTACCAACGGCGAGGGCTATATCCTCGACGAGGAAGAGAAAGCCGAGATCATCCGTGTGGCGGTTAAGACCGTCAACGGCCGCGTGCCGGTTTACGCAGGTACAGGCTGCGTCAGCACCCGTGATACGATTCGCATGTCCCGAAAAGCCAAGGAACTGGGTGCGGATGTACTCTCCATCATTACGCCAAGCTTTGCTGCAGCCTCCCAGGAAGAACTCATCCAGCATTATGAGACAGTTGCAAACGCAGTGGATATGCCGATCCTGCTGTACAACATCCCCGCCCGCACGGGCAACGCTTTGGCCCCTGCCACAGTGCAAAAGCTGTCTCAGGTGGCAAACATTGTGGGCGCAAAGGATTCCAGCGGTAACTTTGACAATATCTTGCAGTATATCGAGAAAACACGCGGGGGCGATAAACCGTTCACCGTGCTGTCCGGCAACGATTCCCTGATCCTGTGGACACTGCTGGCGGGAGGCAAAGGCGCCATCGCAGGCTGTGCCAACGTTTTTCCTCACACGATGGTGAGCATCTACGAGAAGTTCACTGCCGGAGATCTTGAGGGGGCGCGCAGGGCACAGGACAGCATCCGTCCTTTCCGTGATATTTTTAAGTTTGGCAACCCCAACACCATCGTCAAAACGGCGGTCAAGGAACTGGGGTATCCGGTAGGACTGTGCCGCGCACCTTTCAACAGCTTGTCCCCGGCGGGATTGGACGCCCTGCGCAAGGCACTGCAAACCTGCCGTGACAACGGCCTTTGCTAAAGGAGGCAGCCATGCGCAAGATTTTAGGTATTACAATGGGTGACCCTGCGGGCGTCGGGCCGGAGATCACGGTAAAGGCGCTGCAGGACCCTAAAGTGTATGAAAGCTGCAAGCCCCTGGTCGTGGGAGACGCGGCTATCTTAGAAAGAGCCTGCGGGTTTGTGGGTGCAAAATGCACCATTCATCCCGTGGCCGACCCCAGCGAGGGGCTGTACGAGCATGGCATCATTGATATCCTCGATTTGGGGCTGCTCAAACCGGAAGATTTCGCTATCGGCCAGGTCAGCGCGGCCGCCGGGGACGCGGCTTTCCGGTATGTGCGCAAAGTCATTGAACTTGCCATGGATGGCAAGGTGGATGCAACTGTTACGAATCCGCTGAACAAAGAGGCTATGAATCTTGCAGGGCATCATTTCTCCGGCCACACAGAAATCTACGCTTATTACACAGGCACCGAACATTACACGATGATGCTGGCCCACAAAGACCTGCGGGTCGTGCATGTTTCCACCCACGTTTCCCTGCGGGAGGCCTGCGACCGGGTCAAGAAGG
>ENA-OOYV01002047-OOYV01002047.1-human-gut-metagenome-genome-assembly--contig:-NODE-2047-length-10797-cov-1.749023_pt1 | contig 10797 bp, 9 predicted proteins | sample MGYA00241704_ERZ501380 | MGnify/ENA primary metagenome ERZ501380 (study PRJEB25962, sample SAMEA2042984) | human gut metagenome | biome: human gut; feature: human-associated habitat; material: faeces...
AGCGCGGGTCTTCCCCCGCGCGCAGCATGCGGGCCAGATAATGCATGGTGGCGTCCGGATCGGAGCCTCGCATGGATTTGATGAACGCCGAGATGACGTCGTAGTGGTCGTCTCCGTCCTTGTCGTAACGCACGGTGGCCACGTCCATGACCTTCGACACCACATCAGGCGTGATGATGGGCCGTTTCGCGCCTTTTTTTCGTTCTTTGTCACCAGTGAGCGCGCCGGCCGCGGCTTCGAGGATGGTCAGTGTCTTACGGGCGTCGCCGCCGGCCATGCGGATGATCTCATCCACAGCCTCGTCGGTGATTCTGATTTCGTTGTCAAGGCCGTGTTCGCTTGCGATGGCGCGATTGATCAGCGTTTTCAGATCGTCCGGTTCCAGCGATTCGAGTTTGACGACCACGGATCGGCTGAGCAGCGGCTTGATGACGGAGAAGCTTGGGTTTTCCGTGGTGGCCGCGATGAAGGTGACGTCGCGGTTTTCCACACTGGGCAGCAACGCATCCTGCTGCGATTTGGAGAAGCGGTGCACCTCGTCGATGAACAACACCGTTTCCTTGCCTTCGGAGACGAGACGTTCGTGCGCGCGTTTGAGCACGTCACGCACGTCCTTGACGCCGGAGGTGACCGCGGACAGTTCCTCGAAGACACGGCCGGACTGTTTGGCGACGATATAGGCGAGGGTGGTTTTGCCGACTCCGGGAGGTCCGAACAGGATGATGGAGCTCGGTGCGGTGAGCGAGCCTTTCGAAGCGGGGTTGGCGAGTCTGCGCAATGGCGACCCCTCCCCCAATACCCGTGATTGCCCCACCACATCGTCGATGCTCGCTGGGCGCATGCGTACGGCAAGCGGGCGCGTCACATCATCCGGCGCGTCCATCGCGGCAAACAAATCGTCAGTCATGCTTTCCACTGTACCGCAACACACCCAACAATTCGAACACACGTTCGATGCATGCGTTCGCCCCAACCGGTAGACTGGCAAGCATGGCAGACGATACGAATTATGGCTCGCTGGGCGCGTTGGCGCCGAATTGGGACGAGGGCGAGCGCAACATCGACACGGATGAGATCTATGAGCGTTTCTTCACCTGGGTGGAGGACGTCAAAGGCGTGGAACCGTGGCCGCATCAGGAGGAGGCCATCATGGATCTGCTGGCCGGCGACCATGTCATTTTGAACACTCCGACCGGTTCGGGCAAGTCGCTGGTGGCGCTCGGCATGCATTTCGCCGCGTTGTGCACAGGCCGCCGTTCCTATTACACGGCTCCGATCAAGGCTCTGGTGTCTGAGAAGTTCTTCGACTTGGTTGAAGTTTTCGGCCGCGAGAACGTCGGCATGATCACCGGCGACACGCATATCAACGCGGATGCGCCGATCATCTGCTGCACCGGGGTCAGCAGCGTCAGCACCGAGAAGGCCATGACGCAGCCCAGCGCAAGGCAGAGCGCCACCACGACGGTCTGCGCCCATTTCACCCGGCCGCTGAGGGCCGACACGGTGGGCTTGGCAGGTGCCGCTGCTTACGCTGCCGGATACGCAGTTCCTATTGATGAGCGCGACGCTGGGCAATGTCGACGCAATCGCCGACAAGCTTGAGGACATGACGGACACCGACGTGGATATCATCGCCGATGCGCCACGTCCCGTGCCGTTGACGTACGAATACACACTCGACCCGTTGGAGAAGACGGTGGAATTGGCGTTCGGCAAGGGCGAGACGCCGATTTACGTGGTGCATTTCTCTCAGGATGCCGCGTTGGAGACCGCCAACGCGCTGGCCAGCACGGGCGTGTCCAGCAAGGAGCAGCGCGCCGCGATCGCGGAAGCCATCAAGGGCACGAAGTTCACCACCGCGTTCGGCAAGATCCTGCAGCGTCTGTTGCGTACCGGCATCGGCATCCACCATGCCGGCATGCTCCCCCGCTATCGTCGTCTGGTGGAGCAGCTCGCCCAGCAGGGACTGCTGCCAGTGATCTGCGGCACCGACACGCTTGGTGTCGGTATCAATGTGCCGATTCATTCCGTGGTATTGACCGCGTTGACCAAGTTCGACGGCACGAAGATGCGCAAGCTGCGCGCCCGCGAGTTCCATCAGATCGCAGGACGCGCCGGACGCATGGGCTTCGACACGGAGGGTCTGGTCATAGCCGAAGCCCCCGAATTCGAAATCGAGAACGCCAAGGCTCTGGCCAAGGCAGGCAACGATCCGAAGAAACTGAAGAAGGTCAAGCGCAAGAAGGCTCCTGAAGGTTTCGTAACGTGGAACGAGAACACGTTCGACAAGCTTATCGACGCGGCTCCGGAAACACTGGTGCCGCATATGAAGATCACCCATTCCATGGTGTTGAACGAGGTGGAGCAGGGCGGCGACGCCCGCTACCGCATCGACCGGCTTATCGACGATTCGGCGCAGACTCCGGAGCAGAAGGAGCGCCTGCACGCCCGCGCGGACGAGATCTTCCAGACCTTGTTCGACACGAACGTCATCGAGACCGAAGACCGTGACGATGGCGGCAAGGATTATTTCATGACCGTGGACATGCCGGACGATTTCGCCCTCGATCAGCCGCTAAGCCCGTTCCTGCTGGCCGCGTTGGAACTGCTCGACCCGGAGTCGGACACGTATGCGTTGGATGTGATATCCATGGTTGAGGCCACGTTGGAGGACCCGAAGCAGGTGCTGCGCGCGCAGGAACGTCAGGCGCGCGACGAGGCGATGATCCGCATGAAAGAGGATGGCCTCGACTATGACGAGCGTATGGACAGGCTTCAGGAGATCACCTATCCGAAGCCGTTGGAGGATATGCTGCAGGCCGCGTTCGATGAATACCGCCATGATGTTCCGTGGGCGAACGACTATTGGCTGAGCCCGAAATCCGTGGTGCGCGACATGGTGGAGACCGCTTCCGATTTCACCGGCTACATCGCCCGCTACAACATCGCCCGTTCCGAAGGCACGCTGCTGCGTTACCTGTCCGACGCCTACCGTGCGTTGGCGCGTACCGTTCCGCAGGAAAAGCGCGACGAGCAGCTTGACGACATCATCTCCTGGCTGCGCGTGGTGGTCCGTTCCATCGACTCCTCGCTGGTGGACGAATGGGAGCATGCCGGAACCGATACCGACGCGTCCGAAGCGGCCGCCAATCTTGCCGCGCCCGGCGCAAAACAGGCCGTGGTGGAGGATCGCCGTGGACTCACCGTATTGGTGCGCAATGCCATGTTCCGCCGTGTGCAGCTCATGGACCTCGACAAGCCGGACGAGCTCGGCGCGCTCGATAAGGACTGGGGCTACGGCGTGCACGAGTGGGAGGACACGCTCGACGATTACTACGACGAGCACGAATACGTCAACATCGACGCGAAGGCACGCAGCGGCGAACTGTTCATCCTCGACGAAAGCAAGGAGAACAGCGAGCACGCCTGGAAGGTGCGGCAGATCATCGACGATTCCGATGGCGACCACGATTGGGCCATCACCGGAACCGTCGACCTGGACGCCACGCAATCCAGCGGCGAGGTTGTCTTCTTCGACTACAGCGTGTCCAACTGACGGCGCATTTCGTCGGCGTCGACTTCGAGCGGCGGCCAGATCATGTTCATGTTCTTGAGCGTGTTGCGCAGCAGCTCGGAGACGACGGCCCTCGAATACCAACGATTGTCGGCAGGCACCAGATACCACGGCGCCTGCTCGGTGCTGGTGCGCAGGAACACATCCTGCCATGCGGCCATGTAGTCGTCCCAGCGGGCGCGCGCCTCAAGGTCGCTCGGATCGAACTTCCAGTATTTGGTCGGATCATCGAGACGGCTCAGGAAGTGGCGTTTCTGCTCGTCTTTGCTGACCACGAGGAAGATTTTGATGATGGCGCATCCGTCGGCCGTCAATTGCGATTCGAATCGGTTGATTTCGTCGTACCGTGCCTGCCACACTTCTTCCGGCTGCGTTTTGTAGATGCGCGGCATGACGATGTCCTCGTAATGGGACCTGTCGAAGATGGAGATCCATCCGTTGTTCGGCAGCTCGCGTTTGATGCGCCACAGATAGTCATGGTCCAGTTCTTCGCCTTTCGGCGCGCCGAACCCGTGATAGTGCATGCCCATCGGGTCGCCTTGGCTGAACACATGTCGTACGATGCCGCCTTTGCCTGACGCGTCCATGCCTTGCAGCACGATCAGCAATCGCCGATGCGAGCCTTTCACGCCATTGGCGTACATAAGCCGCTGGTAACGGGCGATCTCCGACGAGCTGATGGATATGAATCGTTCGGCATCATCCTTGTTGCCGTCAAAACCAGGAGTGGAATCGCCATCTATGTCCGATACCTTCGTGTCGTGATGGAATCGCAATAGCTGGGTCGGCGGCAACGTCCATACCGAGCTCAGTAGTTCGCTCGCTTTGGCGGCGTTCGCCAATCCTTCGGCGACGGAATCGCAATTCTCGCTTTTTTCCAGCCGATCTTCCACTTTGTTCAGCGTTTTCGCGATCGACGACATTCTGGCGTCGTCTTTTTTCGCATCCTTGGTTTTATCCGCCATGTCAAGCCTCCCTGCTTGGTACGGACCACATGCGTGCAGTCCATCGTAGACACGAAAGGGGCCGCTTCCCCGTATTTCGCGGGAAAACGACCCCTACGCGTGTTATGCGATACCGGTGCTATTCGTCGGCTTCGGACTTGTTCTTGTCCTTGCCATCGCCCTTCGTCTTGAACGGATTGTCCTTGATCGGATGTCCATTCTTGTCGAATTTGACCTGGCTTTCCGGATGCGTCTCATCGAAGCCTTGGGCGTACCTGGTCTGACGCCACTGGTGGATGGACGCGTTGGTGCCGCGATGGTGCACATGGTAGACACGCTGCGCGCCACCCAGCGGCACGCCTTCCTTGGCCACGGCGATCTGGTTCACGTTCGACGGATCCATGATGGCGATCGGCGCGACCGGTTCCGGTTCGGCCGGTGCAGCCGTATGCTGCTGCATGCGCGACGGCAGCCATTCGGCCAGCCTGCTCAACAGCCAGCAGACGATGAAATAGACGACCGCGGCCACCACCAGCGTCTGTAGGATGTTGAAGTACATCGATCCAAGTCGACGTGATTCCTGCAGCAGGTCGGTGTACATGATGATCGAGCCGAGCGCGGTGTCCTTCAACACGACGACCAGCTGGGTCACGGCCGCCGGCAGCATGGCGTAGATGGCCTGCGGCACTTCGATCTGCAACAGAGACTGCGTACGGGTCAATCCCAAGGCGAGCGAGGCCTCACGCTGGCCGTTCGGCAGGTTGCCCACGCCGGAACGCACCAGCTCGGCCACCACAGATCCGTTGTAGATCACGAGCGCGAGCACCACCGCCCAATACGCGGGGCTGGGCAGACCTGCGAAGGCGAACCAGCGCCAGAAGAAGATCATGAGCAGCAGAACGGGGACGGCTCGTGCGAATTCCACGATCGCGCCGGAAATGGTACGGATCAGCAGGCTCGGCAGCAGTCGGCCCACACCAAAGACCAGGCCGAACACCACGGCTCCGACCACGGCCAGTACGGACGCGCGGATCGTGGCCCACAGTCCCGGCAAATAGAAGTCGGTCCATGCTTCGGCGTCAAGCGCCGGCTTCCACAGTTCCCAGCTCAGCTGGTTCTCGCCGTCCGGCGGATTGTGCAGACGCATGAGGATCAGCACGACCACCACCGCGAAGATGATGCCTGCGATCCAATTGACGATACGGATGGTTTTGCGGCCCTTCGGACCAGGCTGGTCGAACAGCACCGCGCTTTCATTGCTTGCCATGTCGCGTCACCTCCTCACCGCGAGCTTGTTGGACAGATACGTGGTCAGCATGCCGATCGGAATGATCAGAACCACATAGCCGAAGGCGAAGATCAGGAAGATCGGTACGATTTGGTCGGCGTGGTATTCGATCATTTCGCTCATCATCGTCGAGGTTTCGGTGGCCACGGATGCCGCCGCCGCGACGGTGGAGTTTTTCAGCAATGCGATCAGCGTGTTGCCCAACGGTGCCACGGAACCGCGGAACGCCTGCGGCAGGATGATCTGAGTGGCGGCCTGCATGAAGTTCAGGCCCAACGCGCGGGCGGCCTCGGCTTGACCAAGCGGCACGGTGTTGATGCCGGAGCGCAGCGATTCACATACGAAAGCCGCGGTGTACAGGCTCAGGCCCGTCACGGCCAGCCAGAAGAAGTTGGTGGCGAACGTGTCGGAGAAGCTGAACTTCAGCTGCGCGTACGCACCCAGCACCATGAACACCATGATGATGGTCAGCGGCAGGTTCTTGAACAGTTCGACGTAGGTACCGGAAACGGTACGGAGCGAGGCGATCGGAGAAATGCGCATCATCACGAGGATGACGCCCAGAATCGTGGAGAACAACGCCGACCACAGGGTCAGCTCGATGTTCACCAGAAACGCGCCGGGAATGTTGTATTGGCTGAACAACGCGAGGAATCCGTCCATCACTTATTCCCCTTTCCATTCGGCACCGGCGGATTGTACTTGGCGTTCGGCGTGTAGGCCACTCCCCTGGTGTTGTCGGAAATGGCCCTTTGCCAAGAACCGTCCTGAATCATATCGGTGATGGCGTTGTTGATTTTGTTCTTCAGCTCGGTGTTGCCCTTCTTGACACCGATGCCGTAATACTCCTGGGTGAACGCCTTGCCCACCACGCGCAGGCGTCCACGTGAGGCGGATGCGAGGCCGGCGAGAATGATGTCGTCGGTGGTGGCGGCGTCCACAATGCCGGAAAGCAACGCGGTGGCGCATTCCGCCATGCCGGGCTGTTCCATCAGCTGGGTCTGCTTGGCGAACTTCTCCTTGACGTTGACGGCGGATGTGGTGCCGGTCATGGAGCACAGCCGCTTGCCGTTCAGATCCTTAGGTCCGTCAATGCCGGTTTCGTCCTTGCGTACCAGCAGATCCTGTCCGGCCACGAAATACGGGCCGGCGAAATCGACGACCTTCTTGCGTTCGTCGGTGATGGAATAGGATGCGACGATGTAGTCGACATCGCCGTTCTGCAGCATAGCCTCACGCTGCTTGGACGGCGATTCCTTCCATACGATCTCGTCTTCGGAATAGCCGAGTTTCTTGGCCACGTACTTGGCCACGTCCACGTCGAAGCCGACGTAGGTGCCGTTCTTCTTGAAGCCCAGGCCAGGCTGGTCGAATTTGATGCCGATGCGGATCTTGCCGGTTTCGTCCGCGCCGCATGCGGATACCGCGAACACGCACGCGCACGCGCAGAATGCCGCGACGGCTCTGCGCAACATGCGTTTCGTCGTGATCGAAAGTGGTTTCATATCAGGTTCCTTCTTCTGTCGTTATGTTCCGTCACTTCAGTGGGTGAGGATCTTCGACAGGAAGTCCTTGGCGCGATCGGTCTTCGGATGTTCGAAGAAGTCGTCCGGCGTGCTCTGTTCGAGAATCTGTCCGTCGGCCATGAACACGACCTTGTCGGCCACCTTGCGCGCGAAACCCATCTCGTGGGTCACGCACAGCATGGTCATGCCTTCGTGGGCGAGTTCGACCATGACGTCAAGCACTTCGTTGACCATTTCCGGGTCGAGAGCGGACGTCGGCTCGTCGAACAGCATGACCTTCGGCTGCATGGCGAGGGCGCGGGCGATGGCGACACGCTGCTGCTGGCCGCCGGAAAGCTGAGACGGCATTTTGGAGGCCTGCGAGGCCACGCCGACGCGGCCCAGCAGATCCATGGCCAGGTCCTCGGCTTCCTTCTTGTCCATGTGGCGCACCTTGATCGGTGCCAATGTCACGTTTTCCAAAATGGTTTTGTTGGCGAACAGGTTGAACGATTGGAACACCATGCCCACTTCCGCGCGCAGACTGGCGAGTTCCTTGCCTTCCTGCGGCAGCGGTTTGCCGTCGATGCGGATATCGCCGGAATCGATGGTTTCCAGACGGTTGATGGTGCGGCACATCGTGGATTTGCCGGAGCCGGACGGTCCGACGATGACGAGCACCTCGCCTTTGCGTACGGTGAGGTTGATGTCCTTGAGCACATGCAGATCGCCATAATGCTTCTCGACATGGGTCAGTTCGACGAGCGGCCTGTTATCCGCTCCCGCGTCCGGCATGATGGGACGCTTCGCTTCGGTTTCTTTCATTTCAGACATAAAGGGCAGTATAAGGAAGCAATGCGAAATTCATGTTTCCTATACTGCCCGTTCACATCATTTCGTCCGGAATATGAGACATTTCATACCGTTTGACGAACATATTCATCAAACGGATCGCCGCCGGAGCAATGTCACAGCACCTTGGAGAGGAAGGTCTTCAATCGTTCGCTCTTCGGATGGTTGAAGATCTCGTCAGGGGTTCCCTCTTCCTCGATCACGCCGGCATCGGTGAAGATGACCCTCGTGGCCACTTCGCGTGCGAAGCCCATCTCATGGGTCACCAGCACCATGGTCATGCCTTTGGCGGCAAGGTCGCGAATCACTTCGAGCACATCGCCCACCATTTCCGGGTCGAGCGCGGATGTCGCCTCGTCGAACAGCATCACCTTCGGATTCATCGCCAGCGAGCGCGCGATCGCCACACGCTGCTTCTGCCCGCCGGACAGCGATTTCGGCATGGCGTCGGCTTTTTCGGCCAATCCTACGGTTTTCAGCAGTTCCATGGCGTGCGCGCGGGCCTGCTCATCCGTTTCATGATGCACCAGTTTCGGTGCGAGGGTGATGTTGTCGATCACGCTCATGTTGTTGAACAGGTTGAACTGCTGGAACACCATGCCCACCTGCTCGCGCACCTGGTCGATGTTCACATGGCTGTCCGTCAAATCGTGTCCGTTGACCACGATCTTGCCGCCGGTGGCCTGTTCGAGTCCGTTCAGGCAACGCAATATGGTGGATTTGCCGGCGCCGGACGGTCCGATGATGCAGATCACCTCGCCTTTGCGCACGGTCATGTCGACGCCTTTGATGACCTCGGTCTGCCCGTAGCTTTTGTGCAGATCCTTGACGTCGATGATCACGTCGTTCTCGTTCATCGGTTCACCTTCCTGTCCACGATGTTGGCCAGCCACGTCAGGATGGTGATGGCCACGAAGTACATGACGCCGACGATCAGCAGCGTTTCGGTTACGCGGAAGTTCGCCGCGTACAGCTGCTGCGCCTGGTACAGCAGCTCACCGAAGCCGATGGCGAGCAGTAGCGAGGAGTCCTTGATCATGATGACCAGCTGGTTGATGATCGAAGGCATGGCGATTTTGCTGGCCTGCGGCAGAATCACTCGGCGCATGGCCTGCCTGTGGTTGAGTCCCAGCGAACGTGCGCCCTCCATCTGTCCGGAATCGACCGATTGGACTGCGCCACGCACGATTTCCGCCAGGTACGCGCCGGAGTTGAGCGACAAGGTCAATGCGCCGGCGACCCAGATGTTCACGCTATGTCCGATGAGCTGGGGCACGCCGAAGTAGAAGAAGAACGCCCACACCAGGATCGGGGTGCCGCGGAACACCGCGATGTACACATTGGCCAATCCTGCGGCGATTTTGCTTTCCGAAACCTTCATCAGGCCGAACGCGACGCCGAGCACCAATGCGATCGCGAAGGAAAGCAACGTGATCAGCAGCGTGTTCCTCAAGCCCGTCAGCAATGCCGGCATCGACTGTTTGACCAGTCCGAGGAAACCGACCTTCTGTTGTTCGGCGCTGTCGTCGCCATTGTCGGTGATCATGCCGGAAATCGATTTGGCCTGCTCTTTCGCGCCTTGCTTGCCAAGATATTGTGCGACGATTCGCTCGTATTCTCCCGAAGCGATCATCTTGTTCAATCCATCGTTGATGGCGGCCAGCAAATCTGCGTTCATGCCTTTGTTCACGGCCATGCCGTATTCGCCGTGCGGCACCTTCGGAGTCACGATTTTCAGACCGTTGTTCTGCGATACGCCATATGCCAGTACCGGATAATCGTCGAACACCGCGACGGCATTGCCGGATTTGACCATCTCGTACATGGTTGAGGATTGGTCGACGGAAGTCACCTTGTAACCGTACTTGTCGGCATGCTGTTTGGCGTACGATTCGCCCTCCGAGCCGGTTTTCGCCACAACCGTCCGGCCTTTGAGGTCCTTATAGCCGGTGACGTCGTCGTTGTTGGCCGCGACGGCCATCTGGATGCCGGATTGGAAATACGGATTCGAGAAATCATAGGAGGCTTTACGCTCGTCAGTGATGGACATGCCGGCTATGACGACGTCCACCTGGTTGGAGCTTAGGGCCTGCAACGCGGCGTTGAATCCCAGCGACTGTATCTCGACCTTAAAGCCCTCTTCCTTGGCGATGCCTCGGATTAGCTCCATGTCGATGCCGGTCATCTTGCCGTTCTCACGGTATTCGAACGGTGCGAACGTGGTGTCGGTGCCGATTTTATATGTCTTGCCCTTGACCGAGGCTGGATTGCCAGTTTCGGAGGCGAGCGCATGCGGAACGGTCGTCATGAATGCCGCAAAGACCACGGCGAGCACGGCGAACAGCGCGCATATGCGCATGCCGACCGCGTTCAGTCGCTTCTTGTCCTGTGTTTTCGATTTCATACCGCGCTTCAACCCTTTCTGGTTGCCGGATAATCAAACACGCTCCACTGTAATGACAGCGACGGAAAATAGACAACGCGAATAATAAAAAATGTCCGAGCATCATTGATGTTCGGACATTTTTCATTCATCTATGGGCGAAACCGTATCAGTCCTCGTCCTCATCCGGATCGTAATCGACACCGGTCTCGGCGCGCTGCTCAGCGGAGATCGGAGCCGGAGCGCCGGTC
>ENA-OOYV01002053-OOYV01002053.1-human-gut-metagenome-genome-assembly--contig:-NODE-2053-length-10774-cov-1.975651_pt1 | contig 10774 bp, 10 predicted proteins | sample MGYA00241704_ERZ501380 | MGnify/ENA primary metagenome ERZ501380 (study PRJEB25962, sample SAMEA2042984) | human gut metagenome | biome: human gut; feature: human-associated habitat; material: faeces...
GTGTATGATTACAGAAACAGCAGTTGTTTTCAAACAAGAAATGCAATTAAGCGTTTTATGCGTTCAGAATGGTTTAAGATTTTGACAACGGTTGACGGAGAGCTTCTGATAGATAAATTAGAACAGGAAAGGTTGGCAGAAAATGAATAAGGTAATCGCGATAGCAAATCAGAAAGGCGGTGTTGGAAAGACTACCACTACCGTGAATTTAGGGATCGGACTTGCAAACGAAGGGAAAAAGGTATTGCTCATAGATTGTGATGCGCAGGGCAGCCTGACAGAGAGCTTGGGTTATCAGGAACCGGAAAAACTTGATGTAACCTTATCTACCCTTATGCAAAAATCCTATGAGGAGCAGCCGATTGCAAAGGGCGAAGGTATTTTGCATCACGAGGAGGGCGTTGATTTAGTTCCGGCGAACATTGAACTGTCCGGTATGGAAACTGCGCTGGTAAATATTATGAGCCGTGAAAGAGTGCTAAAAAATTACATAGACAGCGTAAAAAACGATTATGATTATGTGCTGATCGACTGCACACCATCCCTTGGTATGCTGACAATCAACTCCCTTGTGGCAGCAGATGAGGTGATTATCCCTGTGCAAGCGCACTATCTCCCGGCAAAGGGATTAGAGCAGTTGGTATCAACCGTAAGCAAGGTAAGACGGCAAATAAACCCCGACTTAAAAATCGGCGGAATCCTTTTAACTATGGTTGACAGGCGAACGCGGTATGCCAAAGATGTTTCATCGGTGATACGCCTGAATTACGCAAAGTATGTAAAAATCTATAAAACGGAGATACCTCTTTCCATTAAGGCGGCTGAAACGTCCGCTGTGGGGAAAAGCATCTTTGCTTATGATAAAAAAGGGATCGCCGCAGACGCTTACCAAAACTTTACCAAGGAGGTGCTGGACGATGCGAAACAACGCAATAAACATAAGTCGGAGCACACTCGATGATTTGTTTAAGACGGACGAAGGCAGAAAGACAGAGGAAATAAAACCTGTTTCCATAACGGAGTTAAAGCCGTTTGAACAGCAGCCGTTCAAGGTGCTGCTTGACGAGAGCATGGACGAGCTTGTGGAAAGTATCAGGCAAAGCGGCGTGCTGTCCCCTGTCATTGCACGTCCGCATAAGGATGGCGGCTATGAAATATTATCGGGGCACAGACGGGTAAAGGCTTGTGAAATAGCAGGAATTACGGAAATCCCTGTGGTTATCAAAAACCTTGATGATGATACGGCTACCATTCTGCTTGTTGACAGTAATCTGCAACGGGAACATATCCTGCCCAGCGAGAAGGCGTATGCGTATCAACTGAAGTTGGAGGCTATGAAAAGGCAAGGTGCAAGGTCAGATTTAACTTCTGTCCAATTTGGACAGAAGTTAAATTCACGAAATGAGTTATCTAAACAAATCGGAGAAAGTCCCATTCAAATTCAACGTTATATCCGCCTTACCAATCTCATAGATCCAATCCTTGAGATGGTAGATAATAAACAAATCGCATTAAATGCCGCCGTTGAACTCTCTTACCTTGGCTCAAAGGAACAAGCGGATTTATTAAAGGCAATGGAAAGCGAGGCAGCCTCTCCTTCTATCGAACAGGCGAAAAAGCTCAGGAGCTTTTCCGAAGCAAACCGGCTGGACGAAAATGTCGCGTTATCCATCATGCAGGAGCAAAAACCTGAAAAGCTAAAAATAACACTTAATGACGACAAACTGAAAAAGTATTTTCCAAAGAGCTTTACCAAACAGCAGATTGAGGATACGATTATCAAGCTGCTTGAAAATTGGCACCGCAAAAGAGAACAGGAAATGGAGCGATAACAATGACTTGTTTAGGATATTACTTGCCTTTTCTGCCGGAGCAATCTTCGGTGTTGTAATGATGTGTTGCTTTATCGCAGCCGGTAAGGAGGACAAAAGACTTGAAAAACTTAATACCAATCACGCCGACACCGAATAAAAAACGTGCCGGCTTTTTTTATGGAGGGAAATACAGTGGAATGGAGAAAAAATGCGGGATATATTATCACCAATCAAATTACAATCGGAGATTCAGAAATCGTGCTCGGCGTACACGAAACCGTGCCTAATCAGTTTGTAACCTGGGAATGTACTGACAAAAACAATTATTTTTGGGGGCATTATTTTTCAAATTTGTTATCTGCACAAAAGGATTTCTGTGCGCGAGGTCTGGACAAGGTTCAATTCTATGAGCAGGCCAAAAAGCGCAAAGAACCGGAGCCAGAGAGGTGAAGGAAATGCCGAATACGAAAAAGCCCAACATGAAATACAACGAAAGCGGCTGTGAAGATACAACCGCATATCAAGCCATAAAAAATGTGCAGCGCGAAGAACGGCGGCAGTTGATCGTTGAGTTGAAAGAGCTTGCATATAAGCACGGCTATAATATCGTAAGCAAAATAGAACTAAAAGAGATTGAGAGTGATTTTGATGGTTAAGAAGGATTGCTTTGCCTACAGCCCGCGGCAATGCAGGATATTGACGCAAAAGATTTGCGAGCATAGAGCATGTTGCTTTTATAAAACGCAGCAGCAATATCGTGAGGATTTGAAAAAGTATCCGCCCGTTTCCAAAGATACAGGCAAAACCTTAAACGGAGGAAATCATCATGCAGGAAAATGAAATCAGAAAAGCCGGTGATTATGAAATCACCCACGCAATCCACATTGGCGAAAAAGAACTTGTACTCGGCGAAAATCTTTCAGCCGAGGATGGAATGTGCTATCTTGTTGCCTATTGTGAAACAAACGGGATGTTGCAACGCTATACAGATTGTATGATAAGCGATGACTTTGTTGAAGTGGCAGAAATATTTGCAGAACGCTTGCAAGCGCAGGTACAACAGGTAAAAGAGGAACACGAGCAAATTCCCATTCCGACAAACCCTATCGGGTGGGATCAATGTATTCCTATGCACGAATGCGGCGATATTGAAAATAAAATCGTTGTTGTCAGGCCGTCGGTGCTTCGTGCAGAGCATCGTATCGCAACAAAACAAATTTATATAGCCAAAAGTGGAAATGGCGTTAAAGCGCAGTCCCGTGGCACAGCAGTTTATTGTGATAATTTATATACCGGAAATCATACCCGGTTTGAACGATATGACTTTATGGGAGTATTAAATCCGGAACATTATCCCGAATGGGTAATAGATAGAATAAAAGATATGCCGAATTTGCAAAAACAGAAGAAGGACAAAGAGCCGGAACGGTAACCGTATGCAAATATGCCGAATTGGAGCGTGATAGATATGATAACGGCAAGCATACGATTTTTAACCAACAATCTGATAGCAGACTTAACTTGCCGGACAAGCGAGTTACAAAATAATCTGCAAGGTATCGGCGTTTTAACCCCGCCGAGCTTCATCATGCTTGACAACGCAAGAACCCTGCAAATTCACTTGTTCCCCAATGATGAAATGGGCGAAAAAATATATACATTGGTGAACCCTAAATCCGACACGCTCGGACATGTGCAAAGGCTGTGCCGATTGGTGTATTGTATGAACGAGAAAGATAAAAATGATTTTCTTAATCGAATTGAAAGCGGCGGCATTCGTTCCGTTAGCCAAGGCATTAAGGCAGCAGAAAAAATGCGGCAGGATAAAGAACGATAGCTGTATCTATCTGCATAGTGTTTTCGAATTTATATGCAGATATTTTGCTTATCCCCTCTTGTGTTTCTGCATATAATGTGGTATAATATATGCAGAAATGGAGGGTAAATATGAGGAAATTTGATTATTCATTTTTAGATAACGGGCTTCTGCCTGCTAATTTACTAAACTTAACATCCAGCATTTCATCGCTAAAAACAATGGCAGGTGTTCGCAAAGAAGAATATGCAGCTATTTTTACTGAGCTTGAAGCCGTGGCAAAAATACAGTCCATCAAAAGTTCAAATGAGATTGAGGGTATTATTACAAGCGATGAGCGTATTGTTGAAATTGTAAATCAAAACAGTGCACCGCTGAACCATAACGAGGCTGAAATTGCTGGATATAGAGATGCGTTAAACGAGATTCATCTTGGATATGAATATATTGATTTGCGTGAAAGGGATATTCTAAGGCTCCACGAAATCATGATGAGCTATGCAGGCTATGAATTTGGCGGTCAATATAAGACCGATGATAATGTTATTCTTGAGGTTGACGCTGACGGCAATAGACGGGTACGTTTCAGACCAACGCCCGCTGCTGAAACTGCAAAGGTAATGGAACAGCTTGAATTAGCATATTTGGATGCAAAAGGCAACGCAAATATCAATCAGTTATTGTTGATTCCTTGTGTGATTTTGGATTTTCTCTGTATCCACCCATTTAGAGATGGTAACGGTAGGATGTCACGACTGCTATCGTTGTTGTTGCTTTATAAAAATGGGTATGACGCAGGTAAATATGTGTCTTTCGAGGAACAAATCAACAATTACAAAGCGTATTACTATGACTCGTTAAAACAATCTTCTGCCGGATGGGAAGAAAATAAAAATGACTATATCCCATTTATTCAAAACTTTTTATCAACGCTCTATATGTGCTATAAGGAATTAGATAAGCGGTTTGCGGTGGTAAACGGCAAAAAAATTACAAAGAAAGCGCGTATTGAAGCCACGGTACTAAACAGCTTAACGCCGATTTCCAAAGCAGAAATTTGTAAGATACTCCCCGATGTCAGCCCGACCACTGTTGAGGCTGTGCTGGGCAAAATGGTAAAGGATGGGCAGATAAAACGAATTGGTTCGTCAAGGGCAGCAAAATATGTGAAAGTATAACGAAAGAAGGAAAATTATGATTCAAGTTGTTGATGCATTGTCAATGGATTTTGAAAACATTGATATAGATCCATTTTGGAATGTCGGAAGTGAACAAGAACATAAATGGCACAGAATTCATGCTTATCCAGCAAAATTTCCAGCCTTTATTACTCAAAAAGCTATACAGTATGCTAAAAATTTGGGAATTAACATAAATTGTGTTGCTGATATTTTTTGCGGATGTGGCACTGTTGCATTTGAAACAAAACGGTTAGGCCTTGACTTTTGGGGATGTGATTTAAATCCCACAGCTGTTTTGATAGCGAAAGCTAAAAGTGGTAGTTACCACAAATCAACAATTGATGATTATTATCGTAAAATAATTACTTTATATGATGAAAAATATACTACAAATTGCACAATTGATAATATTAACGAACGTATTGCTTATTGGTTTGACGCACAAACAATATATGATTTGAGTTTATTAAAATCATGTATTCTGGATAGTATTCCACAAGGAAGTATATATCGATACTATTTTTTATGTGCTTTTTCCAACATATTAAAGCCGACATCCAGGTGGTTGACAAAATCAATAAAACCACAGATTGATTACCAAAAGAAACCAGCTAATGTGCGTCAAGCTTTTGTTAGTCAGTGTTCAATTATGGCCAAAGCCGTATTGGAAAATAGTGTTAATTATCCGCAGTCTAAAACAATTATTGAATGTAAAAATGCAATGACGATTAGAAAAAAAGGATTTACAGAGTTAATAATAACTAGTCCTCCATATGTTACTTCGTATGAATATGCTGATTTGCATCAACTATCTACTTTGTGGCTTGGATATGCTAATGATTATAGAGAATTGCGACACAACTCAATAGGATCGGTGTATGGAAACTTAGAAATAGATAAGTTCGAAAATTTAAATAAATCTGGAAAATCAATTTTTAATAAGTTGTCAGCTGTAGATAAATCAAAGGCGCGAAATGTAGCGAAATATTATCTTGATATTCAAAAAATAGCAAAAATATGTAAAAATGCGCTAACCTCTGGAGGAATGGCTCTTATGGTAATTGGCAATACGGAATATAAGGGTGTTCATATTGATAATGTTAAACATTTAACTGAATCAATGTATAATAGCGGATTTAGCGAAGTGATGGTTACAAAGCGTAAGATAACTGGGAAAATTTTAACACCATATAGAGATGAAAATGGACGTTTTTCGTCTTGCGAAAACAAAAGAAAAGTATATAGTGAAGAATTTATTGTGGTTGGGAGGTAAATGTATGGATATAAATAACATAGGTACAAAAATTGACGAAATTCCCGTTGAAATTAGTTATAAAATAATACAACTATTTTCGGCTGGGCTTTATTCAAGTCCTAATAAAGCTTTTGAAGAGCTAGTCTGCAATTCATATGATGCATATGCTGATAAAGTTTCAGTATATATTCCAAGTGATTTATCAGCGGAGGGAGCGTATATATGGGTTTGTGATAATGGGGAAGGATTAAATGCAGAAGAATTAAAAAAATTGTGGCGTATCGGCGAGTCTTCAAAACGTTCTGATGTTACTCGTGATACAAAAAGATTACAAATTGGTCAGTTTGGAATAGGGAAACTGGCCACCTATGTTCTTGCAAGAAAATTAACATATTTATCAAAAAAAGATAAGCGATATATTTTAGCTACAATGGATTATGATAAAATAAACGGATCAGTAAGTAAGTTGAATTTGGATGAGCGAGAAATTGATGAACCTACAGCAAAGCAACTTTTAGGTTATTACACAAAGCCATATAACAATGGAGTATTGGAGTTTGATTTATTTGGAGAAAATTCGGCATCGTCTTGGACATTTTCGCTTTTAACTGACTTGAGACCCAAAGTACAGGAAATTTCTGAAGGTCGATTAAAGTGGATTTTGCGTACTGCATTACCCTTAAATCCTAGTTTTAATTTATTCTACAATGGTCAGGTCATTGAATCTTCCAAAATTGATGTTCCCATACTTAAAGAATGGATAATAGGTAAAGAGGATAAGACAGCTGAAACATTTAAAGATGCTGAGTGTAAAGAAGTAAACGGAGAGTATTATCTTGATTTTAAAAATCTTAAGGGAGTCACAGGGCGATTTATTTTATATCAAGATTCTTTGGTTAATGGTAAATCAACCGCATTGGGAAGAAGTCATGGGATTTTTCTTAACATTAGAGGACGACTAGTCAATTTAGATGATCCATTGCTTGGCATGGAAGCTTTTTCGCACGGCGCATTTAATCGGACAAGAATTATTATTAATGCAGATGAATTGGATGATAATCTGACATCTACACGTGAAGCTGTTAAGGAATCTTTGCCATATTTGCAACTTAAGAATTACATTAAAAGAAAATTTAATAATGAAATACGCACTTATTATTTTGATGCAGAAAATCGTGAGGCAGATAAACGTACAGTTTCTTATCGATTATCTCAAACTTCCTATACTACATCAAAAAGACCGATCTATAATTTTGCAAAACGTTTTTTTGCCGGTGAAATTATTAATCCTTTTTTAATTGAAAAGCCAATTGCTGAGCAAAAGCAAGCAATTCTTGAGGCTTATGAAAAGGACATTGATACAGGCAGCCAAGTTATAGAAACTGTAGAATGGTCTGCGCTGTCAACTGGTGCGCCAATTGCAAAGCTTAATCTTGAAAAAAGATTATTAACAATCAATTCCGCGCATCCATATATTGCAAATTATGCTGATGCATACCAAAACACCCTTCCTTTACAGAGCATTGCAATTACAGAAGTGTTGACCGAAGCACATTTGTATGAACTTGGTATCGAAGAAACCCAGATAAATGAAGTAATGAGAAAACGAGATACTACTCTGCGAGAATTGGCATTATCTGACAGAGAAGGCATCCCTGCTGTGGCGTTATTACTCAAGGAAACTATCGCTAACCCAACGGCTTTGGAAGATGCAGTTTATCGTGTTTTATTGGCACTTGGATTTGAAACGATAAAGATTGGCGGAAACGGTAAACCAGATGGGAAAGCGGATGCGCTGCTAGGATATGATACAAATGGCAATTTGTTAAGTTATTCATTGACATATGATGCAAAGAGTACTGCTAAGGATCGTATAGCTGCTGGGACTGCACATTTATCAGGCTTAAAACGTCATCAAAGTGATTACAATGCAAATTATGCTTTAGAAGTTGCAATTGGATATCAAGGAGAAGATGATCCTGAAAGCGCAATATCGAAAGAAGCGATTCAACAAAGAGTCACAATTATTACTGTAAAAGATTTGATACGGCTATTATTTTTAGCTACTCCAAAACAATTGGGGTTAAATAAGCTTAGAGATTTATTCGAAAATTGTTTTGCTCCAATGGATGTAAAAAAATGGATTGATTCTCTTGAAAAAGAAGTGGTTGATAACCCTCCTTATTATGAAATTGTAGACCTAATTTACAATTTACAAACAACAGATAGTGAACCCCCCAATATTGGAGTTGTTAGATATCAATTAAATCAAAAACTTAACAAGAATTTTTCGACCTCAGATGTTGAAGGATATATCAAAATACTTTGCGCGTTAGTCCCTGGTTCAATTTCAATTGAAGGTGCTAATGTCGGAGTACAAAACAAACCTGATACAATAAAAAATCGAATAGTACGTCTGATAAATACAGATATTCCTTCTGAAGTAAAGGCACTGTATAGTGATATATTTAGCTAAGACTTTCAGAGTCTGTTTGGAGCGATAAACCCAATAATTCAGACAGAAGTAGAGCATTTTGTGCTATGGTAAGAGCTTCAATTTCATTTTGAGATAAATTATGTGCTTGGTGAGATTGAATGATTTCCGATATATATTTATATGACATTGCAAAATTATTCATGAACTTTAATCTCCTATTAAACGCATTTGAAAGATCAACAATGAATTATATTTATTTTATGATTATTGTTTAACTCTTATACCTATTAGATTTTTTAATTATTGAACTTAATAATTAAGTCAATATACCAGAGCGTTGAATTTCGATTCAATGCTCTTTTTTTATTGGAGGTGAAGCAAAATTGGCAAACAAAACACAGCAAATATTTGAGCTGTCACAGGAAACGGCGCAAAAGCTGTCCGGCATAGATGGCTGGACAGCTTTTTTGCGTTCGGCAGCATGGCAGTACAAATACCCTTTTGAAGATCAGCTTTTAATATACGCCCAGCGTCCCGATGCAACAGCCTGTGCAAGCCTTGCAGTATGGAACAATAGACTGTACCGCTGGATTAACAAAGGCGCAAAAGGGATTGCCCTGCTCCGTGAAAACGAGCGTGGTCATTACCTTGACTATGTGTTTGATATTTCCGATACCAACAGCTTTTACGGGAACGAAGTGAAGCTGTGGAACTATCACGGGCGATATGATGATGAAATCATTGAAACGCTTGAGAATACCTTTGGTGATTTGGAAACAAAGGTATTGATAGCCGATGCGGTAATCTCTGCGGCACATAATGCTGTTACCGATAACAAATCAGACTATTTGGACGAACTGCAATATGCAAAGGAAAGCAGTTTTTTAGACGGCTATGACGAATTGAATCTTGATGTAAAATTTCAGAGATTGGCGGAAACCTCCGTTGCATACATGATATTATGCCGTATGGGGCTTGCCATGGACGGGGATTTTGAACGAGAGGATTTTCAGGATATTGTTGACTTTAACACACCAGAAACGCTTTCCGTTTTAGGCAATGCCGTCAGCGATATTTCCGAACAGGCGCTCAGGGAAATTTCCGACACCATCCGCAAGGCGGAACGGGAAGAAAAAAATAAGTCAAAATTTTTTGCAGTTGATGAAAAAGCGATATATAATGAAAGCAACGAAACCACACGGGATATTCAAAATGAAGAAAGGAATGAGGACAATGGCAGAACTGACCTACACGCAAATTGGGGATTATCTGATGCCGGATCTGACAGCAGAGGTGCAGAACCAGCCGATCGGCAAATACGGAATGATACGGCTGAAATTCCTCAAAAGCAACCGCCGGAGCCTGTATTCGGCAATGAAAATCAAGGGGATATTGATGGAACACTTGCAGGAAATGGACAAAACAGCGAGGGAGCAAGTGGAATTGATGGTATCGCAGATGGCACAAACGGAGGGCGTGGACGAACAGATGAAAGCAGCCAATCCCATGATGTGGACAGGGCTGATGAACAACTTCAAACACGTAGCAGAAGAAATCGTAATCAGCAGCCTTCTGCACAGCTAAGCCTGTTTGACCTACTTCCTACTGAGGAAGAACAACAGAATATCATTAGAGAGGCAGCTCAAAATACATTTGAGGCTGCTTTTTCTATGCCCCAACAGATTATTGACGAGGTTTTATGCGATGGTACAAATGAAAAGGACAGTGTGCTTCGCACTTGCATAGCGTTTAGCAAAAATAAATCTATCAGTGAAAAAGCGGAATATTTGAAAAGCGAATACGGCACGGACGGCAAAGGCTTTCTCTTAAACGGCAGCAAAGTATCCGCACTATGGGATAAAGACGGTATCCGTATTTCCTACGGAACCTCCGCCAAAAACGCCAACACCGTTCTTTCGTGGGAGGACGCTGCAAAGCGGATTGACGAGCTTTTAGACATTGGCAGATTTGCACCGACCGACATCCTTTTGCAGATGCAGGACTATGAGCGCAAGTATGTGTCAAAAGCGTTTTGGAATCAGTATTCCAACCTTGATTTTGAGGAATATCCCGAAATAAGCAATCTTTTTGATGATGAAATGACAAAAGGCGGCTACCCGGAACGTGAGGAACGGACAGCAAATGCGCTGAAAACACCGGAAGGGCTTGCAAAGCTGCAAGGGATCGCACACAGGCTGTCAGAAATGTATATCGAAAATCCCGCTATTATGCGGTTTAGGGTGAAACAAAACCCGATCGCCGTAGATACCC
>ENA-OOYV01002056-OOYV01002056.1-human-gut-metagenome-genome-assembly--contig:-NODE-2056-length-10766-cov-2.795817_pt1 | contig 10766 bp, 10 predicted proteins | sample MGYA00241704_ERZ501380 | MGnify/ENA primary metagenome ERZ501380 (study PRJEB25962, sample SAMEA2042984) | human gut metagenome | biome: human gut; feature: human-associated habitat; material: faeces...
ATCGAGGGCATCACCAGCCCGGACGGCCGCGTGTTCGGCAAGATGGGCCACTCCGAGCGCTACAGCAACGGCACGTTCGTGAACGTGCCCGGCGAAAAGGACCAGCCGCTGTTCGCAGCCGGCGTGGAGTATTTCGCCGCCTGACCGCGCGGGGTCACCTAGCGGCCGGTTCGATATGAGCCGCCTGTAAGCCAGAGAGGGTGTGTTCGGAATCCGAAGAGATTCCGAACACACCCTCTCTCTGCGTTATGCACTTACACAATGAGGTACTCGGATGTACAGCAAAAACTCAGCGAAAAAGACCAATCGACTTTGGAATTTCCGCTCTCAGATGCTGTTGGCAGGTTTCCGAAATCGCAGTTCGTCCCAATGCCAGTAGGCCGCTAATCCAATAAGGTTTTCAACGTTTTTATGCTTACGAGTATCATACTCATGAGTATGATACTCGTAAGCATAAAAATATTTAGACAATGAACTAACATCTGTATAAATGTTCGAGAATGCGCGATGATCGGTGCTCTGGGGGTAAGCCGTTAACCTCCAAAAATTACTAAGTGGCCTGTTTGTGGCATGCAGAACGCGCTAGCCCGAGTACGAGCCGCGGAATTGCAACGTTCATACTCGAGGCAACGCGAAAAAGGTGCCATAAACAAGAAGACAAGCAAATCCCAACCCCTAAAATCTGCTACAAACAAGCGCATTAGCCATGATACGTTCTTTCATGGCAGCACAGCACTTACTACTTATTGGCAAGCTGGACCTGGACCTTGTAGCCGTCCGCTTTGGCGATTGGCGAATACGCCTTCTCCACGATTTGCTTGGCCTGCTTATCGGCTTCCTGCAGAAGTTCGCTCTTGGAAGCCTTGCCGGACGCCGATTTCTTGGCATGTTTCAGCGCTTCGGCAGTGTCCGTTACCTCATTGCCATTGAACAACGAGCTCTCCGAGTCGAAGAAGCGCAACGAGTCAGGATCCACCGACACGGATTGCAACGTGGCCTTGGGCAAGGTAATCGAAATCGTGCGAGTGTCGTCATGCACCTTGATTTCCGCCTTGGCCAGGTCAACGCCGGCGCGAATCTCATAACTGTAGAACATCGTGAACTTCTTCTTGTTCACATGGGCGATGTTCCCCTCGGAGAATTCCTCGAAACCATAATCGTTTTCCTTGGCGGTGGTCAGGTCCTGCATCGTCTGCAGCTGACGGGAGACAATCGTGGTGGTGATTTCAGGCTCGGCCTTCTTCGGATTGAAGATTCCCCCTATCTTGCGGTATCCGATGATAGTTCCCACCATGATCACTACGACAGCAACAATGATCGCAATCACCTTCGCCTTGGTGCTCATGCTTCCCATCGGGTTCCTCATAGAACTCTTTCTGGAACTCCTAGGCATAATCTTCTCTTTCCCTCGATATTCCCTATGCCGGCATACAGCATACGCGACACACGATCAAATCCACAACCGCACATCGACATAGAGATACCAGCAAATAACAAACCATCGGATTTTATAGACCAAGAATCTGCTTCTTCTTGGAATCGAATTCATCCTGGGTCAAGATCCCCACATCAAGCAGTTCCTTGAGCTTCTTGACCGCATCCAACTGATCGCCGACCGACATGGGCGGCGGCGCGGCGGCCGGAGCCGGCCGCGCCGCCACAGGCTGCTCCGCAACCGCAGCATTGGTCTGCGCTGCGGTCATCGGATTAATCCCCTGCGCAAAAGCCGCGCCGAACAGCATCGCGCCCGCATCACCAAACCCATGCTCCTCCACACCATGCGCGATCTTCTGCTGCGCCGCCACATTCGAAGCATGCTGCGACACATCCTCATACGCTTTCAGATCCATCTTGTTGGCGGAGAACTTCCGCACAAGCTCACGCGAGGCATCCGAGAACTCGATGTTCTCGATACCGATTTTGACGATATTGAAACCGAACCTTGCCGGCCACGTACCCGCATTCTGCCTATCATTCGCCACCTTGACCGCAATATCGTTCGCCTGCGCCGGCAACTGCGAGATTCTGTACTGCGTTGACAGCGCATTCAGTGCCACCGTGAACGACTGCAGAAACTCAGCCAGAATCTGCGAACGTGCTCGCTGATCATCAAACGAGTAGTAGGTAACGTTCGCCGGAACGAAATTACGAATGAAACACACCGGGTCACCGATTTGGATGGTGAACGAACCATAGGCGAAAATCTCAAGATCCGTCCCATAGAACAGATCGTTATACATGAGCGGGCCGCGCGTGCCAAACTTGATGTCACGAATCTCACGCAGATTCACAAAGGCAATCTGCTTGTAATCGGACGTGATGCCGCCGTAACCGATGCGCTCGCCGATCTGTTTGAAGATCGATTTCTTTACTCCGTCGCCATTGAAAACACTGTCCTGCCCGTTATGATATTCGTAGCCGCCCGGCTGGGAGATGATGTTCTCAATGCCGGACTGGCTGAAGATGAACGCCGCCGTGTTCTCCGGCACGTAAATCTTCGAACCGTTGGTGATGACACCTTCCGAGCCACGCCCGTTGGAGCCGCGGCCGTTGTCTTCATCCTTTAGAACGCCGGGCATGACCGCGGAATGCTCGTCAAACCGACCAGCAGTGATGACGTCCTTCCACTGGTCGGCCAGAGTTCCGCCTACTGCTCCTCCGATTGCGCGTAACATGCCCATGTCTTATTCCTCGTTCCCGTTTAGCCCGTTATCCGTTCCAGTCACAGCGTCTGCACCGTATCGCAGTATTTGCATTGCACGGTCATACCGGTCCACCCCGAAAGTGGAGCTCTGCATCCAATGCATTTTGCCGTGATGGCTTTTCTCGCGGAAGCGCTCCGCTGATTTGTATTTGGGCTGGCAAAAGTCGTTTTGACCACATCGAACGTGTCTTTCAACGCACCAGCTAGCATTTCGAGTCCAGGAACGCTTCTGCGTAAAGCCATGGCTGCGGAGGATTTGGTCCCCGTCACCGCCATATTGATTGCGTCCAGCCATGCGGCAGCCACCTTACGGCTCGCGTTTTTCTCCGGGCTACGGAAAACGAAGGAGACTTCCTCCCCGGCTGGGTGGAGTTTGAAGCTTGTTTCATAATCTGAAGCTTGGCAATCCGCTCGAATCTCATCTTTCTGAGTCGCCAACTCGTTCAACGGGTAGGACAGGCATGAAAGTTCATCTCCCATCCGTGTTTTGCTGCTCCACTCGTATACCAGGCGCATATTGGTGAGCATCAGTTTGGCATTATTCTGCTCTCCGTCGATGTTCTTGCAGCGCGCGCAATGGCTGGTGAGCGTCACCGTCTCATTGGGGAATGGCATGTATCCAGGCATGGCGATTCTCATCTCATCGTGATGGAAACAGGTTTGAGCTCGAACAAGCCGGATGCGGAGTCATAGCTTTCGATTTCAGCAATGACATGAATGTTAAGCCCCTCAGTAAACGAGCTCGGAACATTGCCACCGGTTAAGTGAAGATCGTAATAATTCACATCACTGAAATGAAAGTTCGGACCGTGCGTACCCCCTACATTTCCGGCAAGGATCAGATAGTCGAATCGTGTCTTGTTTGAGTCATGCGGTAATACCGATGCCGTATAGCCATCGAATTCGATATTGCGCCCCTGATACTTGTTTGCAAAACTCTCGATGGCCTGTCCGGAATCTCCGCCCGCAAGTATCTGGGCGAATTCCTGGTTGTTCTGCATCGAAATATTGCCTTCATCGGTTTGCGGCGTATCGTCCTTATTCCCCGCAGAGTCGGAAGATTCAGAAAAATCGTCCTCCGCATCGTCTGCTTCCGCCTTCACCTTCTTTTGGGTTGCGGAATCGCTATCTCCCGATGATGATTCGTCGCTCGTTGAATACGAATGATATCTGATAACGATTTGCGCACCCGGACTGAATCTCTGCTGGGAGCTATAGCTCGTACTTCCATTGACCGACACTGTCTTGACGTCCCCATCCTTATGGAAGAATCCTGTGATCAGATCGCCAAGGCCTTCGGTCTCAATATTGGTGAAACCCGCCGATTCCAGTCTTGTGACCACGTCCTTGTAGTTTTCACCTTCGAATTCGGATGAAGACTCCGGAATCGCTATCTTCCCATCATTGGCCGCTTTGGACGAAGCCCCGCACGAGGTGATGCCGCAGATAAGACCTATGACGATAAAAAGAACGACAAAGCCTACGAGAATTTTCGTGGTAAGAGGTGCATTGGAGACACGTTGCGCCAACTCGGAGGCAACAGCCACAGATCCGCTTCCATGTTTTGCCTCTTTCCTTGCATCCGCTCTCCGCGATGCCGTTCGACGCTCATGGTCCAACTGCACTGAAGTCATGCCGACTTGCGCCTGGTAGTCCCGGAAGAAATCGCCGATACGCCGTACAGCACGATTCGCATCCCGGCTATCCGACGTTACCCTGACCTCACATTCGGATTCGGATTTCTCATGAATCACTGCAACAAGATCGATATCATCGAAGGAACTGAACGAAATCGACCGCTTCTCATCATCCCAGCGGCGCATCATAAACATCGCGCTGCAGGAAAGCATGTTCTTCAGCACGTCATAGGCGTGATCAACCGGCAGAGTCAGCTGCATCGTCTGATTGATATTCGACGGCTGCAACTCGTCTTCCCTACCCATGTTCTTCTCCCTCTCTCGGATGAATCATAAGGAAATAAATTGAGTTCCGATATTCCAGACCTCAGTCAAGTCAACTCCATCACCCATACTGACCCCTAGTCTTGAAGCAAATGGAGTGGAATACAGGCAATGAATTTATTCATATTTTTTATGATTATTTAATTTAATATTTCTTTACAAAAGGCAAGGACTTGAATTGCCAATATTGGATTCAAGTCCTTGCCGTGTTAAACATCATTCTTCTTTATTCAAAGAAACACTCATATAATCACTCTGCTGGACGGTTAGCTTATATCCATCCTTAACTGCGAATGCAGTAGTATATTCGGTTTGCGATTCAACTTTCCAGCCCATTTGCTCACATTGGCTGACGTAATTCTGCATCATATTGGGATCAGCCGAATATGCATGGAAATACAAAGAATCATCAGAATCATTCATATTCTTCACAACCGACACGTCCGGCTTAGGAATCATGGATGCATGCTTGCCGGCAACCCACTTGAACGCTGCGGTTGCAGGACCTTCCTTAACGGTTCGCTTATTGGAAGGGAAATATTGGATTTTCTGAAGCGTTTTATTGCTTGAATCGTAATACTCAGCATCAATCTGAGCAACGTTCCACAAATCCATTTGATTAGTCACCGAGGTTTTAAAAGCACCGACGGTGCAATATTCCATGCCTGACTCGCCTACCGCAACATACTTGATGGCATCACATGACAAACCACTATCTCGCACATCTTCAGGAGTCGTCCAATCATCTCCTCCGAACAAAGACTGAAGCTGATCATCGGTAACTTCATTCTTCAAGCTGTAGGAAACTTTGAACTCAAGAAAATCCACATCAAGACCATTGGTATAGGAAAGAGCCAAACGAGGGGTATTCCCTTCTGCCGCCGGATCAACATTCCAAGAAATCTTAGAAAGATCAGGAGTCTTGACCACGGATTTCTTCCCCGCTTCATTATTTTGACCGCTTGCCGAAGATTGCTGTGTAGCCGAATTTGCATCATCTGAATTTGCCCCGCATCCAGAAAGACCAGCAGTAACGACCAAGGCCAAGGCCGCAAGGGCACAGCTGATTTTCACAGTCCCGTTTTTCATTTTCATCTCCTTAATTCTTCCGAAATAGCTGCGTCGCCGTTTCGCAAATCGTGTTCCCATTTCCCGCTGACCCGATATAGAGTCCGCAAGCCGTCTTTCCCGGCTCGTCATCGAACGTCATTGTCGTTTCCTTTCTTGCGGGAGTTCTCGCCGCGATGATGTCCGCTCCGTGCCTCGTCGCAATCGTCGGGGCGATTCATCTCGGCCGGTGTGGTGTTCTTTGCCGCCTCGTCGAATATGCGTACGCCGTGCAGAATCGTGTTTGCCAGTTGCGCGAACATGACCTTGCTTCCTTTCTGACGGCGTTCCCTATGAGAAACGACTGACCTTCAGTCATTCCAAGACCACGAATCGGCCTCGTTGCGGAACCCGTCATCAGGGGGCGTGATTTTTTCGCGTGCAGCTTCTCCCTTCTTCCACAAGACGCGAAAATACGGTGTTGAGTCCCACAGCAGATGAGTTCTCTCCTTTTGGTGTCTATCCTCTTTCATCCCTGCTATGGCGTCAATGACGTAACATGTTATAATTCACTCGTATTTTGAAAGGGGTTTATACTATGAGTGGTATATCAACACGAAACAGCGCCTGCTGGAGAACACGACTCAAGCAATGTATGGATGAACGAAGTCTCACGCAACTGGATTTCGTACACGCATTGAACCGGCAGTACCTCACAAAATTCCACCAAAAGGACGTCAGCAGATGGCTGAACACCGGTAATCGCACCTCATCGGGGGAAATCGGGTTCCCCAAATACGAAACCATGGCGACTATCGCCGACTTCTTCGGCGTGGATGTCGGCTACCTAACCGGCGAAACGGACGAGAAGACCTATGCCATGAGCCATGCCTGCGCATTTACCGGTTTAAGCAGCAGCTCCATCGCCGCCGTCCGGTCATGGATCGGGACACCACGGGCACCGCAGAAGAACAATCACACGCACGATGGAGACCCGATGCCCGAATATCGCGCCGCCACCATCAACCGTCTGCTGTCGTCGCCCAAGTTCCCCGAGCTGGCAACGAAACTGCTGACATTGCAGGAAATGTCGGCAATCTGGAGCAACAATCCGCAAAAATTTGAAGGCATTCTCGGTTCCCTTGCCAACGACAACGACTTACCGGACGACCTGGCTCTGCAACTGCTGCTCGGTGCGTTCTATGGCATGGCGAGCAAAAGCTTCTCCGCTTTGTTGCATGACGCATACCCCATGCCGGAATAAGTCGCCGGCGATACAAACCACCGCTGCCGTCACGCGCGCAGCCCGCACAAGCTCGCCTTCACCAAACCAACGAATCACACCACCCGGCAATAGCTCAGGCCGGCATATAGCCTTCCGCCACATCAACCGGGGTATTGGCCTTGGCAATGGCCTCCTCGTTGACGCGAACTGTGCGGTTGAGCACATCCTCATACCCGGTCAGCGCCGCGAACGGCATGAACTGCGCGGCCCTGCCGGACAACGCCATATGCGCGTGACGCCGAGACTGGTGGTGCGGCAGGTTAATGATGTCGTCGTAGTCATGCGTTTCCGTAAGTGCCATACGTTCCCCTCATTCGCTTCCAATCTTCCAATACCGTTCAGCCGCTATCTCATCAAGCACGCTCAGGTCACACTCAAGCAACCAATCATGCGGCATGACCGCCAATCTGATTATTGCGCTGCTGGCCGGTCGCCCCGTCGAACATGTCCATGGCCTTAATAACCGAGTTCTTGCCGAATTTACGTTTGATGTCCAGCAAAGCCTGCTGCACGGCCTGTTCAGAACGCTCGTCCGCCACACCATGGCTTCCCCGCTCCCCTGAACCCGTCTGCGCGTCGTCGCCCCCACTGGCAGCAGAGAACAGGTCGGGCTGCTCGTAGCGTTTACCCGCCGCCAATTCCGTTGGCGTCGCCACATCAAGCGCCGTCACGTTCAGCCTGCGCACCAGCAGGCGCGAATCGACAAGCCGGCAGAACAGCCTATCGATCGCAGTACGAATCGTTGACGCCGACGAGGTGAACCCACCCAAATCGACCGAACCCGACACTGCTTTAGGTACGCGCCTGCCGTAATAGTCCGTGCCGACCGGCCCCGTATATGACGCCGCGGCGGCTTCGGCCGCGCGTTTCAGCTCGATCGGCGCACCAGCATCCAATCTCCCCGGGTCAAGACTTGCCGTATCGTAGCCGACAGCGAGCGCCACCCTGTTGGTTTTCAGCCCCTTGCTCACCAAGTCCAATGCCAGTGTTTCCGCCATTTCCTTCGCGATCAGCCGGGCGGTGCCGAACAGCGTCACACTGGTCAGCACCTGCCCGGACCCCACACTGTGTTCGGCGGGCTTGTACGCTTTGATGTCGGCTATGGTGCAGGGCTCCCATCCCCACGCATGGTCGATGAGCAGCTCCGCGTTGACGCCGAACAGGCGGTAGAGCAGTTCCTCGTTGTAATAGTCGGAGGCTCGCCCGAGTGAGCAGCGGGCGATATCGCCCATGGTCATGAGCCCGTGGGATTCGAGTTTTTTCGCGTACCCGCGCCCGACCCTCCAGAAGTCGGTAAGTGGCCTGTGTCCCCAGAGCAGCCGGCGGTACGACATTTCGTCGAGCTGGGCGATGCGCACGCCTTCGGCGTCGGCGGGAATATGTTTGGCCACGATGTCCATGGCCACTTTGGCCAGGTACAGGTTGGTGCCGATGCCTGCGGTGGCGGTGATGCCGGTCTCGTTGTAGATCGCCCGCACGATGTCGCGTGCCAGTTCGTGCGGGGTTTTTCCGTAGGCGTGCAGGTAGCGCGTGGCGTCCATGAACACTTCGTCGATGGAGTAGACGTGGATGTCGTCCGCGGAGACGTACCGCAGGTAGATGCCGTATATTTTTCCGCTGGCGTTGAGATAGTGCGACATTCTCGGCTTGGCGATGTATACGTCGACCGCCAGGCTCGGATCGGCTTCCAGCTCGTCGGCGTAATACGATGTGCCGCGGAATCGATGCCCTGGCGCGCGCAGTTGCCGTTCCGCGTTGATTTGGCGCAGTTTCTCCCTGACTTCGAACAATCGGGCACGCCCGGGCAGCCCGTAGGCCTTCAATGACGGCGACACGGCAAGGCAGATGGTTTTGTCGGTGCGCGATTCGTCGGCGACGACCAGGTGTGTGCGCAGCGGGTCGAAGCCCAGCTCCACGCATTCGGATGACGCGTAGAAGGATTTCAGATCGATGGCGATATATGTGCACTCCACCATCCGAAACCTCTTTTCCACACCCTTCCAATAGGAGGTACCAATCACATCGCAGGGCCGCCGCACATGTACGGAACCATATGCTTGCCAACTATCATCATAGCATAGGTTTCGAACAAGTGTTCGATATTATCGACCTCTAGTTGAAACACCGACCAAGCCATGCCGAGACCCACCGCTTGTAGCCGCCGGTTGGTAGGGTTGAACGGTAGCGAACCCCTTGTCTCCATGGTTTTGGAAGGAGCTTTGGCTTGTCAGCTGAACTCGAAGACATCCACGAGGAATGCGGTATTTTCGGCGTTTGGGGCCACTCGGACGCCGCCCGACTCACCTACTTCGGTCTACACGCGCTGCAGCATCGCGGTCAGGAGGGTGCCGGCATTGTCTCCAACGATAATGGTCATCTCATCGGTCATCGCGGAACGGGTCTGCTGACCCAAGTGTTCAGCGACGAACGGGAAATCGAACGCCTGAAAGGAGACAAAGCGATCGGCCATGTGCGTTACGCCACAGCCGGTTCCGGCGGCACCGACAACATCCAGCCGTTCATCTTCCGCTTCCATGACGGGGATATGGCGTTGTGTCACAACGGCAATCTCACCAATTGCCCCTCCTTACGCCGCAAGCTGGAGGACGAGGGAGCGATCTTCCATTCGAACTCCGACACCGAAGTGCTCATGCACCTCATCCGTCGTTCCAGCAAGCCCACGTTCATGGACAAGCTCAAGGAAGCGCTCAACACCGTGCACGGCGGCTTCGCCTATCTGATCATGACCGAACATGCCATGATCGGCGCGCTCGATCCGAACGGATTCCGTCCGCTGTCCCTTGGCAGGATGACGAACGGCGCCTATGTGCTCGCTTCCGAGACCTGCGCGCTCGACACTGTCGGAGCCGAACTGGTGCGTGACATCCGCCCGGGCGAGATCGTGGTCGTGGATGACGATGGCTACCGCATCGACCGTTACACGGATCAGACCCAGCTGGCCATCTGCTCGATGGAATTCATCTACTTCGCACGCCCCGATTCCAACATCTACGGCGTGAACGTGCATTCGGCCCGCAAGCGCATGGGCGCGCGCCTGGCTCAGGAATCCCCCGTCGACGCCGATATGGTCATCGCCGTGCCGAACTCCTCCCTGTCGGCGGCCTCCGGCTATTCGGAGGAGGCCGGCCTGCCGAACGAAATGGGTCTGATCAAGAACCAGTACGTGGCACGCACCTTCATCCAGCCCACGCAGGAGCTGCGCGAGCAGGGCGTGCGTATGAAGCTGTCCGCAGTGCGCGGCGTGGTCAAGGGCAAGCGCGTGGTCGTCATCGATGATTCCATCGTGCGCGGCACCACCTCGAAGCGCATCGTGCAGATGCTCAAGGAGGCCGGGGCGGCCGAAGTGCATATGCGCATCAGCTCCCCGCCGCTGAAGTACCCGTGCTTCTACGGCATCGACATCTCCACCACCAAGGAGCTGATCGCGGCCAAGAAGTCCGTCGACGAGATCCGCGACTACATCGGAGCCGATTCACTGGCGTTCCTGTCGCTCGACGGCTTGGTGGAATCCATCGGCCTTGGCGCAGACGCACCGTATGGCGGCCTGTGCGTAGCCTACTTCAACGGCGACTATCCGACCGCCTTGGACGACTACGAAGCCGACTTCCTGAAGTCGCTCACTCCGGAGGATCGTGTCCGTCTGCCCGAATTCGCCCTGTACAAGAGCAAGTACGAAGGCAACGAATACACCACCACTTCATCCCAAGAAGAACACTGAGACCCGAGAAAGGTTAGATATGCCAAAAGC
>ENA-OOYV01002062-OOYV01002062.1-human-gut-metagenome-genome-assembly--contig:-NODE-2062-length-10755-cov-1.760748_pt1 | contig 10755 bp, 9 predicted proteins | sample MGYA00241704_ERZ501380 | MGnify/ENA primary metagenome ERZ501380 (study PRJEB25962, sample SAMEA2042984) | human gut metagenome | biome: human gut; feature: human-associated habitat; material: faeces...
GAGGCGGAAGCCATGAGACTGCTGTTGTATACCCGCAAGAGCGCCAAAGAAATCAGCTCCATTCTGGGCTTTGAAGACTTGCCCGCGTTCAGCCGTTTTTTCAAGAAAATGACCGGCGAGAGTGTCTCGGACTACCGGAAAAGAGTGAAACGGGAAGAATTGCCAACTGTTGCGGAATAATTGCCATTTCGTACGTGGTGGAAAACAAGGAACTTTGCAAAAACAAAAATCAAGTCATATTACTGAAACCATTTAAAAAGTAGAACAAAGATGAAAACGAAATTGCAAAACTTGTTTATGGCTGCGTTGACGCTGGCCGCTTCCACTCAAAAGTTGGGTGTTAATTTGATCCGTGTAGCTATCCTGGTTATTTTCGTATGGATTGGTGGGTTGAAATTCTGGAATTATGAGGCTGAAGGGATTGTCCCTTTTGTGGCGAACAGCCCGTTCATGAGCTTCTTTTATACAAAGAGTGCCCCGGAGTACAAGGAGTATAAGCTGAAAGAGGGCGAGTTCAATGAGGCGAAACATCAGTGGCACGTGGAGAACAATACGTATGGTTTCTCCCAAGGTCTGGGCATTCTGATTATGACCATCGGCATTCTGACATTTCTGGGGATATTCTCTCCGAAAATCGGACTGGCGGGAGCCGCACTTGCCATTGTCATGACGATGGGTACCCTCTCTTTCCTGGTGACAACTCCTGAGGTGTGGGTGCCCGACTTGGGAAGCGGGGAGCACGGCTTTCCGTTGCTGACGGGGGCAGGGCGCTTGGTCATCAAGGATACGGCCATTCTTGCCGGTGCCATTGTCGTACTGTCTGACAGTGCAAAAAGAGTATTGAACCAATTAAGGAAATAGACGTATGAAACCGGAAGCACGCAAGAAGGGATTGAATATAAGAGGCAACAAACTGCCGGTCTTTACACATCCCAGCATGAGTGAAGCACTGAATGACCTGATGGGCTTTTAAAGATTATTTAGGCACAATATCCGTCAATTTGCAGGAAGAGCATTTGCGTATCTCCCCAAAAATGACGAATATTGTGCCCGAATTCTATAAACCCTGATAATCATGACCCGGATATCTGCCATAGGCATTGCACTGCTGTGCGCTTTATGCGTAACCTCTTGCAGTTCAAAATCAAAACAGACTTCTACAGCATCCTCTTCAGAAAAGAGTCATTTGCCAGTTGCGGCAGATACGGCGGCTGCCATTGTCCCGCTTTATGCTAAAGGCTATACGGTGAAGTACTTGCCGGACCATGTCCGCCTAGTGGATATACACGACCCTCAGAAAGAAAATGGCAACACCTTTCATTACGCACTGGTACCGAAAGGCATAAAACCCGCCGGTGTACCAGATGATTATACGGTGATAGAAACGCCGGTGGAGCACGTCATGTGTATGACATCTCTGCAACTTTCCAACTTCATCCGTCTGGATGCCTGCGATTGTGTGGTGGGTATCACCAGTACGCGCCATCTCTTCAACAAGGAGATGAACGACCGTTTGAAGTCCGGCGAGACTGTGAAGATTGGTATCGAAGGGAACTTTGATAATGAAGTGATAATGAGCATGAATCCGGATGTTATCTTTATCTCTCCTTTCAAGCGGGGCGGGTATGATGCCATGCGGGAAATAGGCATCCCACTGGTTCCCCATTTGGGGTACAAGGAGATGACCCCGTTGGGGCAGGCCGAATGGATAAAATTCATCGGCATGTTCATTGGCCGGGAAGTGGAGGCGAATGAAAAGTTTGCTGCGATAGAGAAGCGCTATAACGAATTGAAGGAACTGGCTGCCAATGTGAAGAAGCGTCCGGTGGTATTCAGCGGCGAGATACGGGGTGGCAACTGGTATGCAGTGGGAGGAAAGAGCTTTCTTGCCGAACTGTTCCGTGATGCCGGTGCGGATTATTTCTTGAAAGACGACCCCCGTTCGGGAGGTGTCACGCTGGACTTTGAAACCGTATACAGCCAGGCAGAGAGTGCCGACTACTGGCGCATTGTCAACAGCTACGACGGGACATTCACGTATGATGCCTTGAAGTCCCTCGATCCGCGTTATGCCGACTTCCGTGCGTTCCGCGAGAAGGGAGTGGTATACTGCAACATGCGTGAGAAACCTTTCTACGAAAGTATGCCCATGCAGCCCGAAATTGTATTGGAAGACCTGATACATGCTTTCCATCCCGATTTGTTGCCCGACTATAAACCGACTTACTACGAACTGCTGAAATGATAAAAAGACCCGTACTTCCGTTGATGTTGCTGACACTGGCATCTATCTTTCTTTTTTTCCTGCTGAACCTGCTTTTGGGGTCGGTTCACATTCCTCTGCGCTCTGTGTGGAATATATTGTGGGGAAATACGGATGAATCCGTTATTTGGCAGAATATCATCTGGAAGTCCCGCGTGCCCCAGGCGTTGACGGCATTGGTGGCGGGAGCAGGGCTGTCGGTCAGCGGTCTGCAGATGCAGACGGTGTTCCGCAATCCGCTGGCAGGGCCTTCGGTATTGGGCATCAGTTCAGGTGCCAGCCTGGGTGTGGCTTGTGTGGTGTTGCTGTCCGGGGCGATGGGCGGTGTGGCGTTGAGCCGTTTGGGGTATATGGGCGAGGTTGCCTTGTCGGTTGCCGCCATTATCGGTGCGCTGGCTGTGATGGCACTCATTGTCTATGTCTCCCAGAAGGTGAAGGGCAACGTGACGCTGCTGATAATCGGTGTGATGATAGGCTATGTGGCAAGTGCCGTCATCGGCGTATTGAAATATTTCAGTGTGGAGGAAGATATACGTGCATATGTCATTTGGGGATTGGGTAGCTTTGCCCGTGTCTCGGGCGACCAGATGGTGCTGTTTGTCTGCATCATGGCTGTGCTGCTTCCGTTGTCCTTCCTGCTGATAAAGACGATGAATCTGTTGCTGCTGGGCGATGGCTATGCACGCAATCTGGGACTGAACATCAAGCGGGCACGCCTGCTGGTTATTTCATGCTCCGGTGTGCTGGTGGCGATTGTAACGGCCTATTGCGGTCCGATAATGTTTATCGGATTGGCGGTTCCTCATTTGTGTCGTGCCATCTTCCACTCTTCGGACCATCGGGTGCTGATGCCTGCCACATTGCTGGTAGGCGCTTCCCTGGCATTGGTCTGCAATCTGATAGCCCGTATGCCCGGCTTCGAGGGAGCTTTGCCGGTCAACTCGGTGACGGCACTGGTAGGTGCGCCGGTAGTGGCTTCTGTACTTTTTAGAAAACGGAAAGGAGAATTGAATGAATAAGGAAACCATACATATAGAGAATCTTTCCATCGGTTACCCCGGTAAGGAGGATGTGAAAGTGGTGGCAGACGGCATTTGCGCCGGAATCAACAGTGGTGAGCTGACTTGCTTGTTGGGAGCTAATGGAGTGGGGAAGTCCACGCTGCTCCGTACGTTGTCCGCCTTCCAGCCTAAACTTGGAGGAAACATATTTATTGAAGGAAAAGAGATTGGGGACTATACCGACAAGCAGCTTTCGCGCGTCATCAGTGTGGTGCTGACAGAGAAGTGCGATATACGCAATATGTCCGTCGTAGAACTGATAGGTCTGGGGCGCAGCCCCTACACCGGTTTCTGGGGAACTCTTTCGAAAGAGGACAAGACTGTGGTGGACAAATCCATCGCCTTGGTAGGCATTCCCCATCTGGCACACCGCATGGTGCATACGCTGAGTGACGGTGAACGGCAGAAGGTGATGATAGCCAAGGCGCTCGCCCAGGAAACTCCTGTCATCTATCTGGATGAACCGACAGCTTTCCTCGATTTTCCCAGTAAAGTAGAGATGATGCAACTGCTTCACCAGCTCAGCCGGCAAACGGACAAGACGATTTTTCTTTCTACCCATGACCTGGAACTGGCCCTGCAGATAGCGGACAAAATATGGTTGATGGACAAGGCGAACGGAGTGACCATCGGCACGCCCGAAGACCTATCGCTAAACGGCAGCTTGAGCAATTTCTTTGCCCGTAAGGGTATTGCCTTTGATTTGGAAACGGGACTGTTCAGGGTAGCCAATGAATATACCTCCCAGATACGCTTGGCGGGTCACGGACAGAAGTATGCCATGGTGCGCAAGGCATTCCAGAGAAACGGGATTCTGGCAAACCGGAATGTTGAATCGGAGATCTATATCGAAACCGGAGATTTGAAGGGAGACGGCAGCTTCGTATTCCATCGACCGGGCAAGGAGCCGGTAACGGTGTACTCCATTGAGGAATTGCTTCAAATAGTTTTGTCATTCCATTCACTATGATACATCATTCTACAAAAGATAATTATGTCCACTTGACGACGGCTCCGGTCCCCCGGCTGATTACGTCATTGGCTGTGCCAACCATCATCAGCATGCTGGTGACGTCCTTCTACAACATGGCAGATACCTATTTTGTGGGTAAAATAAATACCCAGTCTACGGCTGCCGTAGGTATCGTGTTTTCTGTGATGTCCATTATCCAGGCTGTGGGATTTTTCTTCGGTCATGGTTCGGGGAACTACATCTCCCGTAAGTTAGGGGCGCAGGAAACGGTGGATGCCGAGAAGATGGCATCCACCGGCTTCTTTTTTGCCTTGTTTGTCGGGGCGGTTCTGGCTGTGTTGGGATTGCTGTTCCTTACACCGCTTTCCCTTGCTTTGGGGTCGACGCCTACCATTCTTCCGTATACGGAGCGCTATTTGGAAATCATTCTGCTGGGGACTCCTTTTATGACCGCCTCATTGGTGCTGAATAACCAAATACGCTTTCAAGGTAATGCGGCGTATGCCATGGTGGGGATTGTGAGTGGAGCGGTCATTAACGTGGTGCTCGATCCTATCCTGATTTTTGTATGCGATATGGGCATATCCGGTGCCGCACTTGCCACGGTAATCAGCCAGATATGCAGTTTCATCCTTCTTTTATGTATGGGGCGCAGAGGAGGGAATATACGTATACGTTACAGAAACTTTACGCCTACACTGGCTTTCATCAAGGAAATTATCGGGGGTGGAACTCCGTCACTCACCCGCCAGGGACTGGCAAGCGTGGCAACCATTTTGCTGAACGTGGCGGCCGGTGCATATGGTGACGCAGCTATTGCAGGGATGTCCATTGTGACGCGTATCTCTATGTTCATCAATGCTTTCCTGATTGGTTTCGGACAAGGCTTCCAACCGGTATGCGGATTCAATTATGGTGCCGGGCTGTATGCTAGAGTGCGCCAGGGATTCTGGTTCTGTGTGAAGGTAGGCTTTTTCTTTTTGTTGGTTTGTGCGGTGGCAGGTATGGGATATGCCGAGGAGATTGTCTCTATCTTCCGCAAGGGAGACCCTGCTGTTGTAGCTACCGGTGCGGCAGCATTGCGCTGGCAGTTCATCACTTATCCGTTGGGTGCATGGATTGTGGTCAGCAACATGATGCTGCAGACGATCCGCAAGCCCGTACGCGCTACGATACTTTCCTCTGCCCGTCAAGGGCTGTTCTTCATCCCCCTCATCTTCATTCTTCCTTATTTCTTAGGACTGAAAGGGGTGGAAATGTGCCAGGCGGCGTCGGACATGCTGACCTTCTTCCTCGCCATTCCATTGACCTGCGGGGTGCTGGCGGAGATGAAGAGGAAGGAGGCGGAACAACTGCAACAGCGGCAATCTTGAAGTTTCTGCGTCCCTATTCAATTTTCACGGGAACTATCGGTTGTCGCTTTACTTTATCGAGGGGAGCTGCATGGTATTCGATGCCTACGGATACCAGAACCGGTACCCCAGCGTGAAGAATGCGGCGAAGTTCTTGGGGAAATATCCTCCTTCTTCCGAATAGTCTATCATCTGGTTTATCTGCTCATTGATTTTTACCAGTCCCACCTGCATCTCTGTACCGATGATGAATCTTCTGTATTCAAAAGTAAGTCCCAGGGCAATACCTGCATCGAAACGGTTGTTACCCATTTTCCCGTCTACCATGCTGCCGAAAGTGTCTATCTTGAACTGGTATCCTCCCTGCATACTACTGCTGCTATAATCGTAGGTCTCGCCGGAGGTCTTGCCTGCCACGCCTATGGCCGCATAAGGGCCGACGCTCAGCGAGGCATGATAATCCTTGCCCAGATGGAGGCGGGCCGCTATCATGAGGGGGATTTGCAGATACAGTTCATGCATTTTGGCCTTGCCGATTTGGCTTATCTCGTCTTTACCGCCGATGGACACGAACTCCAATGCGGATTGCAGCACCCAGGTCTTGTTGAGGACATATTCTGCACCGACACCAGCTTTGTAAGCTATTTGGGTGTCACTGCTGGAGTGTTTCCCATGAAAATGGGAGGTACCGATTCCAGCTTTTGCATGAAAGGACAGCGGGCTTTGTGCCAGACCGGTCAGTACGGTCATTGCCATACAGACGGTAATGATTATCTTCTTCTTCATGAGTAAATTTTTCCGTTTTCGGTTATGAGTAATACTGTTAGTTCGCCATTGGGCAGCAAGGGGGTACAGTGCCGGTGACAGAGCTCAATCAGTGCCTTGCCAAACTTTTCCAGCAGCTCTTCGGGAATGATGTCCCAGAGTTCGCGCGCCAGGTTCATCTGTCCGATGGCGGCAAGTGTTTCTTCGCTGCATCCCGTCTGGCGTGCCAGGTCTTGGATGAATTCCTTGTTCATGGTCACTTTCTTGCTGTGGGTATCCAGATTGCCTTCGGCCAGTTTCACGGCCTTTCCCATCATCACGCCGAGGGTGACGTGCGGTACTTGCTCTTCGGCTGCTATTTTCAAGGTTTCGCCGATAAAGTTGCCGTAATGTACGAAAGCCTGGGCAGGGAGGTCGGGATAATACGCCTTGATGAAACGTTCGCTCTTTGCGCCGGAGCTGATGACGATACGAGGGCTCCGGGTCGCCTTTGCCACTTCCATGGACTTCCGGATGGAATTGATGAAGGCTTCCGAGGAGAATGGCTTCACGATGCCGGAGGTCCCGATAATGGAAATGCCTCCTTCGATACCGAGGCGGGGATTGAAGGTGCGTTTGGCTATCTCTTCTCCACCGGGGATGGAGATGGTAATGAGAATAGGACTGGGCTGTTTGGCAATATGGAGGCGTTCAAGACATAGCTTGACGTTCTTCTTTATCATTTCGCGTGGGGTGTCGTTGATGGCAGAGCTACCGAGCTCAAGTCCCAGACCGGGCATGGTGATGACACCTACGCCTTCGCCGCCGCAGACGATGATGTTGTAGTCGTCCTGGGGAGTGTCTTCCGGCAGCGGGTCGTCTGTGCGGAAAGGTACGGCTATATTGGCCACAACTTTCATCCCGTTGGTGATGTCCGGGTCGTCGCCGGCATCCTTGATGACGGTAGCGCTTGTCTCGAACATGCCGTCACCGTTTTCCAGAAGGTCGGAGTGGGGAATATGGTGCTGCGGCTCTACGGGAACCTGGATGGTTTCTCCGTTGGGAAGAACTACCGGAAATTCCGTAGGACGCTTTTTGAAGTAGATATTGAATACATCCCAGGTGGCGGCTACGGCGGCAGCGGCGGCACATGTTCCGGTGGTCAGTCCGCTGCGCAGGGGGAAGAAGTCGGGTAAATGTTTCTCGACTATGCGGCGCAGACCGTGCTCACCGTTTACACAGATAAACTTGCCGGATGTCTTGGGGCGGCAGATGGCAAAGATGCGTATACCCAGTTGCCGGGCAGCTTCCACCTTCTCGCAGAATCCGCCGGACATTCCGCTCTCTTTGAGGAGGATGGCTTCGGGATGAAGCTGTTTCATCAGGACTTGCTCGTCTTCTCCGGGCGTGTAGTAGTAAAGGTTCTTCTCGGAGAAGCCCTGTTCCCGGGCGAGCTTGCGCGAGCTGTCGCGGTCGAGGATGCGGAAGTAACAGCAGGCATTCTGCCACAAAGGTTTCAGTTTGCCTATGGTCTGTACGCCGGTCAGTGCAAGTAAGATGAAAATCTTTTCTTTCTGTATCTTCTCGATGGCATCGTCATAATCCCTGCACCAGATGATGTGTTCCTCATCGCGTTCCGGGAAGATACGCTCGAAACGGATGACGGGGATATTCGATTCCACAGAGACTTGTTCCAGAGTCTCATGCAGCTGTGTGGCAAAGGGGTGCGCGGCGTCTATCAGCAGCTTTATGTGATGCTGTGCACAGAATGTTTCTATTTCTATTGCATCCATCGCGCCTTGCAGGCGGATGCCATTATGCAGAAGTACGTCCTGCTCATCCCCTTTGGTAGAATAGTAGAAAGTTTTTCCGGCTTCTTCAAGGGTTTGGATGGCTATGCGTCCTTCGGTGGTTCCGCCAAATATTAATATCATGTTTGAATGTTTATGGGTGATTAATCGTTGATTTATTTCCGGTACAGATGTTTGAACTCGTGTGCATAGAGCCGTGACAGACCTTCACGGTTGCCGATGGCTTCGCCTACGACAATCATGGTTGTCAAGGTGAGGTTATTTTCCTTCACTATCCTGGCAAGGTCTTTGAGTTCCCCCCTGAATATTTGTTCGTCTTTCCATGTCAAGTGATAGCAGACAGCTACAGGGGTAGTTTCCGGATATTCCTGCAACAGTTCTTCCTGCACCTGCTCCGCAATGCTTGCACTGAGGAAGATGCACATGGTACTTTGTGAGCGTGCCATGAGATGTAGCTTTTCGCGTTCGGGCATGGGCGTGCGTCCTTCGCCGCGTGTTAGGATGATGCTTTGCACTTTTTCCGGAATGGTGAACTGCGACTTCAAGGCAGCTGCCGCCGCCTGGAAGGAGGATATGCCGGGGGTGATGTGGTAGCTCATATCGTGCCGGTCAAAGTAGTTCATCTGTTCCTGAATGGCACCATAGATACATGGGTCACCCGTATGCAGGCGTACGATGAATTTTCCCTTGTCATAGAACTTCTTCATCACTTCAAATTGTTCTTCCAAATCCATGGAAGCGGAGCGGAGTACGGTAGCTCCAGCCTTGGCACAGAGAGTCAGCTCCCTGGGAACGAGACTGCCGGCATACAGAATGAGGTCGGCGCGTTCCAGCATTTGGCGTCCGCGTACGGAAACCAGGTCCGGGTCGCCCGGGCCGGCACCCACTATTTCGATGTGGCCCTGGCGCACAGTTCTTATGTCGAGGGCGGCGGCCACGGTATAGTTCTCTCCTTTCTTCTTGGGCACCAGCAGCCGGGAGTTGTTTGCACTCAGCAAGGCGGCGGCTTCGCTGACGCTGGGGGTGCCCATGTGCTTCATGACGGTTTTGCTGGGATGGGGCACCTCTATCTCTGCCAGTTCCTCGGCTGTATAGAAGTAGACCGGGAACTTCTTTTGGAGCGCTTTCACTACCGGTTCGTCACTTTTGGCTTTAATCGTGGAGATGGAGGCGATGCTTTGGGGCATGATACCGTATTCCTTCAGCGTGTTCATAATCTCTTTCTCCACTTTCCGCACAGGGCCTGCCAGCCGGGCAAGGCCGATGCCGAGGTGTACGACACAAGGCACGTAGCATATCATAGGCATTTCCGGGAAGTTGGGGACTTGGGGAGATACGCACAGAATCAGTTTGAAGCGTGAAGGTTTAATGTCCTGCACCCGGTAGAATACTTCTACATGAGGCGGCAGGTGCGCCTCCATCCAGTCCGTGCCTTCATTGCGCACCGTGAGCAACAGGGCGGTGGGCTTGCCGGAAACGAAGAGGCTGATATGCTCGTTCATGCATACTCTTTTTTTCTCTTCGGGCGTCTTGGCAAGTTCTGCCAGCAGGAGGGTGGAGGGTTCGGCGTTGATGACCGGAAACCACCCGAAACGTTGGGGCAGGGTATCGAGTCCCCATAGACCGGTGCAGTCGCTTTGCGTGGTGACTACCGGTTCGGCCCCGAGGATATTCGCTACCTGGTGGGTCAGTTCGTTGGCTCCTCCGATGTGTCCGGAAAGTACGGAGATGGCAAATTTACCGGTACTGTCCACGCAAACCACGGCAGGGTCGGTATATTTGTTCTTCACGCAAGGAGCGATGGTGCGGACACAGATTCCCATGGCGCCAATGAAGATAAAGGCATCATAGCGGTTGAAGTTTTCCGCCGTAAATTTGCCGGCAGATTCTATATGTGTGCATCCCTCTTCGTGCCTGAGGGTGAAGATTTCGGAGTCGGGAAGTTCGTTGAGCAGTGATTGGGCTATGCTCAAACCGGCTTCGGAGATTAGAATAATAGCTGTTTTCATAATGGGTATGTTTAAGAAAGCGTGGCTTTCATAATTTCAATGGGGTTATATTCGTTCAAGGCGATATGGGTGGAAGGGTGGAGCACCATTCCGTTCCGCTCGATTCCTCGGAGGAACGCCTCCTTGCTTTCTGCCGATACGGAGTTGAAGACGATGCAGCCTTCGGGGTGCAGCACTTGTTTCACTTTCTCTATCATTTCCCTCAGATGTCCGCCGTGTCCACCGATGAAGACGGCATCGGGGCGGGCAAAGGGAGTGAGGTCGGTGTGCAGGAAATCTCCGGTTATCGCCGTAATACCCGGCGTGCCGAAGCGGCGGGAGTTGGTGTCCATCAACTCTTTTCCTTCGGGGCGTATCTCGAAGGAGATGACGGCGAGATGGGGGAATTGCAGGCGGGCTTCGATGGAGACGGAACCGGTACAGAAACCGATGTCCCAGAAAACGCGGCGGCGGTTCAGTTCCAATGCCTGCAGGGTGAGCAGGCGGATGGGAGCCTTGGTTATCATGCGGGCGCGTCCGTCAAGATGTGCAAACTCTTCATC
>ENA-OOYV01002066-OOYV01002066.1-human-gut-metagenome-genome-assembly--contig:-NODE-2066-length-10743-cov-1.490363_pt1 | contig 10743 bp, 10 predicted proteins | sample MGYA00241704_ERZ501380 | MGnify/ENA primary metagenome ERZ501380 (study PRJEB25962, sample SAMEA2042984) | human gut metagenome | biome: human gut; feature: human-associated habitat; material: faeces...
GAATCTCCGTATCTGCAACAGTAATCCCTAGACAATCCGTTATTTTCTTTTTCCAGAGCACATGAAAATACATCACAGACATCAGCAAGGATTATTTCTTCCCCGTCAAGCTTAATTAACATATTTCCATTATTTAAATTGTCCATTTCATTTTTCAGATGTTCAAAATCATCAATCATTAATTTATCTGATTTAAAGTTCTCTTTACCATTTTCATCCAGGTTAAATAACTCCAGTTTAATTTTATTTTCTTTAAATCTGTTTACAAATCTGGACAATGAGTTATTGGATTTATTGAAAGCAAATATTTCAACATTAAAGCCTAAATTCAATAAAAAATCAATCCATAGCACTTCCAAATCATCAAAGTGTTTTTTAGATTCATCCCACATGAAAACAAAAAGTATATCTTCCCCATTGAAAGCTAAAAACGGATTAAAAGAATTGAAACTTTCCTTATTTAAATTCATTCTGTTGATAATTGACAGCAGTTGGTCTTTGGAAAATTTGGAAAATATGGAGTTTACCACATCCATTGCAGAAAACTCTACATTGATGCCGTGTTTTTCCAATTCCTTATCAATGAATTTAAAAAACTTATTACCGAAATATCTCTCGAACATGATAAAATAATCATACCTTTTTCTTTCATCATAATGGGCTTTAAGATATTTGAAACCGTGGGAATGCAGAAAAGATTTTCTAACCTTTTTATTTTGTTTATTGAAAAAGACTTCCATAAAATTTTCAAACAGGCTTAACTCTTTTACATTTATCATATTGAATAAAGCATGCTCATTAAGATTTGATTGAACAGTGATTATCTTAGAAAATGTGTCAATTCTTTCGGAAATATCTTTTATATCACATGACAGGGAAATCTTATCTTCATAAAACTGAGAAGGAATATTCTTAAAATCACTTTTGGAAAATTCGCTGCCAGTTATATCCTCCCAAAAAATACAATCAAATAGACTTTTCCAAAAAGAACTATTTAAAAAAGTATAATAACCAGAATAAGTATAATGATCAGTTAAAACCTGAACATCATTTTTAATGTCGCCATCAACATCATAAGCCTCATAAACTTCATTATAATCACATTCAAATGATTGAAATGTTATATTTCCTTTACATACCATGTATACTACCCTTAAAAATCTTAATTATTATTTTAATAAACCGTAATATTAACAGTTTTCTATTAAAAAAGCAAAAATGACCTTAAAAATAAGTTAATTTTTTAAAAGATAAAATAAAATATAAAAAACATGGTTGAAGTTTCATTTATTAATCCGTTGTCCAATGAAGGAAGACAAATTGTTAAAGAGTACGGAGACTTAAATAAACTCTTTGATGAAGATGAAACACTTGTAAATGAAATAATGCATACTGCAAATCAGAAAATATCCGACGATTCCTTAATTCCTAAATCCTATAAAGATTTAGCTATAAAAAGAATACAATGGGCAATTGAGAAAAAAAATAATAAAAATTACACTCAAAGTGAATTTGAATACCTGTTAAATAGCAGTTTATACAGACAGGATGTTGTAACATTCCACATCCTATGTCAGGCTATAGCTATTCAGTTTAATGTAACTTCAAGAGAAACCAGACTTTTTATTGAATCCCAGGGAAAAATAATTGAAGAAAGACTGGCTAAAATTCCGCCAGGAAGCAGAAGCGAAATCATTGATGACATTTTAAGAGACATCAAAACCGACGGATCCATTCAATGGAAAGCCCTGAAAGATGTAATAGCCTCTAAAAGATTGTCCTTAACTGATTTGTTAATCAATAATGGGAATATTATTTTAGAAGAAGATGAATTTTTGGAAGAGTATTCTGATGAGTTTACAGATAGAAACCCTGACAGAATGTATAATATACTGGTCGGAAATAATATTAAAGAACTGATTCTTTCCAGACTTATTATGCAAAAAACAGAAGAATACATTAAAAGAATCAAAGAAATGTCATCCAGAATTGAACTCCACCCCGCCATTACTGAAATCGGAGAGGAACTAAAAGAGTTCATTCCTGAAGAAATCAGCAAATACAATACTTTCTATGCAGGCAGCGGAGGTATTTACGGTACTGTTAAAGGTGGAAAATTACTTAAAGAAGCATTTCCCCCATGTATTAAAAATACTATTGAAGGAGTCTCATCCGGTGGACGTAACGACGCTATTGTGCTATTATTAACTTCATTTGCATCATATGCAAGACTATATCCGAGAATCTTTGCAAGTGATGAAAGTGTTAAAGTATCAGATATGGATCCCGATTTATCAATAACAGAAAATGAAATCCTGCCTCTGATTTATGAAGCTGCAGATAACTGTTCACCACCGTTATTTGATGACCAGCCTCAAGAAAAAATCAATATCATATCAAAGTTAGGTTTTGGTATGCACAGTGAAGTTGACATCAATCATGAAGGAGAAACCAAATGGTATACTCCAATGAGCTGTGAAAAAATTAAAATTCATTTACCGCAGTTATGTAAACCTGACAGCTCATGTAAAGGAATTAATAACCCATTATCATGTTACGGACGTAAAAAATATCAGATTGATAATAAAAAAGATTAAAAATCATTATCCATCTGTTTAAACGGATTATAATCATCCATAATAACATCATAATATTTATTTAAAATCTTTGATTCCCATTGATTGTAGTTGCTCTGTTCATTTTTTTCAAATTTATAAGCTAAAAGACCAATTTTACGTTCATTTTCATCAATACCCTTTTTTTGACAAAAATCAGAAACAATATCCGGAGTGTATTCACAGACTTCATCATCTTTAAATTCCAGGTATTCCTCATACTCCTGAGGTGAAAAAAGCTCTTCAACTTCAATCGGGTCTTCTTCCCACTCAATTGAATACAATTCTATATAAACAGTGTCAACAAGAGGTAACTGATTTAATTCTATCCCCAAACCATATATTTTCCCATTTTCAAGGTTTAAAATAGTATGTCCTGTTCTTTGACAAGGATACCATTCTTTATAAGCATGTTTAACAATATCTTCAGGGGTTAAAGTGGATAAAACTGTTTTTAAGTGTTCAACACCAATTACTTCTCTTACTTCTTCATTCATAATATGAATTATAGTTAAATTTATTATATAATACTGTGCATTTGCACAGCATAACTATTATTAAATACTTTAAAATAATAATCATAATATATCTGATTATTATGTTTTCTAAAGCTACACTTAAAGAAAGAAGGCAGTATTACCGTGAGGAATGGTCCACTAAAGACATGCCTGACTTTATTCTTAAAGATTTAAAGAAAAGGGAATTCGGTTTTGACCATAATGGAAAGGGACCAAATGACCGGTATAAAGTATTTAGAGGAAGAGAGTCCTTAAAGAAATTTTTAAGATATAAAGCTCCTTTTGCAGCTTATATCTCTGTAGCTTTTTATAATAATCCAAGAAGACGAGAAGATTGGCAGAAAGCAGAATATATTTTTGATGTTGATGCTAAAGATATTCCAATTAGAAGTTGCCAGTGCGACAGTGTGTGTGAAGTTTGTTTAGGACAGGCTTTAGAAATTGTTAATTCATTAATTGATACACTGCAGGATGATTTAGGCTTAAATAATATTCACTTAGTTTACTCAGGAAGAGGATATCATATCAGAATTCTTGATGAAGAAATGATGACATCTGGAAGTGAATTAAGATCAGAAGTTTTAAAATATGTGGCAGGTGCAGAAGTTCCAAAATCCAACTTTTTCAATCCAGACATATCAAATAAAAGCTTTAATTTTGAGCATTTCAGCATTCCTGTCGGATACTCCAAAATTTTCACTGATAAATTAAAATATAATATTCAACATTTGGTAGGAAATGAAGAATTAGATGAAATTAATCCTAAGCTAATGAAGGACATTATAAAATATAGGCATCATCTGGATAATGATAACTGGGGATATTTTAAAAGAGATATCGGCCCTAGAAGATATAAAAATTTAACCGAAGCTATGGCAAGAGTTAATTTGTCCACTATTGATGCTAAAGTATCTATCGATTTAAAAAGAATATTAAGACTTCCGTCATCACTTCACTCCAAAGTAAGTATGAAATGTATGGAAGTTAAAAACAGGGAAACATTTGACCCTCTGCAGGAAGCTGTTCCCAAATTTGTTGAAGAAAGAGGAGAGTAAGTTTTATGGATAAAGTATTAAAAGATATTTTTCGTAAAAATCCGTATTTTAAGGAAATGAATGAAAATAGTTTTATACCTCAATACAGCGAACTGATAATTAATGGAGTAGTGCTTCATAAAGTAAATTGGATTACATTTATAGACAAAGAACTTTTATTTATGAATGAAGATGCTCAAAATATCCCAATCAGTTCAATCAACTTAGAAAACCTTAATTCCATAATGATTCACACCAATGAAGGAATAAAAGAAGTTTTATAGTTTTTCTTTTATTTCATCATTAACTTTAGCTATGCTGTTATCTGCATTTATAATATTCCAGTCATAAGTAACTTTTTTTGATTTGATTCTGGCTTTTTCAAGCTCTTCCATATTTTCAAACATTTCAGTTTCTTCGCTACGATTATCAATTCTTTTTAAAGATTCTTCAGGACTTACATCCAGGAAAAACATATAATCTGATGTTGGAAGAACAAATGAAACAAATTTATAAATAATTATATTAATAACATTTGGAAGATAAACAACAGACATAATATATCTTGAAAAGATTAAAACATCAATATTATCATTATTATAATATTTTCTAATTGATCTGATTGCATCCAATCCAAAATAAACAGTAGCTTTTAAATGGTTAATTTTACCAGTTTTTAAAAGTGCCTCTTTTGATTTTATACCATATTTATTATCCATAGACGGATGTGAACGTACAACAACATTTTTTCCCTGTTTTTCATACATTTCAGCAAGCAGTTTAACCTGTGTGTCTTTTCCGGAACCATCCAAACCATCTATAACAATGAACTTGTCCATTAAATCACACCATCAAAATATAATACAAAATCGCACTGACAGATGAAACACTTAAATTATCCAGACCTCTTGGAGTAACGGCTTCACAAACAGTAGCTATTAAACTTATAAATGCTACAAATGCAAAATTATACTGAGGAATATCATATCCAATTGCACCGTAAACTAAAAATACCACACTGCACATTACACAAACCATTATGAACATGGTAAGTGAACCTTCAACGGATTTTACATCACCGGTTAAGTTAAAATGATGTTTTCCATATTTTTGACCTATTAAAGACGCAAATCCATCTCCGTAAACCATAGCTCCAACAGCTACTCCCACTATCCACAGTTTATCAGGAAGTAAAAATATTAAAAGTGTCCATATTCCGACATAGTAAACTAAACCTAAAGCATGCCCAGCATCTGTAACTCCACTTTTAATTTTAATTGGAGAATATTTAGTCAATAAAAATGCAGCTATTGTAATTGGAAGTGTTAAAAACCACACCATAGCATAAGGGTCATTGAAAAACGGCATTACGAAAATACAGTTTCCCACCATAATATGAACAAAACGGCGGGAAAAAGACGGCAGGTCTTTTAAAAACTTCTCTGAAAAAACAAAAATTGCGATAACATAAATATACACTAAAACTAATAAACCTATATCTGCCATATTCATGTTATCATCTTTAAAACTTTATTTTGATACTATTTTCACATCAGAACTTTTAGATTCAATCGGATAAAATTCTGTGTATTTTGAATTCCTCTCAATAGGGTTTCTACCTAAATCTCTAACCATATTACTTAAAGTATCAATAGATGCCTCAACTCCATCCGGTGCTCCTGAAGCTTCAGACAATTCATCTCCACCTAAAGTTCCACCCAAATCATTTGCACCAGCTGTTAAAGATACCTGTGCAAATCTGAAACCCATTTTTACCCAGGATACTTGGATATTTGGAATCAAATCCTTAAGCATTAATCTAGCTACTGCATATAATTTTAAATCCTCAGTACCTGTAGCTCCCAAATTTTGCTGACCTTCTAAAAAGATTGGAGAATACTCATGCATAAATGTCATTGGGATAAATTCTGTAAAACCGTGAGTTTCCTGCTGAATTTTTCTGATGATGTCAATGTGTTCTACACGTTCTTCAGGAGTTTCCACATGCCCGTACATAATAGTAGCTGAGCCTGGAATTCCAACTTCATGAGCTGTTTTTACAATATCAATCCATTCCTGTGTTGTTACCTTTTCCGGACAGATTATCTCTCTGGATCTGTCAGTCAATATTTCTGCAGCAGTTCCAGGCAATGTATCTAAACCCGCACTTTTAAGCCTTTCAAATGCATCTTCAACACTTATGCCTGATACAACACTGGCATCTTTAATCATAGTTGGTGAAAAACCATGAATCATAATATTGGGAAATTCCCCTTTTAACAATTGAAGCAAATGTTCATAATATTCAACATCTGCATCAGGTAAAACTCCCCCCATGACACAAAACTCATGAGCTCCTTTGTCAACAGCCCCCTGAGCTTTTTTTAAAATAGCTTCATCATCTAAAATATATGCTTCAGGGTCATCTGCATCCTTGCCAAATGCACAAAAACCACATCTTACAGTACAAATATTTGTGAAGTTAATATTACAATTATTAATAAATGTAACGTTATTTCCAGCAATTTCTTGCCTGAGATAATCAGCAGTTGCAAGTAATGGATACAAGTCAGACCCTTTAATATTTATTAAATAGTTTGCATCTTCAGCAGAAATTGGTTCATCAAGAGATTTAGTTAAAATTTTTTCTGTTTTAGAAGATATAGGTAGTTTATCAAACATAATAATTTAATTAAATAAATATCTTTCCATATAATTGAATCAATGCAAAGTTAACAAAATGAAAACATAGTAAATTCATTCAATATTTTATCCAAAATAATTATATAATTGAACAATACAACATTATATATTAAAAACTATGAAGAGGACAAAAATGGATAGTACTGAAGCTATTTATAATGGATTAAAAGATGCTGAAATTGATTTTGTTGTTAGTGTCCCTTGTGTTAACTTAAGTAAACTGTTAGAAATGGTTGACGAAGACGAAGAAATTATGCATATTCCAGTTACAAGAGAAGAAGAAGGAATAGGCATTTGTGCAGGAGCATATATGGGCGGTCGCAAGCCTGCAATATTAATGCAAAATTCAGGACTTGGAAACTCCATCAATGCACTTAAATCATTAATGGAATTATATAAGTTCCCATTAGTAATAATAATAAGTCATAGGGGAACTGAAGGTGAAACTATCTGTGGACAAATTCCAATGGGAGAATCCACACCAAGACTGTTAAACGCTATGGATTTCCATTTCTTTGAACCGACTAATTCTGAAACCGCATATGAAGATGTTAAAAATGCATGGAAATTATCTGTTGAAGAAGGTAAACCCGTATCTGTATTATTAGAAATTAAATATTGGTGATTTGATGAAAAGAAGAGATGCAATTGCAAAAATAATGAGTGCAATCGATGATGAACTGGTACTGTGCAATATAGGATTTCCTTCAAGAGAATTATACGACATAGATGATAGAAATGAAAACTTTTACATGATCGGTTCCATGGGACTTGTTTCCTCAATAGGCCTCGGTCTTGCACTGGCTAAACCTAATAAAAAAATTGTCATTATAGACGGTGACGGATCATTTTTAATGAACTTAGGATCAGTAATCACCACTTTTGCTCAAAACCCATCTAATTTAACATGGATTGTTATCAATAACGAAGCATACGGTTCAACAGGAAATCAGGAAACCTATGCAAAAAACTTAAACCTAAAAGAAATGGCTAAAAGTGTAGGTATTAAAAACTGTTACAATTACGAAGAAATAGACTTAAATGAAATAATAAACAACAATGAATGTAACTTTATCTGTTTCAATACAGAACCTGGAAACTCACCAGCACCAATTATCGATTTAACACCAATAGAAATTAAAAAAAGATTTATGAAAAGTATATAAATTAAATGAATCTATTCAGACTCATTTAATTCCTTAATTTTCTTATCAAAATCATTTAACTTATTTGCCAATCCAGAATAATACGGGATGTAAACTTTTGAAAATGTTATCCTGTCCGGATTTTGATTAACTTCCCTAATCCTTTCTTTGACTTTTTCTATTTTCCTTTCAACTTCATCATACATCAAATCTCCAGGGAATTCACCGATAAATATTCCATCAGCTCCATTTTCAAGAGCATGTTTAATATGACGAGGCCTTACACGATTTACAGAAAGCACTCTAATGATATGGATGGATTCCGGATAAGACAATCTGTTAACTCCAATATTATCTGCTGCAGTATAACCAATATTATCAAGGAAAACTAAAATCATGCGTTCTCCAGGTTCTTTTTTAGCCAATACTCCATCAATTGTAGCTTTTATCTTTTCATCAATATTACCGTTAACTGTAATAGCAAACTGCTTACATCCAACTAAACATTTTCCGCAGCCTGTACAGCTCATCGGGTCAATGTAGATTTCATCATCCTGAATACTCATTGATTTGAATTTACAACGTTCAACACATTCACCGCAAACAATACATTTTTCTTCATCAATTTCTGCAATGAATGGTTCAATTTCTATTCCGCCATAATTATATTCAGATACTTTGGAAGCAGCTGCAGTAGCCTGCATAATTGATTCTGTAATATCTTTCGGATCCTGTGCTGTTCCACAAACAAAAGTTCCCTGAATATCAGTGGTTACAGGTTTGATTTTTGGATGTGCCTCTTTAATGAATTCATCTTCAGTAGTTCCAACATTTAAGATTTCTGCAATTTCCTTGGTACCTTCAGAAGGTTCCATAGCTGTAGATAATACAACCATATCTGCTTCAATTTCTGAAAATTCTCTTTTAAGAGTGTCTTCAACACGAACAATAAAGTTACCATTTCTTTTAACAACTTCACCAGGTCTTCCACGTATGAATCTTACTCCATTAGCCTGTGTGTGTTTATAATACTTTTCATACATACTAGGAGTTCTCATATCAGTATAACAGATAACAACATCTGTTTCAGGGTGTTTGTGTTTTATAATGTTTGCATTTTTTAAAGCAACACTGCAGCATACTTTGGAACAGTACAAATGTCCGTCGGGTTTTTCATCTCTTGATCCAACACACTGTATCATAACTACCCTTTTTGGAATTTCTCCGTTTGATTTTACCAGTTTACCTTTAGTCGGACCGTTTACTCCTGTAATACGGCCCAGTTCACTTTGAGTTATAACATCATCATATCTGGAATATCCGTATTCCGGTCTTAAATCAGGATCAAAGAGTTTATGTCCTGTAGCTATAATAATAGAACCTACAGAAATCGGAATCTTTTCCGGTTTTACTTTAAAACGGATAGCATTCATACTACATTGTCTTTTACAGTCCCCACACCTGTCACAATGTTCCATATCCACAACATATGCTTCAGGATAAGACTGACCAAAAGGACGATAAATAGCTTTTCTGTTAGATAGTCCGTCATTCCAATCATCGGGAACTTCCACTTCACAGACTTCCGCACACTTACCGCAGGCTATACATTTTTCATTGCTGATCTGCGCCGCTTTGGTGCTGCTCATGCTTATCGCCTTTACCTTGCAGGCATTCTCGCACGGCCGCTTGAAATTGGCTATTGCGCTGTAAGGGCAAACCGCCGCGCATGCACCGCATTCAACGCATTTCGATTTATCAATATGCGCCTTTTGGTGCGCATCAAATGTTATTGCACCTCTTCTGCAAACATCCTCGCAACGGTGCGCAATACATCCTCGGCAGGAATCGGTAACGGAATAGCCGCACACCGGGCATTCATCGCAGGCAATATCTATAACCTCTATCACATTGGGATTGCTTTTGTCGCCCCCCATTGCCAGCTTTATTCTTTCGGAAAGAATTGCTCTTTCCTTATAAACACAGCACCGCATTGACGGCTCCGGTCCCGGTGCCAGCTGCTTGGGAATATCCACAAGGCTGTCCAGCAGCGTGTCGTCATATGCTCTGCGCGCCACCTCACGCAAAACCTTATATTTAAGGTGCTGTACCTTAGTATCAAACTTTCTCAAATTCATTTCCTCCCCGAAGACTCATTGAAACTGCCCTTAACTGCTGCGGGCTATATTATAGCACATTTTAATCTAAAAATAACTCACTCTTACGCGTTTGCCCATTTTTTTCAGACAAGACTCCAGCTCTTCCGTCAAACGCATTTTAATATTAAAGCTTATCGGCAGATCCGGGTTCTGATGCGCCGGATTTATCGCTCGCCCGACAAAAAGATTTATATCCGTAGCTTCCTCAAAAAGAAGCCTTGCAATTCTGGAAGCACCGTCCTGCTTTGAGCTCCACTGCGAATACGCTTCGTTTCCCATAAGATAATCCTTGGCGTATTCCACCACACGGTTTATCGTAATAACGCCCTCAGTAACCAAATCCACGCCTTCGATCGACGCCGTGGGCGGTATATCCGGATCGCTGTAATTAAGCTCCGGCCGCAGCGGTTTGTTCAGATATTTTGCCACTATCGTTGAAGTCGTTCCGCCGCACACTATATGCTTGCCTTCCTTTGCAAAAAACAGGGATATCATTCGTTGCTGGTCATCACGGTTTACCGGGGGCCCGAACATCAGATTCATAGGCTCACGCTTGCGTATGCGTACCG
>ENA-OOYV01002069-OOYV01002069.1-human-gut-metagenome-genome-assembly--contig:-NODE-2069-length-10731-cov-1.256369_pt1 | contig 10731 bp, 8 predicted proteins | sample MGYA00241704_ERZ501380 | MGnify/ENA primary metagenome ERZ501380 (study PRJEB25962, sample SAMEA2042984) | human gut metagenome | biome: human gut; feature: human-associated habitat; material: faeces...
GGCGTCCAGGTATCAGAAATGATACTGGGCTGTTGGGTTATGGGCGGCGCTCAATGGGGCGGCGCTGACGATAACGAATCCATCAGGGCGATCCACGCCGCCTACGATGCTGGTATTAACACGCTGGATACTGCCGAAGCCTATAACGATGGATATTCAGAAAGCATTATCGGAAAGGCGATTCAGGGACATCCAAACGATTATGTAATTTCTTCAAAAGCATTAAACTGCCATTCCAAATACGACCAGCTGAAAGCGGCCTGTGAAAACAGCCTAAAGCGTTTGGGCCGGGATTATTTAGATGTTTATTTTCTTCACTGGCCGTCTCATTTTTATGGCGGTAAAAAGGTGCCTTTGGAAGAAACTATGGCAGCTATGTCTGAGCTAAAAAAAGAGGGCAAGATTAGAGCAATCGGCCTTTCAAATTTTTCTGTTGAAGAATTTAAGATCGCAATGGAAGTTGATCGTGTTGATGTATATCAACCTCCTTTTAATATCCTCTGGAGACGAATGGAGGATGAAAATCTACCCTATTGTATAGAAAACGGCATCTCAGTAATTCCCTATTCGCCTATTGCCCAGGGCTTACTCAGCGGAAAATTCAGTATCGATTCGGTTTTTCCAGACAACGATATTCGCAGCAACACTCCCTTATTTTTGCCTGAAAACAGAATCAAAGCCTTGGAGCTTATTGAAAAGCTCCGGCCTATTGCTGAAAAATACAGAAAAACCTTGGCTCAATTAGCCATTAAATGGGTGATGCAATTTCCTGGAATCACCGCACCCATCGTAGGTGGACGTACCGATAAGCAGGTTTTAGAAAATGTTGGTGCCTGTGGCTGGAAAATGGAACAATCTGATTTTGAAAAAATAAATACTTTAAGCAAAGACTTTTGGAGACAAATGCCTCATTACAATCACTTTTTTGATACTGCTGTCATTGAGCAGAAATAATCCGTGTTGCTATAAAATTAAAAAAGCCGGTGTACTGCTTTAAGGATAAAGCAGTACACCGGCTTTTTTTGATTTATTTCACTCAATTTTACTCAGCCCTAATTGGCGAAAAGCCCTGTAGAATACGCGATCTCATGCCTGACAGCGTTGCTTCCAGCACCCTGTGGAAGAATCATCAAAATCTCTTATTGCACTCTGTAAGCTTAACTAATCTCTCTTAGAATTAGATAAAACGCTGTTAAGCTCTTGATACAAATATGCCACGTCAATAGGTTTGGAAACAAAACCTGTCATTCCCGCGTTCAATGCCGATTCTACATCTTCTTTAAAGGTATTGGCAGTCATCGCTATAATAGGAATTCTTTCAGCATCTGGATGCTTCAACGCCCGTATGGAAGACGCAGCCTCTAGTCCATTCATTTCCGGCATCATAATATCCATCAGGATCACTTGAAAGGTTCCTTCCGGACTATCGCGAAACAATTCCAATGCTTGCTTTCCGTTTTCAGCTCGATAAACCTCCGCCCCTTGCGTCTGTAACAATTCTATAGCGATTTCTGCATTCAGATCATTATCCTCCGCCAGCAATATAGTAACTCCAGTAAAGCTAATCTCTTTTGCGTTTGTTTTAGTCTCAGGCAATTCATGCAGTTCGCCCTTCAGCATAGAAATGGAAAAACTAAACTCGCTTCCTTTCCCCAATTCACTTTTGACCAGTATTTCCCCACCCATCAACTTTATAATATTCCTACTGATTGCTAATCCCAAACCAGTTCCCTGGCATTTGGTCGCGTTAGGTCCAACTTGTTCAAAGCTTCGGAAAATACGCTTTTGATTTTCTTCCGAAATTCCTATCCCTGTATCTATGACTTGAACTAAGATATTACCCGTCGTTTCAGTAAATGAAGGCTCGGTAACCCGAAGCCATACAGTACCTCCACTTGGTGTAAATTTAAAAGCATTTGATAAAAGATTTAGAATTACCTGCCGTAAACGTACGGTATCTCCAATAAAAACATCATCTTGCAAATTTTTTTCTACCCGGAAGGTTAATTCTCTGCGTTCCGCCTCAGCAGTAAGCATACTTTCTATATCGCATAGCAAAACATTGAGGGAAAATGGATTTTGTTCCAATTCCATTTTCCCGCTTTCGATGCGGCTCATATCCAAGATATCATTGATTAGGCTAAGCAAATAACGCGACGAAGTTTTAATTTTTGTTAGGTTGATTTGCGCTTTTTCTGGCAACGAGGGGATCATTTCTGTTAAATCGGCCAATCCTACAATGGCGTTCATCGGCGTTCGGATTTCATGGCTCATCCGAGATAAAAAATCACTTTTGGCCCGACTGCCGGCCTCTGCCTTTTCCAGTTCCAGCTTCATTTTTGCGGAATGCAAGCGGGAGCGAAAAATCAACAACAAAGCTACTAGAAAAAATAACGTAAACAATGCCACCAAGGTAATAGCCATCACTGGATTGGCATAAAGAAGGCTGGAAAGAGAGAACTCTGTCTCTCCTACCGATATTAGATTCAAACTGCTAATAGCTTCCTTTTCTTCCTCTGTTAAATTATTTACCGCTTTATTTAAAATAGAAAACAGCTCCGAATTGATTGGGCTGGACGTGGCAAAGCCTACATCAATATTATCATTGTCCAGGCTTACTTGAACCACATTGGTGAAATTTTGCTGGCGTATAATATTCTCAACATGAGCGGCAAGGCCATAAAAGAAATCAATTTCTCCCCGATTGACAGCCGCCAGGGCGTCAGTAGCGTTTCGATAGTATTTTACCTCTTTCGCAGAAATATTATCAGGCAAATCCCGTCCTTCCAAAACGCCGCCAATCAGTTCCTCATTAGGAAAAGTAATATTTTTATTACGGACTAAAATAGAGGCTACAGAAGCATATGCCTCTGTACAGGCCAGGCCATAACGAGCAGCTTCTTTATCATTTCCTGCGAAAAAGCCCAGCATGTCAGCCTGCTCCTGATTCAACATATTGATTGCGTCAATGTAAGTATCGCAAGTGTAATAGGTAAATTTCAATCCGGAAAATTCCGCCACCTTTTTCAGCATATCTGGTACAAATCCATCGTGATAATCGGTATTGTCCAAGCAGTACATCGGATGCCAATCGCTTGGAACAGCGACTGTTACCGTTCCCTTTTTCTTAATATAATCCAATTCTTCATGATTTAATCCAGCATATCCTGTATCCAGCCCTTGAAAATTCTTCTCGTATACTTTTGCAGCAAAATTTGGATCCGACTCATAAATTTTGCCTAAAGCCATATTCAGTTCTTCTAAAATTTTCCGATTACCCGGCTGAGCTACAATATAATGGGCTTGCGATTCAAATTCAGCGGCGACATAAAAATCAGAAGATTTGCCAGCATTACTTCCCACCAACAGATCAACTTCCCCGTCCTCTAAAAACCGGTATAGGCTTCCAGCTTTCTGCAAATCCTCGTAGTCATAATATTTTAGTTCACAGTCCAGTTCTTGATATTCCAGCCATTCTTTTAGACGACGGATGCTTTCCTGCGAATTTTCATAAATTCCAATCGTTTTTCCTTGCAAAGTCCCTAAGTCGTAATTTCTGATCGAACGGTCCTCTTTCCTAGCTAACAGCACTAAATGGCTGTAGCCGCTATTATATTCTGGATAGGCAAAATAATTCTCGAATTCTTCCGAATAGTAAGTACCTCCCATTAGGTCGAATTTTCCCTCTAAAAAATTGTCAACCACAGAATTATTATCCGTATCTATATACTCATATTTCCATCCTGTATACTTAGCGATTTCATTCAGATAATCCACCACCAAGCCATATCGTTCACCGTCCTCATCGGTCATCGTATAGCCTTCAACTTGGGGAAAGGCTACCCGCAAAACAGTTCCGTTCTTTTCCTCAGCCGATACACAAGGGCCCCAGAAGGCAGCCAACAGCCATACCGCCAGCAGAAATCCAGTACATAATTCTATTTTTCTCCCACTTGCACCCATATGCATTACACCTTTCTTCCTATCAAGGTTTGACGGTTCCATGATCTCAGGCTGATTTCAAAACATCTGATATAATGCTTTTAGTGTAGCATACGGTTAGATATTATTCAATTAATATCTAAGATATATTTTGTTTTCACTTTCTAAAGGAAAATAATTATTTATCTCTAATTCTGCTAGTTCTTGACAATAACATCCCCCTATCGTTTTTAATCAGCACTTAAAAGATAATTCTATAAATCTAAATTACGCATAGGCTTTCCCTTGAAAAACTTAAACTCTTAGACAAGTTAAATAGACTGGGTATCAGATATCTTTCCCAAAGCCTTTTTAAATTGGAACGCAAACAAAACAGCGGTAAAGGTAACCGCAAGGGCATCCGCAATTGGCTCCGCCAGGTATACCGCCATCGTCTGATTGGAAGACCAAACAGCAGGCATAATATAAATTAATGGAATTAAAAGGATAAATTTCCGCATCACAGCGACTATAATGGATTCCTTTGCTCTTCCCAAGGAATTAAACGTCATTTGACATGCCATCTGTATTCCGAAAAGAAACATAAAAGCCATATAAATACGCAGCGCTGTTTTTGTGAATTCCATCAGCTCAGCGTCTGAGGTAAACATAGCGGCGAATAACTGAGGAAAAATCATGACGAGCCCCCATAATGCCACCGCATATAAAACACTCGTTTTTAACAGCAGCCTAAAAGCTGCCTTTACCCTTCCGACATTTCTCGCTCCGTAATTATAGCTGATAATCGGCTGGGCTCCTTGCCCTAACCCTTGCAGCGGCAGCATGGCGAACTGCATAACGCTTGTCAATATGGTCATTGCACCCACGGCGATATCTTAACAGCGAGGAATTAAAGCAAACGGAGATCACGCTTTCACTGGCCTGCATAATGAAAACAGACAATCCCAGCGCCAGACAGGGCAGAATGATTTTCGCTTCCAGAAAAAGATTTTTTCTTTTAATTTTTAACATGGTTCTTTTTCCAAATAGAAAGGCCAATACCCAAGCACAGGAAAGAGCTTGAGAAATAATGGTCGCTAATGCGGCTCCTTGTACATCCATGTTGAAGCAAAAAATAAAAATCGGATCTAAAATGATATTCGCCACCGCGCCGATCAGTACGGAGAGCATGCCTGTTTTCGCGAAGCCTTGCGCGGTAATAAAAGCGTTCATGCCCAGGGTCAGCTGCACAAACAGTGTACCAATAGCGTAAACATTCATATACCGTACGCTATATTCGATGGTATTTTCACTGGCGCCAAACGCCATAAGAAAATCGCGGTTCCAAATAAGAAGCGCAGCGGTAAGAACTATTGAGATCGCGATCTGCACTATAAAGCAGTTTCCCAAGGTTTTTTCGGCCGAGTCTGTATCCTTTCGTCCCATGAAAATCGAAGCTCTCGGCGCGCCGCCATAAGCCACCAGAGCCGCAAATGCTGAAACGATCATAATCAGAGGCATACAAACTCCTACGCCGGTCAACGCCATAGCTCCAATATCCGAAATGTGGCCGATATAGATACGGTCCACAATATTATAAAGCATATTGATGACCTGAGCTGCCACGGTTGGAAAAGCCAGCTTTAAAAGAAGCCTTCCAATCGGTTCGCGTCCGAGAAAATCTTTATCCTGATTCATAACAAACGATTCCTTTCTATCGCAGTCAAGGTATTATTCAAAATTCTTCTATTAAAGCTTTCGTAAAGGCTTAACTCTTCGGCTGTAAATCCACTAAAGACGATTTCCCAGAATCTTTGCTGAACCTTTTCAATACTATCCAATATAGGTTCAGCATCTGGTAAAAGCTCCAAATGGATGACCCTTCTGTCCTCAACATCCTGATGACGCCGAAGGATAGACTTTTGTATCAGCCCTTCTACCGCTTTTGAAATAGAGCCCTTTGACAGCAGGCGAAGTTCTACCATATCCATAGCGGTATCCTTGCCCGGATTATGCTGCAAAAAACTAATAACATCCGCCTCAATCCCTGTCAACTGGTATTGAATACACACGCCCTTCAGCATTTGCTCATACAGCTTTAAGCTTTTCCGTATTCCCAGCCAAGGATTTGAGTTATCTTTCATATGGCTGTGACAACCCCTTTCTAAACTCAATCCGTTTATATAAAAACAGTTTTTAAAAAAACAGTTTTTATATAAACTATTATATCCTATTATTTCTCTTTGTCAACAACGGCAGCCACAAAAAAAGCACTGAAAAAAGTAGCGACTTTTTTCAGTGCTTTTTTTGTGCTCATCAGGCTATTGATTCTTCTGTTTGGCGTGTGTTAAAAATTTGTATTGTTCCATCCCCAGTCAGGAGAGGCTAAATACCGGATATAAATATCCTTTGGATCCACTCCCAGCTCCTTTTGGAAAAGCTTACAAACAGCCTGGGTCATTTTTTCTGAGGCCGCAGAGTCGATTTGAGCTCCAAATACTTTAACCTCTACAATCGCCAGAGGATGAGAGGCGTCTCCCCGAAACCACATGCGGCAGCTATCCTCTAACGTAACCATCAGCCAGTCTTCCGTTTTTTCCGGCAGAAGGGCAATATCCTTACCCAATTGGCTTTTAATGGCCTCCGCGGTTTCTTCATTTACCTTTACATTGGTTTTAATTTGAATACAAGGCATATAAAATGATTCTCCCTTCACATTTTATCGTTTACTAACATGAATCACGATTATTAAAATCCCCGACAACTGGAAAATTATCATTTTCTATTGTATAATGATTCTATTATTATGATAATTATAAAATTTCTCAACAAGAAAAGAGTGTTCTCACATGAAAATCACCCAGACAAAGGATATCCGCGCTGCTAATCGATGGGAAATTATCAAGCAAATTCTTCATAATTATCCTATCAGCCGCGTTGATATCTGTAGCCTCACCGGACTAAATAAAGCGACGGTTTCCACCATTGTGAAGGAGTGGATTGACGCCGGCCTTCTGACTGAAACCGAGCTCGGAAAATCAGCAAGCGGAAGAAAGCCCATTCTGCTTCAGCCTGTGCTAAGCGTAGGCTATGTGATAGCCGTGGATATTGACGTACGCAACGTTCAGACTATTCTCACTGATCTTTCCGGAGAGAGAATTTTGTCCCGAAGAAAATTTTCCATTAAAAACCCAGACTTTTCCGCAGTATACGGCCAAATCTGCGGCGCATTGGATGAAATGCTGAATGGCCAGCCGAAAACGCTCTACGGACTGGTTGGAATTGGAATTTCCGTTCATGGCATTGTGGACCTTTCCGGACTGATCCGTTTTGTTCCCAGCCTTGGATGGCGGAATATCGATATCTGCACTCTACTGGGAGAACGCTATCACGTTCCAATCAATATCGATAACGACGGCAATCTTGCGGCTATCGCCCAGCAGAATATTGAAATAACTCCCAGCGAACAAGAGGATGGGCAAGCTGCCAAGGCCGCTTATCAAAGCTTGGCGGCCGTAAACATCAGCGATTCGATCTCCGCCGGACTAATCACTAACGGCGAGCTTCTCCGGGGATATCACGGCTTCGCAAACGCCATTGGCCACCACACTATCAATTTCGACGAACCTAGGCAGTGTCACTGCGGAAAATTCGGATGCTGGGAGCAATACTGCTCCGACAGTGCGGTCATCGCTTATGCCAACAGCCTTCTTCCCGCCCCCATTAAAAGTATTCAAGAGCTGGTAGTTTTAATTCAGCATCAAAATCCTACCGCCCAAAAGGTTTTGGACCGGTTTATTTCTTATCTGGCCATCGGGCTGACGAATATTATTTTTATTTTCGACTGCCAGGTGATCTCCCTGAGTTCAGAGCTTTTAAGTGCTCTTCCCTATTATCTTCCGGAGGTTCTGCGGAGAATGATCCTGCCCATTACTCATTCGGAGCAAGTGGTTCTATCACATTTGGGCAAAAACGGCGCCATTTTAGGTGCGGCCGGACAAACTATCGACCATTTTTTCCAAGAGATCGCCAATACAGAACCGGAAGCTTGATTTTTATCAGATCTGCTGTGACAAAAGAGGAGCCCGTATCAGGGCTCCTCTTTTCGCTTATGATACGGTCTTTTGAGGAATCTTAGTTTAAAAATTAATCATAGAGCAGCTTATGCCGGAAATAGAAGAAGTGGTCGCTGTGGCTGTGAATGGAAAGCATCCGAGTATGAGGATGATCCTTAGATCCAAACTCCTTTCCGAATTTTCCGATCGTCAGGGCTTGACCTCCTACATAAATGCAGGAGTAATTGAAAAACAGCTCATCCATCATCTTCTGCGACACCAGGTAATGCATATAAGAGGGAGTTTCCACCAGCAGGCGGTCAATTCCAAAGCGCTTGAGAATATACAGCGCCACCTTGGAATCCGGTGTCTTGTCGCCGGTACCGATCACCAGAACCTTATCTCCATTGTCTTTCATCCTGGCAATCATTTCATCCGTAACATCTTCCATACTGGAAGCGGTTACAACGAAGTAATTGTTCTTAATTTTATCCTTGACCAATTCCACGCCTTGCTTGGAGGTGCTGATCATAACCGGAACCTCAGGAGTGTTGAAGAGCACATGGTCAAAAGGGATATCCGTGGCATCCAGAGAAGTGATAATATTCCACGGCACAGGATTTTTTCCGGCTTCAATCCGCATGTCCTCCATATCCTGGTCGAACACGTGGCAGGTATAGTCAGCTTCCGCGTTCATGGTGCCGGCTCCCAGCATCACGCCGTCGGAAACCGCCCGAAGCATATTCAGAATAAACCAGTCGGTGTCGGCGCCGGCGGGATCATATTTATTCAGCTTGGCGATCAACGGACCCTGAGGCGCGTCTGTAAAGGCAATTCTGCCATCCAGAGAGGTCACCAAAGAAGTATATGTGCACGGGCGATCCTCATGAAGCTCTAGAAATTTTAAATCGCCGTAAATTTTGCGGATTTTATCGCAGCTCATGGTTTCCGCGGTGCAATGCTCCAGCTCCTTGCTGGCGTAAATCCGCTGAACCTTCAAACGGTCTACATCGAAGGGCATTTTAAAAAGAGAAGTAGCCATAGTGAAAATCCTCCGTTAAATCAGGCTTCCGCCGCACACGTTCATGATTTCGCCGGTAATAAATCCGCTTTCCTCGCTGGACAGGAATTTTACAGCATTAGCCATATCGGCTACCTTGCCCATTTTATGCAGCGGATACAAGGAGGCATAGGATTCCTCCAAAGCCTTCGGATCCTCCGCCTCTTGGAAGCGCTGCTCGATCATTGGAGTCCGTACCAGTCCGGGCAGAATACAGTTGACCCGAATCGCCGGAGCATACTCCAAGGCGATGCACTTGGTCAGCATAATCACACCGGCCTTGGAAGGACAGTACCCGATACGCTCCGGAATCGGACGCACGCCCAAATCAGAACCGACGGTGACAATGGTAGCATCCGGCTGCTTCTTCAGCTCCGGAACCGCAGCCTTGCACATGTTAAACACGCCGCCCAGATTGATGGACAGCTCACGCATAAAGGTTTCGCTGTTCGTGGTTTCCAGAGAACCGATAAAGGTAACGCCGGCGCAGCACACCAGCTTATCCACTTTGCCAAAGGTCTGTACCGCCTTGGCGATCACATTTTCAGCCTGGTCAAATTTGGTCAGGTCTGCCTGAACGTAAATAGCGCTGCTGTCCTGGATTTTCATCTCAGGTTCGATTCCGCAGCCAACGACCTTAGCGCCTTCCTCCAAAAACATCTTAGCCACGCCTTCGCCGATCCCGGAGCTTGCGCCGGTAACGACGACAACTTTATTCTCAAATTTCATTGTGACGCTTCCTTTCCTGCAATTACCGTAAAAATTTCGATTTTATTTAGATGCGCTCAAAACGGCTGTAGCGATGCAGTCCAAAGTTTTCCTCGTTCTGGATGCAGCGAGTCAGCTTATAGGGATGCTTAAACTTAGATTCAAAACGTGCGATCAGGGCAGCTTGAATGTCCTTATCGTCCACCTTTTTCCAGCTCTCCATGCTCTCCCAAATAAAGATAAAATGCATCTCGCCGGGCTTGTTTTCATTGATCCAGACTTCCTTGTACAAAAAAGGAATATGGTCAAACAGGTCGCTCTCCGCCTCGCCTAAAGTCCAAACCTCATGGTCCACCTCTAAAAACTCCTCAACAAACTCCGGAGCGGTCTCAAACACCAGATGCTCTACCGGATAATGCTCGCCTTTTACAAATGTGTAACCCTGCATGATAAATCCTCCTTAAAATTGCATTAAAATATTTAATATTTTCGAATAACAATCTAACTGCTAACAAAATAATTATTCGGCTTTGTTGGCAGCCTTCATCTTTTCCGCCAACTCTTTGACCTCCTGCGCGATGTCAGGACGAGTCTCCAAAGAGTCGTGGTCACTGTTAGGAAGGCAGACCTCGCCAAGAAACTCGGCGCTTAAATCATTCAGCAGATTTTTCAGCACCAGTTCTCCGCCTAGGAACTGATTTGGAAAGCTGGGCGCTCCTCCCACCATGAGAATCGCCCCTTTGCGCACGGGCTTTTCCGGCATATCGTTGCGGACATGCCCAGCCCAATACACCTGAAAACGGTCAATCAAAGCCTTCATTTTACCAGTGATGGAATGAAAATACATCGGAGACGCCAACACAATATTATCCGCGGCTTCCAGCTTATCGTAAATCTCCTGCATTCCGTCTTTGATACTGCATCCCTTTTTGTGCCAGCAGTACCGGCAATCCTTGCAAGGCGCCACATTCTCCACACGATAAGCGT
>ENA-OOYV01002072-OOYV01002072.1-human-gut-metagenome-genome-assembly--contig:-NODE-2072-length-10722-cov-1.678073_pt1 | contig 10722 bp, 8 predicted proteins | sample MGYA00241704_ERZ501380 | MGnify/ENA primary metagenome ERZ501380 (study PRJEB25962, sample SAMEA2042984) | human gut metagenome | biome: human gut; feature: human-associated habitat; material: faeces...
AGTTTTAATGGCTGGGACGGAGGGATTCGAACCCCCAACAGCCGGCACCAAAAACCGGAGTTCTACCGTTGAACTACGTCCCAATGTGTGGTGTTGCCCAAAAGCAACTCGTCTAGTTTACCTAATCTGCGAGGGCATCGCAAACGCCGTCGAGTAGGCGTACGGCGAGCGTCTGCGCGTCGCTGGCCGTGAAGGTGCCGTTGTAGCGCGTCATGCCCGTGAGCTCAATGCGAATGCGAGCCGGCTTCTGCTGCGCGGCGACATTGGCGGTGCGGATGCGCTGGGCCAGGTTGTGGCACTCGGCGAGGGCAATCGTGGCGCGTGGCGCGGCGTCGGCGGGCAGCTCGTCGCTTGCGATCTCGAGCACCAGGTCAACGTCGGTTGGGACCTCGGAGTCGCAGAGCATCATGCCGCTGTTGTCGGTCGTTGCCGTGGCGATGTTCCACATGCGCGAAGCAACGCTGCGTGCGATGGGGTCCTCACCGATAACGGCGATCTGGAAGCGCTCGAGCACGTTGGCGGCGCGAGCAAAACCGATGCGGGACTCGGCTTCGGTGACCGAGGGCTTGCCCTCCCACACATGGTGCAGGCGGTTGATGTAGGCGTAGGTGTCCTGGAAGGCCATGCCGTCGGCAAACAGGCCGACATTTTCCTGGAACTGCTGCAGGGCGGCCTCGGTATGCGGACCAAAGTAGCCGTCGTCTTCGCCACAGGCAAAGCCCAAAACGTTGAGAGCGCGCTGCAGGGCCTGCACATCGGCGCCATGGAAATTGGGCATGCGCAGATACAGAGTGCGGTCGCCCAGCTTATACGAGGCGTCGACCAGGGCGCTCCAACAGGGGATATCGACGGCATGACCGGCAGCAAGGCCGCTGTCGAGCCTGAAGGTGCTGACGGCCTGCTCGGTGGTGGTGCCAAAGCGCTTGTCGACAACCTCGGCGTCATCGATTGTATAGCCGAGCTGCAGAAGGCGGGACTGAACATCCTCGACGGCTGCTCCCTGCATGCCCGTGGTAATAGGTTCCATGAACGAACCCCTTTCGGCGTACCATTCGTACTATTTTGAGCGTGTGTCGGATAGACAACGCGAGACAATTTATAAACATGCACTCAATAGTGTAGCAACTTGTACCCAAACTCGCTGCCCACAGGTTTTATGACCCCCGCTAGTTAAGACGCTCCACAAAGAAATCTGCCATTGAGAGGAAGAGCTCGCGCGCATGCGGGTCGAGCTCGACGCCTTCGATAGCGGCCTTGGCCTTAGCGGTCAGGTCGAGCGCATAGGTGTGGGCGTAATCGATGGAGCCGGTCTCCTGGAAGATCTCCACGGCGCGTGCGAGCTGCGCAGGGTCCTCGGTGCCCGAGGAAAGGATTGCCTCGATCTCGTCGTGATAGCGCTCGTCTGACAGGGCATGCACGGCAACGAGGGTGCGCTTGCCCTCGGTGATATCGGTGCGGAAGTCCTTGTTGGCGGCCTCCTTGGTGCCGATCAAGTTGAGCAGGTCGTCTTGAATCTGGAAGGCAAGGCCCGTGTGCAGCCCAAAGGCGCGCAGTGCCTCAATCTGCTCTTCGCTGCCGCCGCCGATAATGGCTCCGGCGGCAAGCGGCGTCGCTCCGCTGTAGTACGCGGTCTTGTGCGTCGCCATGTCCAGATAATCGTCGACCGAAATGTCAAAGCGCCCGTCGCGGACCCAGCCCAGGTCGAGCGCCTGGCCCTCGATGGTACGGACGATCATCTCGGTAAGCTCGTGGAGCACGCGCAGCTTCACGTCGGACTCCAGCGTAGGGTCGTCGAGAACCGTCTTGGTGACCATGGTGAGCGCCAGGGCACCGCAGTTGATGGCAAGGCCCGTGCCCTCGGTAAGGTGCATGCAGGGCTTGCCGCGACGAATCTGCCCGTTGTCGGCGATGTCGTCGTGGATGAGTGCGCCCGACTGAAAGTGCTCGATGGCCGCCGCGGCGCTGCGGGCGCTCTCAAAGCTGCCGCCTACCGCAGTGGCGGCGAGCATGCAGATGAGCGGGCGGTGGCGCTTGCCAGCGTTTGCCGTAAATGCCGAGAGCGGGGTATACAGGTAGCGCTCGATATCGGCAGAGGTCGCCTGTCCGTCAAAGAACGTGGCCAGATAGTCGTTAATCTGGTCAAAGTGCTGGGCTAAAAAGCTGGTAAACGGACTGGACACGGGTTCTCGCATTCTTTCTAAAGGTTGCATCGATGTAGTGTGCAGGCAACATATTGCCACATTGTGCCTGCCTGCGTGGCAGGTTTGGGGATTTAAGGCAACGGCGCATGTCGGACGAGTTTCGTAGTTAGACCAGTCCAAAGTGCTCGAGCGCCTTGACGACGCCATCTTTGTCGACCGAGTCGGTGATGTAGTCGGCGCGCTTTTTGAGATAGTCCGGCGCATTGCCCATGGCGATACCGACATCGACGGCGTTCATCAGCGAGATGTCATTGCTGGCATCACCGATGCCATACACCGTTCCACGGTTGGGGTCGAGAGCGTCGAGTACGGACTGGATACCCTCGCACTTGGTACATTCGCGAGGCGAAATCTCGGTCACTTCGAGCTCGAGCTCGTTAAAGCAGAGTAGCGGCTCAAACGCTTGATCCTGAGCGATGCGGTTGGCAAGCGACGTGGACATTAAGATCTTGTAGGCGCTGTAATGTTGCAGCTGCGTAATTGCATCGCCCACGGTGCGGGCGTATCCCGGAGCGTCGGGCGCATCGGCACTCATGCGAACGACGCCATTGAGTCCCTCAAAACGAATCACTTCGTCCGATTGCTCAAGAATGGGAGCAAGGCGCTGCAGCATGCCGGGCGTCATCGCCAAATCGCGAATCACGTGTCCCTCAAGTTCGACATAGCCACCCGCGAGGCAGACGATGCCGGTCCAGGGCAGCTCGAGCAGCTTTGGATGGATGCAGCTCAGCGTGCGCCCTGTGCAGATAAACGCCATATTGCCCTTGGCGACAAAATCACGGATGGCTTGCGAGACCGCTTCATTGGGGTAGGGGGAGAGGTCTCGCTCGCTCTCGGGAAGCTCTTGTGCCACTCGAGGGTCTTGCCAGGCGAGTGTTCCGTCGATATCGAAGAAGCAGATATCGCCGCGCTTATGGGCTGCGCTGGCGGCAGGGGAGGCCGAGGTGGTGGACACAAATCCCGGCTCGAGGCCCATGATCTGGTCAAAATGCTCTTTAACGCGGGGAACGGAGATGCCAATAATCACCTGGGCGGTCTTGCCCGTAATGATGAGGCCCTTGGCGCCCACCGCGACAAACGACGCATTATCTGCAACGATGGAAGGGTCTGCGACCTCGACGCGCAGGCGCGTGGCGCAGTTGGTTGCGCCCACGATATTGCCAACGCCACCTAAAAGCTGAATTACCCGCTCAGCGAGGACGTGATCTTGATCGGATTGAATACTGACCTCGCCATTGGGAGATTGCTCTTTGGCAAAGCCGCTTCCCGTTAAACGATCGATTGCCGCGCGATTGGAGACATGATCCTCGCGGCCCGGCGTCTTAAGGTCATAGACCAAGATGAGTGCTCGAAAACTAACAAAAAAGATGAGGCTAAAGGCAAGACCGATACCGAGCGCCAAAAGGTAGGAGCCGGCATGCATTCGCATGAGTGGGATGAAGTTGAAGGCCGTCATTTCCATGAGACCGCCCGAGAAGATGCCGACGATGCCAAAGAAGTTCATGGTCATGGCAAGGCAGGAGGATAGGACGGCGTAGAGCAAAAAGAGTCCAGGATAGGTGAACATAAAGAGAAACTCGAGCGGCTCGGTGACACCGCAGACCACCGAGGCGACGATGGCGGGCAAAAGGATGACCTTAAGGCCGGCGCGGCGTTCGGGTTTGGCGGTGAAATAGAATGCTGCCGCGATGGCGGGAAGGCCAAAGAGCTTGCCCCAGCCGGTGGCGGTAAAACCTGCCCAGGGCGCAAGTTCATTTAAAGGGCGCGTGCTATGGGAGAGAATGGGGAGCAGGTTGGTCCACGTGGCGTAAATACCGTCGTGAATGACCAGATTGTCGTAATAGATGGGCATATAGAGCAGGTGGTGCAGCCCCATGGGCTCGAGTGCTCGCTCCAAAAACACAAAGATGCCCACGCCGAAGGGGCCGACGCCCGCAAGTGCGTGGCGCAGCGTTTCGGTTACAGCGTATGCGAAGGGCACGATGGCGGCCGAGATGGCGGCAAGGGCAAACACGGCAAAAAAGCTGATGAGGTAGACCAGCGAGGAACCCGAGAAGGTGCCGAGCCAATCGGGAACCTTGGCATCGTAGAAGCGGTCATGGATGGCGACGACGGTTGCCGATACCGCCAGCGGGCCGATAATGCCGGTGTCGAGCGTCTTGATGCCGTCGATGACGGTGATACCGCTGGCGGGGGTCAAAGATGATGGGTACTTAAGCCCAAGGTTGTCTCCGCTCAGCTTAATGATCTCGCTCAAAAAGAAGCAATAGGCAAAATAGGCCACGAGCGCCTCGAGGCAGCAGCGTGCCGGTTGCTTTTGGGCAAGACCGATAGGCAGCGCTACGGCAAAAAGGAGCGGGAGACGTTTAAAGACCGTCCACGAGCCGCGCTGGATGATGGTCCAGAAAACGTACCAAGGGGTTCCGTATACGGCGAGGTCACCGACGATGTCTACGGTCGTGGCGAGGGCGGAGATGCCGACCATGAGGCCTGATATAGAAAACAGCATGGCGGGCGCGAACATGGCTCCGCCAAAACGTTGGATTTTCTGCAGCATAATATGCCTTCCGGATGCAACATGCTGTGCGAGCAAGAACGTTTAAACAATGAACTCATTGTAGAGGACTGGCTGCTTGCCGCATTGACGGTTTTGATTCGGTCCGATTTGGGTTTCGGGGGAACCGTCGACGGTAAATAATCCGTACTTTACCGATAATCGGTTTAAACAACTTTAAGAAATGCTATCGTGCCTAGCCATACATTTTCATTAGAGGTGAAGTCATGCCAAAAGCGATTTACGAAGGAATCTACCGCGAGATCCGTTCGCGCATCATTAACGGGACCTATGCGTTTCAGGAGATGCTGCCAACCGAAGCCGAGCTGACTGCGGAGTTTGGCTGCACGCGCAATACCGTTCGACGCGCCTTGAACATGCTGGCCGACCAGATGTTTGTGCAGCCCATACACGGCAAGGGCGTGCGCGTTATTTGGCTTAAGGGCGAAACCGACATGTTGGGCGCACTCGAAGAGGTTGAGTCGTTTGGCGAGTTCGCAAAACGCAACAATGCCGTCGCATCGACCGAGGTCAAGTCTTTTGAACATTTGATTTGCACGGAGCAACTCTCTCGTCGCCTGGGCTTTAAGGTGGGCGAGGAGCTGATTCGCGTCGTGCGTGTCCGAAGCCTCAACGGCAGCGCGCGCCAGGTGGACCATGGCTACTTTTTGGCGTCGATCGCCAAGGGCCTGACCCCCGAGATTGCGGCAAGCTCTATCTACGACTATCTGGAGCACAAGCGTGGCGTCAAAGTGATGGCGAGCCGCCGTACGGTGAGCGTCGAGCTTGCCAACGATGAGGACTGCAGCTACTTGGACCTTGGCAAGTACAACTGCGTCGCCGTTATGGAGAGCCAGTCGTACACCTCGGACGGCATCTTATTTGAGGTGACGCACGCTCGCACACACCCCGAGATCTTCCATTACCGCGTCAATTCCAAGCGATAGCCGGTTAGCTCGCAGCCTGACGAGACTCATGCCCTCAAAGCGAAAACGCCCGGTCAAACCGACGATGCATCGGCTTGACCGGGCGTTTTCTCTGCATTCGATAACAAATAATTGTTTATACAAAACTTGTCAAGTATCAAGTTGAAATTACCGTTCACCGAAGTTTTTCTACCGCTCTAGTAATACTTGTTCAAACAACTAGCCAAATAGCGTATTGTGCAAATTAGCAAAAGGGGCAAAGTCCCCGAGCCAATCTCCGAAGGCGGCGGCAAAGGGTGCCGCCACGGTGTGAAAGGGTGGATTGTAATGAAGAACGAAATGAGCAGAAGGCAGTTCCTGGGCTTTGCTGGTTCCGCGGCTGCGGTTCTTGGTCTGGGTCTCGTGGGCTGCGGTGGTTCTGCCGGCTCCGGCTCCTCTGCTTCTGGTGACGCTGCCGAGGTCTACTTCCTCCAGTTCAAGCCCGAGGTCGACAAGGAGTGGAAGGAGATCGCCAAGGCGTACAAGAAGGAGAAGGGCGTCGAGGTCAAGATCGTGACCGCTGCCTCCAACACCTACGAGGAGAAGCTCAAGTCCGAGATGTCCAAGAGCTCCGCTCCGACGCTGTTCCAGGTCAACGGCCCCACCGGCCTTAAGAACTGGAAGGACTACTGCGCCGATCTTTCCGACACCAAGCTCCGCGGCGAGCTCATCGACGACTCCCTGGCTCTGCAGTCCGACGGCAAGGATCTGGGTATCGACTGGGTTCAGGAGAGCTACGGCATCATCTACAACAAGGAGCTCCTCGAGAAGGCCGGCTACAAGGCCGAGGACATCAACTCCTTCGACAAGCTGAAGGCTTGCGCCGATGACATCCAGGCCCGCAAGGACGAGCTCGGCGTTGACGGTGCCTTCACTTCCGCCGGTATGGATGACTCCTCCAGCTGGCGCTACACCACCCACCTCGCCAACCTCCCGCTCTACTACGAGTTCGAGAAGGAGCACAACCAGGAGGACGACGAGATCAAGGGCGAGTATCTCGACAACTTTAAGCAGATCTTCGACCTGTACATCACCGACTCCACCTGCGATCCTTCGCAGCTCGCCTCCAAGACCGGTGACGACGCCACCAACGAGTTCGCAACCGGCAAGGCCGTCTTCTACCAGAACGGCTCTTGGGCTTACGCCGACCTCACCAAGGCCGGTATGACCGACGACCAGCTCGGCATGCTGCCGATCTACATCGGCGTCGACGGCGAGGAGAACCAGGGCCTGTGCTCCGGCGGCGAGAACTACTGGTGCGTCAGCTCCCAGGCTTCCGAGGATGCCCAGAAGGCCACCGAGGACTTCATGTATTGGTGCGTCACTTCTGACACCGCCACCAGCATCATCGCTGACAAGATGGGTCTGACCGCCCCGTTCAAGAGCGCTAAGGAGACCACCAACGTCTTCTCTCAGCAGGCCGTTGCTATGGCCAAGGACGGCAAGAAGACCGTCGCTTGGGACTTCGTTTACATCCCCTCCGAGGAGTGGAAGAAGAACCTCAAGCAGGCTCTCATCGCTTATGCTGCCGACAACACCAAGTGGGACGGCGTCAAGAACGCCTTCGTCGATGGCTGGAAGACCGAGAAGGCTGCTTCCGAGTAAGCAGTTGCTGCCCAAGCTATCTGATTAGCGACAGGGGGCGGGCAGACGTAGGTTTGCCCGCCCCCTGCATATTGAAAGGACCCTTCTATGGGCAAAGCACTCAAGCGCTGGTGGCCGCTCTTTATGCTGCCCACGTGCCTGGCGTTTATGATCGGGTTCGTGATTCCCTTTATCCAGGGTTTCTATCTCTCGTTCTGCCAGTTTATTACCATCAATAACGCGCACTTTGTCGGTATCGAGAACTACGTGCGCGCGCTGTCCGATCCGCAGTTCTCCACGTCGTTCTTCTTTACCGTGGCGTTTGCCTTCCTGTCGACGGTGCTCATCAACGTGATCGCGCTGGCCATTGCGCAGGCGCTCACTCGCAAGGCGCTCAAGGGCACCAACATCTTCCGTACGATTTTCTTTATGCCTAACCTGATTGGCGGCATTGTACTGGGTTACATTTGGCAGATTCTGATCAACTGCCTGCTCTCCAACGTGGGTGCCCAGCTTATCGCCCTCAACTCCGCCGCTGGCTTCTGGGGCCTTATCATCCTGACCCTGTGGCAACAGGTCGGCTACATGATGATCATCTACATCGCCGGTCTGCAGTCCATTCCGTCTGATTACATCGAGGCCGCCAAGGTCGACGGCGCTACGGCATGGCAGACGTTTTGGAAGGTTAAGATCCCCAACCTGATGCCGACCATCACCATCTGCCTGTTCCTGTCCATCACCAACGGCTTTAAGCTGTTCGACCAGAACCTCGCCCTTACCGGTGGCGCCCCGGCGCACTCCACCGAGATGCTCGCCCTGAACATCTACAACACGTTCTATTCGCGTGCTGGCATCGCATGGCAGGGCATCGGTCAGGCCAAGGCAGTTATCTTCTGCATCCTGGTTGTCGCTATTTCTATGATCCAGCTTAAGGCCACGAGGTCCAAGGAGGTGCAGCAGTAATGAAACGCGATAAGGCTATCAACCGCGCGCTCTCGATCTTCTTTACGATTCTGTCGCTCGCATGGATCTACCCCGTGTTCATGATTGCGCTCAATTCCTTTAAGAAAGCGACCGCAATCAGCACCACCACGGCGTTCGATCTGCTCACGCCCGAGACGTTCAACGGCCTCGCAAACTACGTGCACGCTCTGAACGAGCAGGGCTTTGCCTCGGCGTTTATGTACTCTCTTATCATCACGGTCACGTCGGTCGTGCTGATTCTGGTGTGCTGCTCCATGTGCGCTTGGTACGTGGTGCGCGTCAACAGCAAGATCTCGAACTTCTTCTATTACCTGTTCGTCTTCTCGATGGTTGTACCGTTCCAGATGCTCATGTTTACGCTGTCCAACCTGGCGGACCGCATCGGCTTCAACACGCCGTTTAACATCTGCTTCATCTACCTTGGTTTTGGCGCGGGCCTCGCGGTCTTTATGTTCGCCGGCTTCGTCAAGAACATCCCGCTCGAGATTGAGGAAGCGGCCATGATCGACGGCTGCAACCCGGTCCAGGTGTTCTTTAAGATCGTCCTTCCCATTATGAAGCCCACCTATCTTTCGGTCGGCATTCTCGAGACCATGTGGGTCTGGAACGACTATCTGCTGCCCTACCTTACGCTCGACTCCACCAAGTACAAGACCATTCCTATCTTGATCCAGTACTTCCGTGGCGGCTATGGCCACGTCGAGCTCGGCCCCATGATGGCATGCATCATGATGGTCGTCATCCCCATCGTCATCATGTACATCTTCTGCCAGAAGTACATCATTGACGGCGTTGTGGCAGGTGCCGTCAAGGGCTGATGCCGTAACTGTTTTGCAAGTTTTGGCGGCGCCCCTCAGCGCGGCACCGCGTATCGAAAGGTAAAGACATGGCCGAGATCGTTCTCAAACATGTTCAGAAGGTGTATCCCAACAACGAGTCAAAAAAGAAGGGCTTCTTTGGCAAAAAGAAGAAGACCGAGGAGAAGAAGCACAACCTTAAGGTTACCGAGGACGGTGTGCTCGCTGTAGAGGACTTCAACCTCACCGTTCACGACCAGGAGTTCATCGTCCTCGTTGGCCCTTCTGGCTGCGGTAAGTCCACGACGATGCGCATGGTCGCCGGCCTGGAGGACATCACCTCCGGCGATGTGTTCATCGATGGCAAGCGCGTCAACGACGTGGCGCCCAAGGACCGCGACATCGCCATGGTGTTCCAGAACTACGCTCTGTACCCGCACATGACCGTGTACAAGAACATGGCATTCGGCCTGGAACTGCGCAAGATGCCCAAGGACGACATCGACAAGCGCGTTCGTGAAGCTGCTAAGATCCTGGAAATCGAGCACCTGCTTGACCGTAAGCCGAAGGCTCTGTCCGGTGGTCAGCGTCAGCGTGTTGCTCTGGGCCGTGCCATGGTTCGTAACCCGGCCGTCTTCCTGCTCGATGAGCCTCTGTCCAACCTGGATGCTAAGCTGCGTACCAGCATGCGTACCGAGATCATCAAGCTGCACAAGAAGCTGGCTACCACCTTCATCTACGTTACCCACGACCAGACCGAGGCTATGACCATGGGCGATCGTATCGTCGTTATGAAGGACGGCATGATCCAGCAGGTCGATACCCCGCAGAACCTGTACGATTATCCCTGCAACATCTTCGTCGCAGGCTTCATCGGCAGCCCCCAGATGAACTTCCTTGATGGCACCCTGCAGAAGAGCGGCGACCAGTACACTGTCGATCTGGCCGGCACCACCATTCCTCTGCCGAAGGAAAAGACTGCGGACGGCAAGCTGGATGCTTACGTCGGCAAGACCCTGAAGGTCGGCATCCGTCCTGAGGACATCAAGGACGACGAGGAGTTCCTGGAAAAGCATCCCAACAGCCACCTGAACGCCGAGGTCGAAGTCTCCGAGCTGATGGGCGCTGAGATCTACCTGTACCTGACCTATCAGGGCCAGAACCTGATGGCTCGTGTTGCTCCCACCTCCAAGTCCCGCCGTGGTGACAAGATCGTGGTTGCTATGGATACCAACAAGATCCATCTGTTCGATCCCGAGAGCGAGAAGACCCTGCTCAACTAATTCACACGCATTATACAGCGGTTCCGTTGCGGCGGAACCGCTTTTTTACTAATACTGCGCCGCAAAATCCGCGCTGCATCGACAGCTGCCGGAGCACAGCGGCACCAAACGGAGGCTCAAACCATGCGCATCGCCAACTACCTGCGGCCTGACTGCGTCGCACTGCGCCAACGGGCAGACTCGCTCACCGGTGCAGTGCAGCAGATGGTTACACTGCTGAACGGGACTGACAATCTGACTGACACCGCTGTGTTTGCGGCGGACGTCCGCGCCCGGCTGGCGCTGGGCGGCGTCTGTGTGGGCAACGGCCTGGCCATCCCGCACGCCAAAAGCACCGCCGTCAGGCAGCTGCAG
>ENA-OOYV01002073-OOYV01002073.1-human-gut-metagenome-genome-assembly--contig:-NODE-2073-length-10720-cov-1.776746_pt1 | contig 10720 bp, 8 predicted proteins | sample MGYA00241704_ERZ501380 | MGnify/ENA primary metagenome ERZ501380 (study PRJEB25962, sample SAMEA2042984) | human gut metagenome | biome: human gut; feature: human-associated habitat; material: faeces...
TGTGCTCTTTTTACAAATTCCTCACCTTTTCCAAACCTGCATTTGATATGCTGGGATATGTCAGAAAAGATCGTCTGCAGGATCGCACCTTCTTCTAGTAAGCAATCGATCTGTTCAAAGGCTTTTGTGTAAGTGCAAAAGGAACCTGTCATTGCTACTCCGATTCTTTTATTTTTCAATACCATGTTTGATCTCTCCACTGATTTCTAAAACTTTTTTTGCAAGCATGATCCCAGAAGATTTCGGGGAATAAATGCCTGGAAGACTTGGGCATAGTTTTGCACAGATTCCTAGTTTTTCCGCCATTTGATGGTTTGTTCCACCAGGATAGGAAGCAATATCTATGATACAGGATTCTTTGGAGATCTTCCTGAGGATATCTTCTTTTAGGATCTGTTTTGGAACGGTATTAAAAATATGATCATACTGACAGATCCGCCGTTTTAGTTCCGTAAAATCCATAACCTCAAGTCCAAAAGATTTTGCAAGACTTCTTGCTGTTTTATTTCTGGCACAGACTGTTACCTGAGCATCCATTCCTTTTAGTTTCGCTGCAAGAACTTTTGCACATCTTCCATAGCCAAGGACCAGACAACGACTTTTGTGAAGATTGATCGGCTGCATCTTGATCGCTTCCATGATCGCACCTTCTGCAGTTGCGATCGCATTGTAGATAGCGACATCATCCATTTTCATGAAGTCAAATGCTTTGATTTCTTTTTGTTCACATTCATGTCGAATTTCTTCATTGATACATCCCCCAAATAAAATCTGTTCTTTCGTCATTTCTTGAAGCAGTGTTTCTACTGACATTTTTTTGTTGATAGAACTTCCTGTGATTTCCCCGTTTTTTGAAAAAACGACGGGTCCAATAATGCACTTTGCTTCTCTTATGACATTTTCAAAAGATTTACCTTCCTTGCATTCTGAGCCTTCTTTTTTGGTTGCATATGTGATAACCTGATATCTTTGATTTTTTAGATAATTGGCTAAATATACCTGTCTCATATCACCGCCGATAACGGCAAAATCATAAATCACAGTCTTTTTTCCTTTCTTTTTTCTTCTATTTAATATATGTGATTTTTATTCATTTTGTTCTTTTAAAAATACATCAATTTTACCCCTTTAAAAATTAAAAAGTAGTGATATAATAAACTCAAGTGCATAGAAACACCTACAATACAGCAAGAGCTTCCACTACACTGGGAGCTCTTTTTGTGTATTTATATATTTTATACACAAAGTACTTCCGGTGTTATACCATAACATGCATAATATCTTAATGTTTTTTCAAGGAGGAACTTTTTATGAACACATTAACTGCAGAAAAAAGAGATTTGAAAACAAAGGCTAAAAAATTAAGAAAAGAAGGTTATGTTATTGGAAATCTGTTTGGCAGAGATATCGAAAATTCCATTCCATTGAAAGTTGATTCCCGTGAAGCCGCTAAATTCTTAAAGGATAACAAAAAAGGAGCTCATATTACTTTACTTGTTGACGGAGAAAATGTAGACGCCATCGTAAAAGAAATCGACTACAATGCCATGAAAAACGAAACAATGTTTATCAACTTCCAGGCATTAGTTGCTGACGAAAAGATCCACACAACTGCTGCGATCGAATTATTAAACGAAGATGCTGTACAGAATGGTATCGTTGAACAGTCCTTATCTGAAGTCGAATACAAAGCATTCCCAGCTGATATCGTTGAAAAGGTTGAGATTGATTTAACACAGTACAATGTTGGTGATATGATCCATGTCAAAGACTTGCCATTAGCTGCTAACAGCAAAATCTCTCTTGTTACACCAGAAGATACTCTGGTCGTTAACATCGCAGAACCTGAAGCTGTTCCTGAAGATGAAGACGAAGAAGCGGCTGAAGAATAAATAAATCAGTGAAAGAAAAGACTCGATTTTCATAATTAAAAATCGAGTCTTTTTATTTTGCCTTTTCTTTGATATCCTTTAAAAAATCCAGCATTTTTTCTCGGATGTTTTTCTCTGCATTCTGAGATCATCAACTGAATCTTAAATTTAAAATCTTCAGATTCCAAGATCGTAAATGGATGTTCTTCTGTTACACAAACCGATAAATGTTCATTCTCATATTGTGGATAAGTTCCTGTAAATCCTTGTTCTTTCAGTTTTTTATCAACCTGTTCCCTGTATCGTTGAATCTTCTGATCGATTCTTTCTCCATAATTCCTTGCTGGATATGGATCAGAAGCATTGCAGACTTTCTCGCAGATCAATTCATATAAATCTTGTCTCTTTGGATCTTGCAGTTTCTTTGCAAGCGTCATCTCCATTCGTTTGGTTGGGTGCTTCTCATATTTATCGATCCATTTTAAATAATCTTTATCACCTGCCTGCATAGCAAGATTTCTCATACATTCTAATCCTTCTTCGGTTTTGTCATACCATTCTTCTGGATCTTCATTGATCGGAAAATAGTAATAAAATGGTGCAAATTCGATCAGTGACATGATCTCCATCTCTTGATCATTACACACTTCTTCCCCTAAAAAGCGATATTTCTCACGGATCGTTCCAATCATATAGACTAGCTGGCGCCACTGCTCAGCTCCATCTCTCCAGAAATGTCCAATCTCATGATACCGGTAACAGTTCGTATGTTCCATGATCTCATCAAACCACATTGTAAAAACACTTTCTTCTCCCTGATGAACGATCAACCCATAACGACCTTCTCGTTCTTCCAGTTGTGCCCACATCTCTCCTTCATAGTCTTTGTCATATTTTCCAGAGATACGAAGTCCATGAAAACTTAGATAACACTCAATTGCATCGTTCATCATATATGGAACATATCCTGTTTGATTTCCATCTTTTTCTTCGACTTGAAGTTCAAACACCTGATATTCAAATATCTGCGCAAGCAACTGTATGGATCTTGATATTTCTTCTAAATTTGTTTCAAAATAGTTCATACGGAATTCCTTTCCCTATTATCTATGTATTTTATTTATATTTCTGAATTTCATTTAAAAAACGTTCGCCATATTTCTGAAGCTTATGTTCTCCGACTCCATTGACTTCTAACATTTCCTCATCATTAGAAGGTTTCATCGTACTCATATGTACTAGTGTCTTATCGGAAAATACCATATATGGCGGGATTTTCTGTTCGGATGCGATCATTCTTCGAAGTACACGTAATGCTTCGAACAATTCTGTATCTTCCTCAGCAAGTGCTGCCACAGCCCCTGCTTTCTTACGTTTCTTCGTCTGAATCTTGCGTTCTTCTTTCTCTTTTTCGACTTCTTTTGGAATCTTGATCTCAAAGTTCCAGTTATCATCAATCTTAGTAATATCTGCAACGCTTAAAACCGGATATTCATCATCTGTCATTTCCAGATATCCATAGACTAACATTTCATTGATGATCTGTCGTATCCTTGCAATGCTTTCTGATGCCAATGCTCCATATTGTGAATTCTCATCTAAATGACGGCTTAATACTTTCTGGCTCTTTGAACCTTTTAAAATATCAACGATCGTGGATAGTCCGAAATCTCGATAACAATCTCTAATACATTGGATGATAGCTTTCGCTTCCATTGTTGCATCAACCGTTTCAAACTCGGTCAGACAGTTTAAGCAGTTTCCACAGTATCCGCTTGTCTGTTCTCCAAAATAATTTAAAATATAATGACGTAAACATTCCTTCGTATAGCAGTAAAATGTCATCTGACGAAGTCTTTCCCAGTCTCTTTCCATCACGATCTGCTTTGTGATCGCATCTAATTCCTCATTCTCCTCTCCATTTTCGATCAGAAAACGATTGGTTCGGTTATCAATCGGAGCATAATATAAGATACATTCCGCAGGTTCTCCATCACGTCCTGCTCTTCCTGCTTCCTGATAATAACTTTCCATGTTCTTCGGCATATTATAATGAACAACAAAACGAACATCCGGCTTGTCGATTCCCATTCCAAAGGCATTTGTCGCTACCATGATCTGCTTTCTGTCATAGATAAAATCTTCCTGATTTTCCTTTCGTTCTTCATCCGATAATCCTGCATGGTATCTTGTCACGGAGAATCCATCTTCTCTTAACTGATAGCAGACTTCCTCAACATTTTTCCTAGATAAACAGTAAATGATCCCGCTGCTTCCTGGCATCTTTTCTTCTTTTTCTTTTAAATAACTTAGTAATTCTCTATACTTATCCCTTGGACGTTTTACTGCATAGTAAAGATTCTCCCGGTCAAACCCTGTCGTTAATACAAATGGATCTCTCAGGTTCAAAATATCCATAATATCATCCCTAACTTCTGCTGTCGCTGTTGCTGTATATGCAGTCAGTACAGGCCGATACGGAAGTTTCTTTAAAAATTCCAAAATCTTTAGATAACTTGGTCTGAAATCCTGCCCCCACTGAGACACACAATGTGCCTCATCAACTGCCAACATTGATATCTTCACTCCACTATTTAGCGCAAAATTGATAAAACCTTCTGTTTCCAAGCGTTCTGGTGCCACATAGATAATCTTGTATCTTCCCTGCATCGCATATTTTAATGCGGTATGATACTGTCCCTGTGTCAGAGAACTATTTAAAAATGCCGCATGAATTCCGGCTTGATTCAGTGTCCCAACCTGATCTTTCATCAGCGAGATCAGTGGTGAGATCACGAGTGTAATCCCATCCATCATCAACGCCGGAATCTGAAAACAAAGAGACTTTCCTGCTCCTGTCGGCATGATCCCTAAGACATCCTGCCCATTTAATGCTGCCTCGATCAATTGTTCCTGACCTTGGCGGAATTCATCGTATCCAAAGTATTGTTTTAATAGTTTCTTCGCTTCTTGTATCTTACTCAAATCTATCACTTCCTATTGTTTTATTTATACTTTTACCACTCTCATCGTTTATATTCCCATTTTTTTATTTCATAGGGGATTTCATCAAAATTTCCTATGAAATGAAAAAGCTTCCAATCACATTTAGCACACCCGCAAACAGCATGACAATGATCGGATCTTTTTTCTTTCTCAATAAAAGGTACATACAAATGATAAAAATACCACCCTGTATCCAGTTGATCTGTTGAAGATCTATATGACTTTCCTGAAAAAATGCCTGTGTAAGGATCGTAATTCCAGAAGTTAAGATCAGTGCGATCACCGCAGGGCGTAAAGTATTTAACACCATTTGTAGTCCTTCCATATGACGATATTTTACATAAAAATAAGCAATCACTGTAACGATCACACACGCCGGGAATACGCATCCCATCGTTGCACATAATGCTCCTTGCCATCCAACTACCCTTATACCAACAAAAGTCGCCGCATTAATTGCGATTGGTCCCGGTGTCATCTGTGAAATCGTCACGAGATCTCCAAATTCAGACACAGACAGCCAATGATATGCATCTACCACCTGCTGCTGTATCATTGGCATTGCTGCATATCCGCCTCCGAAACTAAATGCTCCGATCTTTAAGAAGCTTAAAAATAATTGCAAATAGATCATTCTCTGCCTCCTGTCTTCTTTCTTGAAATACCATATTGTACGATTCCAACTCCAATACATGCAAGAATAATGTAGATCACACTAATATCAAAGACATAACTTGCCATAAATGCCACAACCATAATGATCGCAAGTTCTATTCTGTTTTCCTTCTTACTTTGCCCTTTTGCCATCTCGTACACAACACTGATGATCACCGCACCAACACCCATCTGCATACCAGAAAGCATCGCTGCAACAATCCTGTTATCCCGAAATATTTCATAAAAAACAGAGACTACAGATATGATCAAAAATGGCGGTAGAACAGCTCCGAATACACTTACGATCACACCACTGATACCTGCTAATTTATAGCCAACAACGATTGCTCCATTCACTGCGATTGCTCCTGGGGCTGATTGTGCGATCGCCACCAGATCAAGCATCTCGTCTTCTTCGATCCAATGATATTCATTCACAAACTTCTTCTTCATCAAAGATACGATCATATAGCCGCCACCAAAGGTAAATGCACTTAAATAAAATGTTTCTATAAACAACCTCAATAATTTTTTCTTTTTTTTCATTCCTTTTTCTTCCATATGATATCTCCAGTCAAAAATCTTACCATTTATACTGGTGCAAACTGGCTGTTATATAATCTGGCATACGCACCATTTTTCTCCAAAAGTTCTTCATGTGTTCCCTGCTCCAAAATATGTCCATTTTCCATAACAAGTATCACATCCGCATTCTGAATCGTTGAAAGTCGGTGGGCTACGATAAAACTTGTTCTTCCTTTCATCATCGTTTCAAATGCTTTCTGAATTCGGATCTCTGTCATCGTATCAATTGATGATGTCGCTTCATCTAAGATCAGCATTGGAGGAAGACTTAACATGATCCTTGCAATACAAAGGAGCTGTTTCTGTCCTTGAGAGAGATTTCCGCCACCTTCTGTAATGATCGTATCATAACCATCTGGCATTCGCTCGATAAATCCATGTGCATTGGCTTCTTTTGCTGCCATGATCATCTCTTCCTCAGTTGCATCTGGTTTTCCATAGCAGATATTTTCACGAATCGTTCCTGCTTTTAACCATGTCTCCTGAAGTACCATTCCATAACTGGATCGTAAACTTTCTCTTGTGACATCCCGGATATCATTTCCTTCCACCTTGATCATTCCTACATTCACATCATAAAAACGCATTAACAGATTGATCAACGTTGTTTTCCCACATCCTGTCGGTCCAACGATTGCAATCCGCTGTCCTGGTTCCACTTTCAGATTAAAATCCTGGATCAAAGGTACTTCTTTCACATAAGAAAAGTCCACATGCTCTAATTCTACATTTCCTTTCACATCCTGTAACTCCTTCGCATCTTTGGCATCAGGAATCATCTGCTCCTCATCTAATAATTCAAAAACTCTTGCCGCAGAAGCTAAAGAATTCTGAAATTCTGTGATAACCCCTGTGATCTCATTAAACGGCTTTGTATACTGGTTTGTATAACTTAAAAAACTTGATAACTGACCAACACTGATACTTCCGCGAATAACACTCATACATCCTGCGATCGCAACCCCTGCATAGATTCCTGAATACATAAATCTGGTTGCCGGATTTGTGATAGATGAGAAAAATGTCGCTCTTAAGGAGTAATATGCAAGATCATCATTGATCTGATCAAACTCTTCCTGTGCTTTTTCTCCATGATCAAACACTTTGACTACTTTAATATTTCCAAGCATTTCATTGACAAATCCTGTCATATTTCCTCTAGTCTGTGATTGTTTCCGGAACATATTAAAACTTCGCTTTGAGATAAAACTTGCGATAAAAAATGAAAACGGACTTAAAATAACAACGACTAATGTGATCCATGGATTGATTCCTAACATAAAACAAATGGTTCCAATGATCGTGATCACACCAGTAAATAACTGTGTAAATCCAAGCAGCAATCCATCCGTAAACTGATCAATATCCGTTACGATACGGCTGATCAAGTCTCCTGAGGAGTGTGCATCTACATAAGATAATGGCAGTTTCTGCAAATGCTCAAATGCCTGAATCCTTAAATCTTTTCCAATCTTATATGTAATCTGGTTATTGACATGATTCATCAGCCACTGCGCTGCTGCCGTCAATACGATACAGATCATGATCGTTTTTATAATACTTATCAATCTTGCAAAATCAACATTTCCTTTTGATATAATGCAATCCACACCTTGTCCTGTCAGAATCGGAACATAAAGTGTCAGTGCCACACTGATCACCGCCAACACTAAAGACGCAAAGATCAAAAATCGATAAGGCTTCATATATTCCATGATCCTTTGTAATGTCTTTTGTTTTTTGTCTTTCTTCATGATCTTATGCCTCCTCTCCTACCATCTGTGATGCGCAGATTTCTTTATATACCTGATTCTCTTTTAATAGCTGTAGATGAGTCCCGATTCCTGCAATCTTTCCATCATCCAACACTAAGATATGGTCAGCATTACGAATCGTTGATACTCTCTGGGATACAAGAAATACTGTCATATTATCTGTATTTTCTTTGATCGCTTTTCGAAGTCTTGCATCTGTTGCAAAGTCAAGTGCGGATGCACTATCGTCAAGAATTAAGATCTCAGGTTTACGTACTAATGCTCTTGCGATCGTTAGTCTCTGTTTTTGTCCGCCAGATAAGTTTCCTCCATTTTGTTCAATTCTAAAGTCTAATCCCTGTTCCTTCTGATCAACAAATTCTCTTGCCTGTGCGATATCCAATGCCTGATAGATTTCTTCATCTGTGGCATCTTCTTTACCCCATTTCATATTATCTCTTAGGCTTCCTTCAAACAAAGATGCTTTCTGCGGAACAAATCCGATCTTTCCTCGGATAAATTCTGGTTTTAATTCTTTCTCATCAACTCCACGGTATAGAATTCTTCCTGATGTCACATCATATAATCTTGCGATCAAAGATACAAAAGTACTCTTTCCTGACCCTGTACCTCCGATCACCCCGATCGTTTCGCCTTCTTTCACCGCAAAATCAAATGGATGGATCGTCTCTTTTCTTGCACCATGATAGACAAATGATGTATCTTTAAACTCAAGAATAGGTGTATCTTTCTTCTCTTCTATATCTGTTTTTCCAGTTTCCTTCATGGATGGCTCTAATGCAAAAATCTGATCCACACGGTCAAGACTTGCAAACGCTCTAGATAAAATGATCAAAAGATTCGCAAGTTTTACAAGTTCTACAAGGATCTGTGACATATAATTGATCAAGGCAATGATCTGTCCTTGTGTTAAATAACCCAGATCAACCTGTTTTCCACCAGACCATAGGATTGCAATGATTCCCAAATTAATGATCATGTAAGTCAGAGGATTTAGTAACGCTGAAATCTTTCCAACGTGGATCTGTTTGTTATAAAGCTGTCCACTTTGTAATCTGAAATTCTCTTCCTCACTTCTTTGTCTGTTAAATGCACGGATCACACGAATTCCAAGAAGATTTTCCCTTGTACTTTTTAATACTCCATCGACCTGTTTTTGTACTTTCTTATACATTGGCATCGTGATCCATAAGATCAGTCCAACAACCACTGCCAATGCTGTGATCGTAAATACAAAGGAAATCGCTGCCTTATGATCCACCGTAAATGCCATGAACATCGCACCAAATACAACAAATGGTGACCTTAAAAACAAACGCAGGAACATGTTAACTCCATTTTGCACCTGATTGATATCATTACTCATGCGGTTGATCAACGTTGATGTCCCAACCTGATCGATCTCCTGATAAGAAAATTGATTCATATGTGCAAACAAATCACTTCTCATTGACTTTCCTGTATACACAGCCGATCTTGCCGCAAAATACTGTGCTGTGATAGAAAATGAAAATCCAATGATTCCAAGTAAGATCAATAATCCTCCCATCTTCCACAAATATCCAATATCGTGATGTCCGATTCCTACATCGATCATGCTGGCAACGACCAATGGTACAAATAGTTCAAAACTAGCTTCCAGCATCTTAAATAATGGTGCAAGGATCGTAACACAAAGATGCTCCTTTAAATATCCTAGTAACCGTTTCATCGATTCGTACTCCTTCTTTTATCTTACTATTTTCTTTAGTATACACCATTTTATTTTTTATTTGAACATAGTACCAGATATTTTACGAAAACAAAAAAGTACCGCTTAGAGCCAGGTAACATGCTCTAAACGGTACGGGGATGATTTATGGTTCAAAAAGAGTTATTTGTCTTCCTTTTGAACAGAACAATATCCTTGTGGGTGACTGCTGTGCCATTTCCATGCGGATGCAATGATTTCTTCAAGATCTGCATGTTCTGGCTTCCAGCCAAGGATATTCTTCGCTTTTTCACTGGAAGCGATCAAGACAGCCGGATCTCCAGCTCTTCTTCCTTCTTCCACAGCCTTGATCGGCTTTCCTGTCACTTTTCTGGCTGTTTCGATGACTTCTTTTACAGTAAATCCAACACCATTTCCAAGATTGAAGATGTTGCTTTCATTACCTTCCATTAAGTATTTCACTGCCAGAATATGTGCTTGTGCAAGATCTGTTACATGAATATAGTCTCTTACACAAGTTCCATCTTTTGTATCATAATCAGTTCCAAAGATACTGATTGCTTCTCTTTTGCCATTTGGCACCTGTAAGATCAATGGGATCAAATGTGTTTCTGGATTATGATCTTCTCCGATCTGTCCACTTACATGTGCTCCGCAGGCGTTAAAGTATCTTAAAGATACATAACGAAGTCCGTGAGCGCGTCCAACCCATTTAAACATTTTTTCCATGGAAAGCTTTGTCTCTCCATAGGTATTTGTTGGTTCTGTGCGGTCTGTCTCCACGATCGGTACCTTTTCTGGTTCTCCATAAGTTGCTGCTGTTGAGGAAAATACAATCTTATCGATACCATGTTCTACTAAAGACTGTACCATTGTTTTTGTTCCACAAAGGTTGTTATCGTAATATTTTAATGGGTCAACCATGCTTTCTCCAACTAAGGAATTTGCTGCAAAATGAATGACTGCATCAATATCTTTTTCCTGATCTAGTACACTGTCTACAAAGTCTTTATCTCTTAAATCTCCTTTATAAAACTTCGCCTGTGGATGAACTGCCTCGATATGTCCTGTTTCCAGATTATCGATGATCACGACTTCTTTTCCAGCATCGATCA
>ENA-OOYV01002076-OOYV01002076.1-human-gut-metagenome-genome-assembly--contig:-NODE-2076-length-10712-cov-2.335273_pt1 | contig 10712 bp, 7 predicted proteins | sample MGYA00241704_ERZ501380 | MGnify/ENA primary metagenome ERZ501380 (study PRJEB25962, sample SAMEA2042984) | human gut metagenome | biome: human gut; feature: human-associated habitat; material: faeces...
CCGCGCACAGATAGGTGGCCGCCACGATCCGGTCCGGTATCACCCGGTGCACGCACCCGTGCAGCTTGCGTCTCGGCGACACCGTGATGACCGAGCCGCCCGCGCCCCGCACCTCCGCGCCCATGGCGCACAAAAAGTCCTGCAGATCCGCGATCTCCGGTTCCCGTGCCGCATTGCAGATCACCGTCTCGCCCTCCGCGCCGCAGGCGGCCAGCATGGCGTTCTCCGTGGCGCCTACGCTGGGCGTGGCCAGCACGATCTGGCAGCCGGTCAGCCTCCGTGCCCGGCACCGCAGGGTCCCGCCCGCATCGTCGATATCCGCCCCCAGCGCCCGCAGGGCCGCCAGGTGCAGGTCGATGGGCCGCGGCCCCAGCTCGCACCCGCCGGGATAGCTCAACTCCGCCCAGCCGCACCGCGCCAGTATCGCCCCCAGAAAGATCACGGACGACCGCATCCGCCGCATCAGTGTCTGGGGTATGTCGCACCGCGTCAGCGTGGTGCTGTCCACCAGCAGATCGTCTCCGTCCCACTGCACGGCGCAGCCTAAGTACCGCAGGATATCTGCCGCCGAGTCCACATCGCTCAGGTGCGGACAGCCCTCAATGCGGCACACGTCTCCACTGAGCAGCGTGGCGGCCAGAATGGGCAGTACGCTGTTTTTCGCGCCCTGCACCGCCACCTCGCCCCGCAGCGGCGTGCCGCCCTCTATGGTGATATACCTCATGTGCCCTCCCTTTCCCGTCCATCCAACAGCTATGCCATTGTATGAACGGACAGGGGAGAGGGGTGACTCCCTTACTTCCGCACCAACGCCATGACCGTGTCGTAGATGCGCGCCGTGGCGTCGGGGATACCCAGCTCCTTCATGGCCCGCGCCATGGAGGTGCGCTTTTCGCTGTCGGAGAGGATGGCCTCCACGGCCTTGTACAGCCCGTCGCCGGTGCTCTCCGGCTCGGTGATGACCACCGCGCCGCCGTGTCCTTCCAGCAGCCGCGCGTTCTTCTCCTGATGGTTGTTGGTCACATAGGGTGACGGCACCATCACCGTGGGCTTGCCCAGCGCCGTCAGCTCACTGATGGTGGAGGCCCCGGCGCGGCACAGCACCACGTCCGCCGCCGCCATCACCACGTCCATGTCATAGATGTACTGCCGCACGTCCAACCGGTCGGACTTGGGCAGTCCCAGCTCCCGCAGCTTCTGCTCCATGGCCTCCCAGCCGCCCTTGCCCACCGCGTGGATATGGCGGAAGGGATAGCCCTCTGCGTCCTCCCGGCGGAAGAAGTCCACCATGCACTCGTTCATGTGGCTGGCGCCCAGGCTTCCCCAAAAGGATACCACAAGGGGAGCCTCGTCGTCAAAGCCCAGCTTTTTCCGGGCCTCCTCCCGGCTCAGCCGGAAGAAATCCCCCCGCACCGGCGTGCCGGTGACGGCGATGCGCTCCGGGTGCTTGTAGTGCTGCCGGCAATCCTCAAAGCCCACCATGATGACGTCGGCGTAGCTTTCCAGCATCTTCGTGGTCAGCCCCGGCACCATGTTGCTCTCGTGCACCGCCGTGGGGAGGTGTGCCCTGGCCGCCGCCTTCACCATGGGATAGCTGGCGTAGCCGCCGGTGCCCACCACCAGGTCGGGCTTGAAATCCCGCAGGATGGCCCGTGCCTGCCGTCCGGAGGACGCCAGCACCCGCACCGTGTGCAGGTTGTGGCGTATGCCCGCCGCATTCAGCTTCCGCTGAAAGCTGCTGACCTCCACCGCGGCGTAGTCGTACCCCGCCTTGGCCACCAGCTCGCGCTCCATGCCCGTGGGCGTGCCCACGAACAGCACGGCCGTCTCCGGGGCCTTCTCCTTCATATACCCCGCCAACGCAAGGGCAGGGTTTACGTGTCCCGCGGTGCCGCCGCAGGTAAATATCACTCTCATTCTGCTGCTCCCTGGAACCGCCGCGGCGGTCCGACCTCTATGTTTTGATACGAATAGTAGTTTTCCTGCAATAAAATACGGAATGTTGTCAAATTCTGCGCTTTTATCCCGCCCGTGCCGCCGGTATCTGTCGCGATACGCTCAGCACGATGCCCATCTCCACCAGCTGCAAACACAGCGCCGTGCCGCCGTAGCTGAAGAAGGGGAGGGAGATGCCCGTGGTGGGGACAAAGCCCGACACCACGGCGATGTTCAGAAATGTCTGCAAGGCCAGATGGGTCATCACGCCCACCACCAGCAGCGCGCCGAAGCGGTCGCGGGCGTGGAGCGCGATCCAGAAGCCCCGGAGGATCAGCATGGAGAAGATCAGCATGATAACACACGCGCCGATCAGCCCCAGCTCCTCGCAGATCACGGAAAAGATGAAGTCGTTGTACTGCTCCGGCAGGTACAGGAACTTCTGCCGTCCCCGGCCCAGGCCCACGCCCAGCAGGCCGCCGGAGCCGATGGTGATCAGGCTCTGCGCCAGCTGGTAGCCGTCGCCGTAATAGTCCTCCCACGGGTTATGCCACATCTCGATACGGGCCGCGCCGTACTTGATGACGCCGGCCTCCGCCAGCTTGATGAACAGAAAGCCCAGCGCGCTGATGCCGCCGACGCCCGCCGCTACCAGCCAGCCCTGTATGCCGCCCACGATCATCAGCACCGCGCCGGTGGCGAAGATCAGGACGGTGCCCGACAGGTGTGGCTCCAGCATCATCAGTACGCCGATGACCGCCAGCAGCGCCACATAGGGCAGGATGCCCTGCCGCCAGGTCAACATCTTCTCCCGCTTTTTGGAGATGGTGTCGGAGAAGTAGACGATGACCGCTAACTTGGCGATCTCAGACGGCTGGAACTGGAACACGCCCTTGATGCCCAGCCACCGGGTGGCGTTGTTGGAGGTGATGGCCAGCGGGTTGTGGGGGATGATGACCAGTATCAGCAAGAACAGCGCCAGCCCCACCAGCAGCCGTCCCGCGCCGCGCCAGCGCTGATAGTTGATCTTGCTGACGATGAACATGGACACAAGACCCAGCGCCGCGAAGGCGGCCTGCCGCTTGAAGTAGTAGGTGCCGTCCCCGGTGTCGTAATAGGCCCGGGGAAAGCTGGCGGAAAACAGCATGATCAGGCCGATGACCGTCAGCAGCAGCGTCAGGATCAGGAAGGGGAGATCCATCTGCCCGCGGGCGGCTTCCTTATGCCGGCGCTCCACCTGCCGCATCCGTTCCTGCTGGGCCTTCCGGGCGCGCTGTTCCTCCCGTGTCATAGTCTCCCTCCTTCCCTGTGAAAATAGTGCGAAGCCTTAGAAGCTGAAGCGCTGGCACACGGCCAGATAGGCGATGACGCAGCCTATGACACTGACGGCGGTGAACACCGCCACCACCTTGGTCTCCTTCCAGCCGCACATCTCGAAGTGATGGTGCAGCGGCGCCATCTTGAAGATGCGCTTGCCGTGGGTCAGTTTGAAATAGCCCACCTGGATAATGTCGCTCAGTGTCTCGCAGATATACACGATGCCCACCAGGATCAGCACCAGCGGCATATCATAGGCGAAGGCCAGCGCCGCCACGGCGCCGCCCAGAAACAGCGACCCCGTATCGCCCATGAACACCTTGGCCGGATAGTGGTTGTACAGCAGGAACCCCAGCAGACCGCCCACCAGTGCGCCGGAGAACAGCCCCAGCTGCTCGAAGCCGGGCCAGATCACCGCCATCACCAGGAAGAACAGACCCACCGGCACGGTCACACTGCTGCTCAGTCCATCCAGACCGTCCGTGATATTCACGGCGTTGACGGTGCCCACGATCACAAAGGCCGCGAACACCAGATACACGATCCACGGCAGCACGATGTGGGTGTTCCAGAAGGGAATATACAGGTTGGGGCTCAGCATCCCCTCGTACCGCATCAGGCACAGGAACGCCACCGCCGCCGCCAGCTGCAAAATAAACTTCTGCGGCGCGGTCAGGCCGGTGTTCTGGTGGTGCTTCACCTTCTGATAGTCGTCGATATATCCGATAACGCCGAATACCAACGCGAACAGGTACACATACAGGTGTACGAAGCTGCCGGCCATCATCCGCTGCCAGCCCAACACGACGATGGTGAGGCCGATGCCGATGATGAACATCAGCCCGCCCATGGTGGGGGTGCCCTGCTTCGTCATGTGCCAGGAGGGCCCGATCTCCTTGATGGACTGTCCCGCCTTCAGCTTTACCAGCGCCGGTATCAGCAGCTTGCCTGCGATGGCGGTGACGATAAAGCATACCGCGACAGGCAGCACGATCTCCATAATTCCCATACTATCTTGCTCCTTCCCCCCGCGCCGCGCGGAGGTCTTTTCTTTATTTCTGCGTTTCCTTCAGGTGCTCGGCCACGATGACCCGTTCATCCATGGGATAGTGCTTGTGGTCGATCTCCTGGTAATCCTCGTGGCCCTTGCCGGCCAGTACGATCACGTCGCCCGGCTGGGCGTGGTCCATGGCGTAGTGAATGGCGGCCACCCGGTCGGGGATCACCGCATAGGGTGTGTCATAGCCCTTCAGTCCCACCAGAATGTCGTCGATAATGGCCTCCGGCTTCTCCGTCCGGGGGTTGTCGCTGGTGACGATGACAAAGTCTGCCAGCCTTGCGCCGATCTCACCCATCACGGGCCGCTTCGTCTTATCCCGGTCGCCGCCGCAGCCGAACAGCGCCACCACCCGCCCCTTGGCGAAGGACTTGGCGGATTGCAGCACCTTTTCCAGCGCGTCCGGCTTGTGGGCATAGTCGTTCAGCACGGTGTAGCCCGTTCCCGGCGTAGGGATGATCTCCATCCGGCCCTTCACGCCGTGGTTCTTCGCCAGTGCGTCGGCACACTCCGCCAGCGGCACGCCCAGGTTCCAGCAGCAGGCCATGGCGTCCAGTGTGTTGTACACGGTGAACAGCGCCGGTATGCCCACGTGGACGTGGCACCATTCCGTGTCCGCCTCCGCGTCAAAATCCACACTGCCGGGCTCCAGCGCCACGTTCTTCGCCATCAGGTCCGCCTGACCATTCACGGAGTAGGAGAACCGCCGGCGGCAGGTGGCATCGGCCATCAGCCGTTCCGCCCACGGGTCGTCGGCGTTGTAGATGCCCACGTCGCACTGCCGCATCAGCAGCGCCTTGGCGTCGCAATAGGCCTCCATGGTCTTGTGGAAGTCCAGATGGTCCCGGCTCAGGTTGGTGTAAATGCCCACCGCGAAGGGTATGCCGTACACCCGGTCCAGCATCAGTGCGTGGGAGGACACCTCCATCACCACATGGGTGCAGCCCGCGTCGGCCATCTCCCGCAGCAGCTTCTGCAGCTCGAAGGACTCCGGCGTGGTGCGCTCGGTGTGCAGCACCCGGTCGCCGATCATATTCTGTATCGTGCCGATCAGCCCCACCTTGGCCCCGGCCTTCTGTTCCAGAATGCTCTTGATGAGGTAGGTGCTGGTGGTCTTGCCGCTGGTACCGGTGATGCCGATCATGGTCATCTCCCGTGCGGGGTGATCGAAGCGGTTGCCGCCCACCACCGCCAGCGCCCGGCGGCTGTCCGCCACCCGGACGAAGGGCGCGCCGTCCTCCGGCGCGCGCTCGCACAGCACGCAGGCAGCGCCCTTCTCCCGTGCCATGGGAATATATTTATGTCCGTCCGTCTCCGCGCCGGTGACGGCGATGAACAGATCGCCCGATTCCACCAGCCGCGAGTCGTACCGTACCTCCCGGATATCGCTATCCAGCTCGGCGTTTGTTTCCAGAATATCCAGCCCGTTCAACAGCTCACGCAGTTTCATCATCAACTCTCCTTTGCGTCTGTGCGTAATGGTATACACACTATTCTACCACATTTCGTCCGCGGACAAAAGGGAACCGTGTGCTCTGTTGGGCGCAAAACGTGTGGCGTCAGTCCGTCACGGACGTGTCGCCCAGCTGCACGGTAATGACCGTGCCGGCATCCACCTCCGTACCCTCGTCGATGGACTGGCTCAGCACCCGGACGGAGCTGGACTCGCTGCCCGTGGTGCCGGAGAACCGTATCAGCAGCCCTGCCGCCGTGGCGGTGGTGTTGGCCTCTGAGGGCGTCTTGCCGATGAGATGCGGCACCACGCACTTGTCCGTGGACTTCTCCTCGCCGACGTACAGGATAACGCTGGACTTGCCGGGGATGATGGCGCCGCCGGCCGGCGTCTGGTCGGTGATGGTCTCGCCGTCGCCCACGATCTTATAGCTCAGCGCGCGGTCCTTCAGCTTCGCCTTGGCCTCCTCAACGCTCATGCCGATGACGTTGGGCACCGTGGTGTCCATGCCCAGCAGCTCCTCGGCGGAGTAGCTGGGCTCCACGCCCAGATAGGGCAGGATCTCCGCCATGACGGTGCTGGCGGTGGGTGCCACCATGTTGCCGCCGGAGACGTAGGTCCCCGTGGCGCGGCTGGGGGTGTCCATGGTGATGAGCATAATGACCTGCGGGTCGTCCGCCGGCGCGAAGCACAGGAACGACACCACCACGTCGCCGGTCTGGCCCTTATCGGCCGTGCCGGTCTTGCCGCCGATGCGGTAGCCCGCCACCTGGCCGTTCTTGCCGGTGCCGCTGGCCACCACGTATTCCAGGCACTCCCGCACGGTGGCGGAGGTCTGCTCGCTGATGACCTGCCGCACCGGCGTGTCATCGTGGCGGTAGGTCACGTTCCCGTCGCTGTCGGTGATGCGCTCCACCAGATACGGCGTGTGCAGATACCCGCCGTTGACGCAGGCCGCCTGTGCCGCGATCAGCGCCAGGGGCGTCACGGTGAAGTTCTGGCCGAAGGCGTAGCAGGCCAGGTCCAGCTGGGTGAAGCTGCTGTCCGCGGCGAACACGCCCACGGCCTCGCCGCCCAGATCGATGCCCGTGGTGTTCATCAGCCCGAAGGAGCGCATATATTCATAGAATTTCTCGCTGCCGATCCGCAGTCCGTAGTTGATGAACGCCGGGTTGCAGGAGTTCCCCACCGACTGCACCAGCGTCTGCAGGCCGTGGCCGTTCTTGTTGGAGCAGTGGATGGTGTAGCCGGAGATATTCACGCTGCCGCCGCAGTTAACGGTGGTGGTCTTATCCACCACGCCCTCCTCCAGCGCCGCCGACAGCGTCAGGATCTTGAAGGTGGAGCCCGGCTCGTAGGTGTCGTTCAGCGCCTTGTTGCGCCATTGCAGCAGCTGCATATCGGCCACGGTGCTCTCCCCGCGCTCGATACGCTCCTGCAGCGTCTGGTCGCTGACGGTCAGAAAGTCGTTCAGATCGTAGTTGGGATACGACGCCATGGCCAGTATGCCGCCGGTCTTGGCGTCCATCACGATGCCGCTGGCGCCGTTGGCGGCGGAGAACTTATCCACCATGCTCTCGATACCCTTTTCCAGATAGTACTGGATGGTGGTGTCCAGCGTCAGCGTCAGGTCGCTGCCGTTCTTGGCGGCGAAATACTGCTCATAGGTATACAGCATATCGTTCTCCGCCTGATCCTTGGAGGAGATGACCAGTCCGCTCTGCCCCTCCAGCTCCTTCTCGTAATAGGCCTCCAGCCCATACAGCCCCGTGTTCTCGTCGCCCACGAAGCCGATGACCTGCGCCGCCAGCGAGCCGTAAGGATAGTACCGCTTCGTGTCCGCCACCAGGTGTACGCCCGCGATCTTGTTCTCGTCCACATACGAGCGCACCTTGGCCGCTGTGTCCTCGTCCGCCCGCAGCTGTATGACCTCATACTGGGACTTCACGTTGTCCATCCGTTTCCGGATGGCCGAGGCGTCCTTGCCCAGGATCTCCGCCAGCCCTGCCGCCAGCGACTCCTTCGTCCAGCTGACGGGATCTTCCGTGTCGTTCACCGCGTTGTCGATCTCCAGCGGGGAGAGAATGATGGTCTCCGCGCTGGAGGAGATCGCCAGAATGTTGCCGCCGGCGTCATAGATGGTGCCCCGGTTAGCCGTCACCACCGTCCGCCGTGTCTGCTGGTTCACAGCCTTGCCCTGCAATTCCTCATGCCGGGTGATCTGCAGGTCGAACAGCCGGAAAAACAGCAGCACGAACATCACGACGCCCATCAGGATCATCAGTACAAAGGATCGGGTCTGAATGATCCGGTTGGCCCGCCGTACGTTCTCGTTTTTTCGGTTGGAATTTTGGTTTTCTGCCACGATAGTGCCTCCTGTTTTGCCGTCGGACCCTGCTCCGGCGCCGCCGCGCCCTGCTGTTATAGACCAAGCAAGGAGCAAGAAGTCGCCTTCTTACTCCTCGCGCTTATACTATACTTTCCCTCAGCGGAAATATTCCAGTACATACGCCCACAGCGACTCTGCCTTTTCGGTAAAGCCGTTCAGCGCCGCCGCGCCGCCCGCGGCGTATACCTCCACGCTGTCCGCACCGGACAGGTCGATGTACTGTATCTGGCCGCTGCTGGGCTTGGACATACCCGCCGCCTCCGCCGCCGCCTTCACGGTGGCCAGATCGAAGGTGCGCTCATACGTCGTCAGCAGCGCCACGTGCTCCTCCTCCAGGGCGGAGATCTCCCGCTTGATGGAGGACACATTATCGGAAATGCCGGTCAGCTTCACATAGCACAGCATCAGCGCGATGACCATGCCCACCACCAGCACCGTTCCCAGCAGCAGAACAGGGGAGGGCCGCACCGCGGCCCGTGCCGCGCTCTGCCGCCGCTGTACCGGCTGTACCTCCGGCTGCGCCGGCCGTACCTTCTTCTGGGGGAGCTTTCCGGCCTCGTCCAGCTGCTTTTCCCGCGCCAGCGCGTCCAGATCATATGCCAGGCTGCCGTAGGTGGCGCCGTGACGATAGTTGGCCATGTAAAACTCCCTCCTTCCTCCGTCGGTTATTTTCCGCCGATACTTTGTTGCAGCCGCTTGCCATACACAAAGTATGGCTGCACGTCTGCGCCGCGTCTCGGCGAAAAATAACTCGCCGGATGTGGTTCTTTTCCGCCGATGCTTTGCTGTTATACCTTCTCCGCCACCCGCAGCTTGGCGCTGCGTGCGCGGGGGTTGTGCGCCAGTTCCTCTTCGCCGGATACGATGGGCTTCCGGCTCACCAGCTTCAGCTTCGGCTTCCTGCCGCATACGCACACCGGGAACTCCGGCGGGCAGATGCAGCCGGTGGCCAGCTCCTGCAAGGTCTTCTTGATGATCCGGTCCTCCAGCGAGTGGAAGGAGATCACCGCCAGGCGCCCGCCTGTGTTCAGATGCGCCGCGGCCGCCTCCAGCATGGGCGGCAGGGCGTCCAGTTCGCCGTTGACGGCGATGCGTATGGCCTGAAAGCTCCGCTTGGCCGGGTGCTGCTTCTCCCGCAGCGCCTGTGGCGGCATAGCGGACTTGATGATGTCCACCAACTCCAGCGTCGTCTCGATAGGCTGCTGCTCCCGGTGCTGTACGATCCGCTTGGCGATGGCCGGCGCGTAGCGCTCCTCGCCGTACTCAAACAGGATGCGCCGCAGCTCCTCATAACTCCAGCTGTTCACCACCTCCCGGGCGGTGAGATACGCCGTCCGGTCCATCCGCATATCCAGCGGCGCGTCGTGCATATAGCTGAAGCCCCGTTCCGCGTCGTCCAGCTGCGGAGAGGAGACACCCAGGTCGAACAGCATACCGTCCGCCCCGTCTATGTGCAAGTCGGCGAGAATGTCGCCGATGCGGTCAAAATTGCTGTGGACCAGCGTCACCCGGTCCCCGTAGTCCGCCAGACGCTCCCGCGCGGCGGCAATGGCCGTCTCATCCCGGTCGATGCCGATGAGCCGTCCGGTGGTCAGCCGTTTTACGATCTCCAGCGAGTGACCCGCCCGGCCCAGCGTGCCGTCCACATAGATGCCGTCGGGCTTGATGGCCAGCGCGTCCAGGCACTCGTGCAGCAGCACCGGCACATGGCCGTAGTCCTTCTCCTGCGTCACGGTGCTCACAGGCCCATCTCCGCCATGGCGCTCTCCAGCTCGCCGGAGGCAAAGGCGTCGTTCTCCACGGCGGCCCAGCGCTCAGCGTCCCAGATCTCCGCCCGGTCAAAGCTGCCGATGACCACGACCTCTCTGGTCAGCCCCGCATACTCCCGCAGCTTGGCGGGGATGAGGATGCGTCCCTGGCCGTCCGGCTCGCAGTCCGCCGCGTAGGCGAACAGCGCCCGCAGCTTTTTCACCTCATTGTAGGACAGCGCCTTCAGCTTGTCCATAAACACCGCCCAGCTCTCGTCGGAGTACACCGACAGGCAGTGGTCCTGCCCCACGGTGATGTGGAACGTCTGGCCCAGCTCCTTCCGCAGCGCGGCAGGAATAAAGAGGCGCCCCTTGGCGTCGATCGTGTGTGCATACTGACCGGTCATGGGTCCGCCTCCTTCCGAAAAAAATAGTCCCCGGTGGAAAACCGTGGGAACATCCCCCACAAATATGGATATTGCCCCCACAATTCACCACTAACGAGGTTAGTATACATAATCCCTGGCAAAATTGCAAGGAAAAATTATGTCTACCGCCACGGCAAAAGCCAGATATTCCGCCTGTTTTCGACCAAATTTTTCCACTTTTTGAAACGCTTGTTCGATGGACATAAACGGAAAACTCCGGCGGGCACAAGATTTTGTGCCCGCCGGAGCCTGTTAACACAAGATGAGGCTTTCTTGTGGAAATAGCAGAAAAATTTACGTGGATTTTATAGATTTTCCACAAAGTCTATAACTGCCGCCGGATACCGCGGCGGCAGCGGCGTTTGCCGCCGGTCGGGACCGGCCT
>ENA-OOYV01002093-OOYV01002093.1-human-gut-metagenome-genome-assembly--contig:-NODE-2093-length-10653-cov-2.089734_pt1 | contig 10653 bp, 7 predicted proteins | sample MGYA00241704_ERZ501380 | MGnify/ENA primary metagenome ERZ501380 (study PRJEB25962, sample SAMEA2042984) | human gut metagenome | biome: human gut; feature: human-associated habitat; material: faeces...
AAAGTAAAAGAGTTATTTGAAAGCGTGAGAAATATAGCGTAACCAAACACACTACCAATTTCTTATCCATTGCCCATCCTCACGCGAATTCTCAAAAATAACCTTGTAGTCAAAATATTAACCCAAGACTACATCAAATATACGGAATATTAATGAAGAATGAAGAATGAAGGATGAAGAATTTGTTGTGCAGTGTGCGGATGCAGTACGGATGAATCCTTCATTCTTCATTCTTTACCCTTAATTATCTTAAAAACATGTATCTATTTCGGAATAAATTCGTAGCTTTGCTATTAGTAATAACCCCCAAATCCTTTTGACCAATGAAAAAGTTATCCTCTCTTTTTCCTTTATTTCTGTTAATCCCGCTTTTTGCTGTCGCTTCGGAAGTGGGTGACCGTACCATCCCTGCAGAGGTGGCGCAACTCGCTGACAGTTTGAAACAAAAGTTTGCACCGGACAAGCGCGTAGCTTTGTTCGATGTAGATTACTCTTTCTCCGGAAAGAATGTGATGTTGCGTGGTGTCACCACTTCGGCAGAGGCAAAGACGGCTTTGCTGGATGGTTTGGCAAAGAAAGGATATGCGGTGATGGATTGTCTGCAAGTGCTTCCGGATGAGACCGGACTTGAAGGCAAGACGTATGGCATTGTCAATGTGTCTGTGTGCAATCTTCGGGTAGACCCGGATTTCTCTTCAGAAATGATGACGCAAGGCTTGATGGGGATGCCGGTGCGGGTGTTGCAGCGCGACGGCTGGTACCGTATCCAGACACCGGACAACTACATTGCATGGGTACACCGGGTAGGCATACATCCCGTCACGCGGGAAGAGCTGACCGCTTGGAACAATGCGGAGAAAATAGTGGTGACTTCGCATTACGGCTTTGTCTACTCACAGCCCAGCCAGGTATCGCAGACCGTCTCTGATGTTGCTGCCGGAAACCGCCTGAAGTGGGAGGGGACAAAAGGTGCCTTTTATAAGGTGGCTTATCCCGACGGCCGCCAGGGATATATCTCCAAATCCATCTCTATGCCTGAAAAAAAATGGCGGGCAGCCTTGAAGCAGGACGCAGCCAGCATTATAGCTACGGCGCATAGCATGATGGGCATCCCTTATCTTTGGGCTGGCACTTCCTCCAAAGGGGTGGATTGTAGCGGCTTCATGCGCACCGTTCTTTTCATGCACGACATCATCATTCCGCGGGATGCTTCCCAGCAGGCATACGTGGGCAAGCATATCGATATCGTTCCTGATTTCAGTAACCTCCAGCCGGGCGATTTGATTTTCTTCGGGCGCAAGGCGACGCCGGAACGCAAGGAACGTGTGGTACATGTCGGCATGTATATCGGCAACAAGCGTTTCATCCATTCGCAAGGCGATGTGCGCGTCAATAGCTTCAGCCCCGACGACGAGCTGTTCGATGAATACAACCTCGGTAGACTGTTGTTCGCTACGCGCGTGTTACCTTATATAAATAAGGAGGCGTCGCTCAATACAACGGAAACGAATCCATTTTATTCAATGTAATAATGTGCTAATGTGCCAATATGCCAATGACCTCGGCGTGACGGTGCAAACATGACGTAGTATATATAGTGCAGCCCATTGGCATATTAGTACATTAGCATATTGGCACATTTAATACACACACAATTATGTCAAACAGAAGAGATTTCCTGAAAACCGCCGCTTTTGCCGCACTCGGCTCAGGCATGGCAATCAATCATGTATTTGCCGGAGGAAATGACGCTCCTTCCTTGTTCAACGTGAACAGTAGGGCAGGTGTAACCCCAAAAATGAAACTGCGTTTCTTCCCCTATGAACTGAAATTGCGCCATGTCTTTACAGTGGCCACCTACTCGCGTACTACCACTCCCGACGTTCAGGTCGAGATAGAATATGATGGCATTATCGGTTATGGTGAAGCCTCCATGCCCCCGTACCTGCAACACGAACTAGGTACGATGGACAGTGTATTAGCTTTTTTGAAGAAGGTGCAGGATGTCATCGGCCAATTCTCAGACCCCTTTCAGCTGGAAGATATACTAGCTTATATAGACAGCCTCTCGGCAGGGGATTCCGCTGCTAAAACTGCTGTGGACATCGCCTTGCACGACCTTGTGGGCAAACTGTTGCAAGCCCCTTGGTATAAGATATGGGGGTTGGACAAGGAGAAGACTCCCTTTACAACTTTCACCATCGGTATTGATACGGCCGACGTGGTGCGTGAAAAGACGAAAGAGTGTGCCGACCGGTTCAATATCCTTAAAGTAAAGCTGGGGCGGGAGAACGACAAAGAAATGATAGAGACCATCCGTTCGGTGACGGACCTTCCGATTGCCATTGATGCCAACCAGGGCTGGAAAGACAAACATCATGCGCTCGATATGATACATTGGCTGCACGAAAAAGGAATTGTCATGATAGAGCAACCGATGCCCAAGGAACAATTGGACGATATCGCATGGGTCGCTCAGCAAAGCCCGTTACCCATATTTGCCGATGAGTCCATCCAGCGTCTGAAGGATGTGGCAGGCTTGAAGGGCGCCTTTACGGGCATCAACATCAAGCTGATGAAGTGTACCGGCATGCGCGAAGCCTGGAAGATGGTGACTTTGGCACGTGCATTGGACATGAAAGTGATGGTAGGCTGTATGACCGAGACCTCTTGTGCCATTACCGCTGCCTCCCAATTCTCTCCGGCAGTGGACTTTGCTGACTTGGACGGTAGTCTGTTGATTGCGAATGACCGTTTCAAGGGTATGGAGGTTGTGAAAGGTAAGATAACGTTGCCCGAATTGCCGGGTATTGGAGTGGTGAAGTTATGAGAAAGCTATTGTATACCGTCGCTCTGTTTGTGATGGCTTCTGCATGCAGCACGAAGCCCGAGAGCAAGCCCTATAATTGGGAGGACGACCTGTACCAACGTCTGCTTACGGATTTCTGTATGACGGAATCCCAGGTGAAGGACTATATCCGCAAGTATATTCCCGACGTGACCGATGAGCAGATGCGCCAGTGGGAAGCCTCCAAAGCTTTGGAGTGCATGATGCTGGATGGAGAGAAACGCTATTTCCGCAATGCCGGACCTAATCTGTTTCGTGTGGACTCCACTTGCTATGACATCAAGATAGCCAAGGAAGGTACTTCGCCGAGTGGCAGCGAGAAAGTGAATATGGAGAACCTGCCCGAAATCATTTCTGCTGTGAAGAAGGAGGGCAAGGCCATTGTTGAGCCGAAGCGCATGCGCGTCACCTACACGTTGACCGTGGATACCAATGCCGTACCTGCCGGGAAAATCATCCGTTGCTGGTTGCCCTATCCCCGTCAGGACCAGGCCCGGCAGCAGGATGTCAAGTTCATTTCGGCCAGTGAACCGCAATACACCTTTTCGTCGCCCGAGTGCCGTCACAGTACATTGTACATGGAGAAACGTGCTGTCGAAGGCGAACCGACCGTATTCTCCGAAACCTTTGAGTTTACCGCCAACGGCGAATGGCATAATCTGAAGCCGGAAGACGTGCAGCCCTATGATACGACGACCGCTCTTTATAAGGAATATACTGCCGAACGTGAGAAGCATATCGTCTTTTCCCCGCGCTTGCGCGAACTTGCTGCCAAATTGACAGCCGGTGAAACCAACCCCTACTTGAAAGCCAAACGTATCTTCCGTTGGGTGAATGACAACTTCCCGTGGGCTTCTGCACGCGAATATTCCACCATTGAGAATATCCCGGAATATGTGTTGGACAACCGTCACGGAGACTGTGGCCAAGTCAGCCTGCTGTTCATTACGCTTTGCCGCATCAGTGGAATTCCCGCACATTTCCAGAGCGGCTTCATGATGCATCCCCGTGCATGGAATCTGCACGATTGGGCAGAAGTCTATTTTGAGGGTGTGGGTTGGGTGCCTGTCGACCAGTCATTCGGCATTCCTGCCTTTGCCTGCAATGCCGACGAAGAATATTTCTTCCTGGGTGGTATAGACTCCTGGCGCATGATTGTGAACACTGATTACGGCATGCCGCTACAGCCCGAAAAGCAGTATCCCCGCAGCGAGACTGTCGACTTTCAGCGTGGCGAGGTGGAGTGGGAGGGAGGTAACCTCTACTTCCCACAGTGGGACTACCACATGGACATTGATTACTTGAATTATTAAGGTACTATCTGCCCTCTAAAAACAGATGCATCATCCGTTTCGGCCGCAACGGGTGATGCGTCTTTTTATGCCCTATCTGTCAGTTCTTTAACAGTCAGCAATCGTACATAAATGCTAATTTGTCAGTCTTTGCCGTTAACCGCTGTTAAGCCCTAAATATCCTCTGTTAAAAGAGAACAAAAAAGAGTGACAAGCGGAATAACTGAACGTTTTTTGTCGTTATTTTAACGTCGTAATGTTAAACGAAACTTGAATATTAACAATTTAAAGAATAGGAAGAATAGTATGAAACAGACAACAAAAAACATCCTTGGAGTTGCGGCTATCGTGCTCTTGAGCTCTGGAGTGGCTGGATTGACCACTTATAAGATGCTGAATAAGGAAAAGCCTGCCGCATTCAGCGAGTTGTTCCAACAGAACCCGAATAATCTGCTGCCGGCAGCTTTCCATGCAACGGATGCCCAGCCTGTGGATTTGACACAAGCAGCGGAGAGTTCGCTCCATGCTGTAGTGCATATACGTGCCACTCAGTTGAGTAAGACTCAGACGGTGCAAGAACAACCGGATATTTTTGACTTCTTCTTTGGAGACGGTCGTGGACGCCAGCGCCAGATACAGACCCAGCCGCGTGTAGGTTTCGGTTCGGGTGTCATCATCTCCAAAGACGGATATATTGTGACGAACAATCACGTGGTGGAAGGTGCTGATGAAATCACCGTGAAACTGAATGACGACCGTGAGCTGAAAGGACGCATCATCGGTACTGACCCTAGCACGGACTTGGCGCTGATTAAGATTGAAGGGGATGATTTCCCGACAATTCCGGTTGGTGACTCCGATCAGTTGAAGGTGGGGGAATGGGTGTTGGCAGTAGGTAATCCGTTCAACCTGAACTCTACCGTAACAGCCGGTATCGTCAGTGCAAAAGCCCGTTCCATTGGCTCTTCTGCCTCCAACGGACAAGCTGCAAACATCCAGTCTTTCATTCAGACGGATGCTGCCATCAACCAAGGTAACAGTGGTGGTGCGTTGGTGAATGCCAAAGGCGAGCTGGTTGGTATCAATGCCATGCTTTACTCACCCACGGGTGCTTATTCCGGTTATGGTTTTGCCATCCCTACCAGCATTATGACAAAGGTGGTAGCCGACTTGAAACAGTTTGGTACCGTGCAGCGCGCGCTCCTTGGCATCAAGGGTAGTGATTTGAGCACAGACCTGCAGATGGACGAACGCTGGACTGAAGAGCTGAAGAAGAAGGCCGACGAACTTGGTGTGAAAGAGGGTATCTATGTGGCCGAAGTTGTTGAAGGTGGTTCCGCTGCCGGCGTCTTGAAGGAAAACGATGTAATCATAGCATTGAACGGCAAGAAGATTCACAAGTTCTCGGATTTGCAGGAAATGCTGGCAAAACACCGTCCGGGCGACAAAGTGAAGGTAACAGTGGTTCGTGACAAGAAGGAAAAGGAATTCGAAATCACGCTGAAGAATGAGCAAGGCACTACGAAGGTAGTGAAGGATGCCGGAATGGAAATCTTGGGTGCAGCCTTCAAGCCCGTATCTTCCGAGCTGAAGAAGCAGTTGAACCTGGGGTACGGTCTGGAAGTTACCGGGGTTACCAATGGTAAGATGGCCGATGCAGGTATCCGCAAGGGCTTCATCATTCTGAAAGCCAATGGAGTGCCGATGAAGACGGTAGACGATTTGGAAAAGGCGATGAAAGAGGCAAGAAAGTCTCCTGAGCAAGGTTTGTTCATCACCGGTATGTTCCCGTCAGGAAAACGTGCAATGTATGCCGTTGATTTGACTCAAGAATAAAAAATAAGGATAGTTAGGTAAGAAGATTGTAATATTAGCTAACAATAGCGAAAAGGGGGTGTCGGTACAATACATACCGGCATCCTTTTTGTTATATAGGATAAGATATAAATAAGGTGAAAAAGTTAGGATGAGATTATTGTAACAAAATAATTTGTCGTACCTTTGCAACCCAAATCTGTATTAGTAAGAATGAGACAACTTAAAATTACAAAAAGTATCACTAACAGAGAGAGCGCTTCTCTTGACAAGTATTTGCAGGAAATCGGTCGCGAAGACCTCATTACTGTTGAAGAGGAAGTGGAGCTCGCTCAGCGCATCCGCAAGGGTGACCGTGTTGCACTGGAGAAATTGACACGTGCCAATCTGCGTTTCGTTGTATCTGTGGCCAAGCAGTACCAAAACCAAGGTTTGAGTTTGCCCGACTTGATTAACGAGGGTAATTTAGGACTGATCAAGGCTGCCGAAAAGTTCGATGAAACACGTGGTTTCAAGTTCATCAGTTATGCAGTATGGTGGATACGTCAGTCCATTCTGCAGGCTTTGGCAGAGCAGTCGCGTATTGTACGTCTTCCGTTGAACCAGGTGGGTTCGCTGAATAAAATCAGCAAGGCCTTTTCCAAGTTCGAGCAGGAAAACGAACGTCGTCCGTCTCCCGAAGAGCTTGCCGATGAACTGGAAATCCCTGTTGACAAAATCTCTGATACGCTGAAGGTGTCAGGCCGTCATATCTCGGTAGACGCACCTTTCGTAGAGGGAGAGGACAACAGCTTGCTCGATGTGTTGGTCAACGATGACTCCCCTATGGCTGACCGCTCTTTGGTGAACGAGTCTCTTGCGAGGGAAATTGATAGAGCTCTTTCTACGTTAACCGATAGGGAAAAAGAAATCATACAGATGTTTTTCGGTATCGGACAGCAGGAAATGACATTAGAGGAAATCGGCGACAAATTCGGCTTGACCCGTGAGCGTGTGCGTCAGATTAAGGAAAAAGCAATCAGAAGATTAAGACAAAGTAATCGTAGTAAATTGCTCAAATCTTATTTGGGATAAATAAGAAATATCAGTTTCCGACAAATAGAAGGAATTAAAAACCGTACGTCTTTAGTAGGCGTGCGGTTTTTTTTATATCTTTGCCCCATTGATAATTCATAACTTATAACTCATAACTCAATGAAATACGTTCGTATACTTTGTGCCGTAGCTTTGGTTTTTGCGTTGTGTTCGGCTTTTACAATGAAAGATAAGGAAAAGGCTGTATATGCTTTTGGGGTGGCGGCTTCTTTCAATGACTCCATCGTATATTATACAGACATCCAGGTATTGGACAGCGTAGAGCTGGATAAGAATGGATTCTTGCCCAAGCGTGATTTATACACTTACCAGCTTAAGAACTATCTGGAGTACAATCTGAAGAAACCTGATTATACTTGCATGATTTATTTCGCTGAAAACAAGAAAAAGTTGGAAAAAGAGGCTGTAAAGGTAAAAGGCAAGTATAAAAAGAGTAAGAATATGGTTTTGCAGGTGGTGAAGCCTGAGGCTTTCACGTTTACAAAACCGCAGGAATAAGATTTCAAGTATGAAAACACAACTATATCTTCTTTTTTTCTTTGTTTTCCCCTTGTTCATGTCGGCGTGCCGTGGTGACGACCCGATACCTGATCCTCCGGTTGATGGGAAACGTACTGTGCTGGTATATATGGCAGCGGATAATAGTATAAATCCATTGGCTAGCTTTACGGATGGGGATTTGGAGGAATTGAAAGCTGGGATGGCTTCAATTGATAATACATCTGATATGCATTTATTGGTGTATATAGATACGGGATCTCCTCGTTTGATTGAAATTGAAAATAAAGGTGGTACTGTTGTTGAAACAATAGTCAAAGAATATGAAGATAGAAATTCGTGTGGAGTCGCTGAGACGCAGGAGGTATTCAATGATGTGTTTGGGAATTCTTTATATAAAGCGGAAAGTTATGGTTTGATTTATTGGTCGCATGGGGAAGGATGGATACCTACTCCATTGCCTTCTACTCGCTGGATAGGAAATGATAAGACTGGAGGAGGGCATTATATGAATATTGAGGACTTGAAGTCAGTATTACAGAAGGCTCCTCATTTTGATTTTATTATGTTTGATGCTTGCTTTATGCAGTCGGTGGAAGTCGCGTATGAGTTGCGTGATTATTGCGATTACTATATTGGTTTCCCTGCTGAGAATCCAGGTCCTGGTGCTGCCTATGATAGAATGTTTCCATTTATATTTCAGAAAGGTGCAGCGGTAGAAATGGCTATTGGGACTTTTGCTGCTTATGATGAAATTTATACTGGAAAAATAGGGAGTAATAGCAATTGGACGATGGGCACTGCTATAGATGTGCTGAAATCTTCTGAGCTTGAGAACTTAGCTGCTGCTACAGCAAATGTTTTGTCGGGAGTGACAGCAGATAGAGAAGTTCTTCGGTCATCGGTCTTTAATTATGATCAGCGTAAAGTAGGATCGTCTTATTATGTAGGCTATTATGATTTCGTAGAAATGATGGAAAAACTCGTTGTGGATGAAGTTGCCTTGGATGAATGGAAGCAAGCATATGATGCAGCTTCTGTCTGTTGGAAAAAAACGCCAATGATTTATTCGATGTCTGTTGGTATGTTCTCCATAAAACGGGCAAATGGGGTTAGCCATTATATACCTTCCACTGCCACTTCTTCTGCTGCCCAAGCTGCTAATGCTGCTTATCGTTCTACTTCATGGTATAGTGCTGCCGGTCTTGCCCGACTTGGTTGGTAGCTTATAGAAAATTTGTATACAGAACGGATTATTATAGGTGTAACAACTTGTAATAATCCGTTTTTTTATGTCCGTTCTCATTAAAAATAAGTCTCTTAATGATATTTTCCTCTGGAAATTATGTTTTATCGAAAATAACTCTTTTCTTTGCATCGTCAAACTTAAAAAAACAAAGAATTATGAAATATGTAATCATTGGCGGTGTAGCGGGTGGAGCCACGGCAGCCGCCCGACTGAGAAGAGTGGACGAAATGGCTGAAATCCTCTTATTGGAGAAAGGCCCTTACATCTCGTATGCTAATTGTGGTTTACCTTATTATATAGGCGGAGTGATAGCAGAGCGTGAGAAGCTGCTGGTACAGACACCCGAATCTTTCAGCAAGCGCTTCCGCATTGATGTGCGTGTGCAGAATGAAGTAATCGCCATCCATCCCAAAAACAAGACCGTTACCATACGCAATGTGGAAGGCAAGGAGTACGACGAAAGCTATGACAAACTTTTGCTTTCTCCCGGTGCCAACCCCGTGAAGCCCCCTTTGGAAGGCATCAATTCCGAAGGCATCTTCACGTTGCGCAATGTAGAAGATACCGACCATATCAAGGCTTATATCTCAGACAAGCAGGTGAAGCGCGCCGTGGTGGTAGGTGCCGGTTTCATCGGATTGGAGATGGCAGAGAACCTGCATCATGCAGGTGTCCATGTGTCCGTAGTCGAAATGGGTAATCAGGTAATGGCGCCTATCGATTTCTCCATGGCGGCACCCATTCATCAGCATCTGTTGCAGAAAGGCGTCTCTCTCTATCTGGAAGAAGGAGTAACCCATTTCAAGCGTACGGACAACGGAATCACTGTATTCCTGAAAAGCGGAAAGACCATTCCTGCCGATATGGTGTTGCTCTCCATCGGTGTGCGTCCTGCCACTGCATTGGCGCAACAAGCCGGCTTGAAGTTGGGCGAGATGGGCGGTATCTGGGTAGACGAACACTTGGAGACTTCCGAAAAAGACATCTATGCCGTGGGCGATGCCATCGAATATCCTCATCCGCTGACCGGAAAGCCGTGGCTCAATTACCTGGCAAACCCTGCCAACCGCCAGGGACGTATCGTTGCCGATAATATGGTGTTTGGCAATACCGTCTCCTACGAAGGAGCTATCGGCACCTCCATTGCCAAAGTATTCGACATGACGGTAGCTTCTACGGGTCTTGCAGCCAAACGCTTGAAGCAGTGGGGCATGGAATACCAAAGCTCGGTGACGCACTCGGCATCTCACGCCGGTTACTATCCGGATGCCCTGCCTTTGACTTTGAAACTGACTTTCCATCCTAAAACCGGTAAACTCTATGGCGCGCAATGTATCGGTTACGAGGGGGTGGACAAGCGAATCGACCAGATTGCCGGACTCATCAAGCGGGGTGGCACAGTCTACGATTTGATGGAGACGGAGCATACGTATGCACCTCCTTTCTCCTCAGCCAAAGACCCCATCGCCATTGGCGGATATGTGGCATCGAATATTATTAGCGGTGCTATGCCCGTCATCTCTTGGCGCGAGTTGGTGGAAGAGAAGGATAAAGTGATGCTGATAGATACCCGTACGCCCGAGGAATTCTCTTTCGGCACCATTCCGGGAGCTGTTAATATTCCGTTGGATGAAATGCGCGAGCATTTGGCAGAGATACCTACGGACAAGCCGGTAGTGCTTTTCTGTGCTGTGGGTTTGCGTGGTTATCTGTCCCTGCGCATCCTGATGGGACGCGGTTATCGCAATGTGCGCAATCTGATAGGTGGTTATAAGACCTATTCCATGGCAACAGCGCCTCTGCCGTCTCCATCTGCTCCGGCAGGAGGTGACTCTTCTTCTGCTTCTTCGGCTGCC
>ENA-OOYV01002105-OOYV01002105.1-human-gut-metagenome-genome-assembly--contig:-NODE-2105-length-10592-cov-26.201860_pt1 | contig 10592 bp, 8 predicted proteins | sample MGYA00241704_ERZ501380 | MGnify/ENA primary metagenome ERZ501380 (study PRJEB25962, sample SAMEA2042984) | human gut metagenome | biome: human gut; feature: human-associated habitat; material: faeces...
TGTCGTCTTTGTGCAAATATATCGAATGTATCTGCCTATTATGCCCCAGCTCTTGTAAATCAGGCGGCAGTTGCTGACTGGAACACGGTTCCACGCAGTACGTGGAAACAGTTGTCATTTTCTCCTTTGGTGGTAGACTTGGGTAAAGCAGTCCGTCTGAAGGCTTTCACCTATGCTCCTTTGAATGGAGAAGCGAAACCGACGATGGCTTATCATTATAAGTTCTCTGTCAGTGAGGATGGAAAGAACTGGAAGGTATTGGTATCGGATGGAGAGTTCAGCAACATCATGCATAATCCGTTGCCCCAGACCGTAAGTCTTCCGTCGGTACCGACAGTCCGTTATGTAAAGCTGGAAGCAACGACTCCGGATGATTCGGCTGCTGTCATTGAGATGGAGGAGTTGGGAGTGACTGTGGAGCTGGATAAAAAGTAACGACGTTCCAAATGTCACTTTATAAAATGTAAATATAAAATAGCTCTATCATTTTCCAAAAGAATTTGATAGAGCTATTTTACGATAAGAAGTTTAAATAAAAAGGGACATTCAATAAATAGAATAAAATTAGCCAACTAATTCATACACAAAGTGCTGCGAATTAGCTGGCTTTTTTGTATCTTTAGGTATTCCCCCGAAAATAAGGTTTGACGGCCAAAACGGGGGAAATTCCCCAACCAAGATATGGCTAAGATACAAAATATTTCAGAAATTCACCCTACTTTGGGCTTTACAGAATTTGATATTCTGGAAAAATACCGCAAGAGTTTTAACGATAGTGAGCTTGGCAGGCTTCACTCGGTGTTTCCGTTTGAGCGTATGGCAAAAGTCTTGGGCCTGTTGGAACAGCGACTGGGGCGCAGGAATATCTTCAGCCCTGCGGCAAAGATTGCCTTCATGGTCCTGAAGGCATCCACCGGATTCTCCGACAAACAGCTGGTGGAACATCTGAACGGCAACATACACTACCAGATGTTCTGCGGAATCATGATAGACCCGTCCTTCCCCATAACCAACTACAAGATAGTCAGTGCCATCCGTAATGAGATGGCATCCCGTCTTGACATTGAATTCCTTCAGGAAGTGCTGGACTCACACTGGAAACCTTATCTTGAGAACCTTCACGTGTGCATGACCGATGCCACATGCTACGAAAGCCACATGCGCTTTCCCACAGACATGAAGCTCCTCTGGGAAAGCATCGAATGGCTCTACAGGCATATGTGCCATCATTGCAGGAATCTGGGCATAAGACGTCCGCGCAACAAATATGATGATGTTGCCAAGGCTTATCTGTCCTACTGCAAGAAAAGAAAGAGAAAGGCATCAAGGACAAGGATGCTCAAGCGCCGTATGATCAGACTCCTTGAAAAACTTCTCATGCAGCGGGATGGAATTCACAGGGAGCATGGGGGCACTCCGGTATACTCAGGATTACCGGAAACGTCTTTCCATCTCATTTTCTCTTTTTATTGTAAAGTGAAAACCATACGTTCATTGTGGCTCAGTGCTTCGTCGAATGTGAATCCTTCCCATTCAAAACTTTTCAGTGCTTCTACATCTTCGATGCGGTTTTTCAGAATGAAGCGTGTCATTTCTCCTCTGCACATTTTGGCATAGACAACAACTGTTGTGGGTTTACCATTCTTGTATACCATAAACTCGGGCGTTACGACTTGTACCGCTTGGGTTACTTCTTTCCACTGAAACAGGTCTTTCATCTCGGCACTCGCTAAGTTGATCAAGAGTCCCCCTTGTTTCTGTATTTCAGCAATAAAGTAGTCGGTTAATAACGGACGCCAGTATTCAAACATTGTTCTATTTCCATGTTCGGCCAAGCGTACATCTCCTTCAAGCCGGTAAGGCTTTATCAGGTCCAGCGGCCGCAGTAATCCATAAAGAAAGGACGTGATGAACAGATGCTGCTGTGCATATTGCCAGTCTTCGTGAGTAAAGTCTTTCGGGTTGAGGCGCTTGAATACAATGCCGGTGTAGGCGAGTAAAGCCGGAAGGGAAAGACTTTCGGGAGAGAGGAACTCATGATAACGAAGAACGTTCTCGGCTGCCAGTTTATTGTTTATGTGCAGCAGACGAGCCAACTCTTCGGAACTGAATTGTGCCATGTGCAGGGCATTTTCGTGTGCCTCCTTTTCGAAATAGGGAGTAGTTGTAAAAGGAACCTCTTGGCGGTTGCGTGCAGCCATTGTCTTGGCACACGACATATAAATCATCATAAGCAGTAACTGTTTTTGTTAAATCTCATTACAAAGATACGTTCTGTCAGGGACTTTTGTTCAGAAAAGACCTATATTTGTTGGTGATAGAATGAATTGTTTTATTTAATTTTAATCGTATATGATGAAATCGTTGAAAATCGGTAGCTTGGTCGTAATGGCTTTGATGTTGCTCTTTGTGAGAGCGAATGCCCAAACCGGTGCAGAAAAGGTAAAAATAGGTGATACAATGCCTCAGTTTACACTGAATTCGGAAGTGTATGGAACTGTTACTCCTGCCGACTTGAAGGGTAAGGTGGTTCTGGTAAGTCTGTTCGCTACATGGTGCGGCCCATGCCAAAAGGAGCTTGCCGAAGTGCAGAGTACGCTTTATCCGAAATATAAAGATAATGAAAGTTTCCGCTTGCTGGTGATTGGTCGTGAGCATACTGATGCTGAACTGACAAAATACAACACCCGCAAGAAGTTTACTTTCCCGCTTTATCCGGATCCGAAGCGTGAAGTCTTTTCATTGTTTGCCGACCAAAGTATTCCTCGCGCCTATTTATTCAATAAGGAAGGAAAATTGATATATACTTCTATCGGATATACTCCCGAAGAATTTCAGAAGTTGATGGATTCGATTGAAGAGGCTTTGAAGTATTGACTGTATTGAAGAGTTGCTATGAATGAAATTGAAAAAATGAGAAACGGGCTGCTCGCTGATTTCACTTCTCCTGAGATACAGAGCAGTTTTTATCATTGCAAGAAACTTCTGGCTAAGTTTCGGGCAATGACTCTTTACGATGACGATTACCGTAAGGTCTTAGAAGACTTGGTACCGGGAATACCTGCAACATCGGTCATTCAACCTCCTTTTTTCTGTGACCACGGACATGGCATACGGATGGGAGAACATGTGTTTGTCAATGCCGGATGTACGTTTCTTGACGGGGCTTACATTACGATAGGCGATTATACCCTGATTGCTCCCAATGTTCAGATTTATACTCCACATCATCCTATCGATTACCGTGAGCGTCGTGCCTCCAAAGAGTATTCATATCCGGTAACCATTGGTCGGGATTGTTGGATAGGGGGAGGAGCAATTATTCTTCCGGGAGTAACGATTGGTGACCGTTGCATTATCGGGGCCGGTAGCGTGGTGACGAAAGATATTCCTTCTGATAGTCTGGCAGTCGGCAATCCGGCTGTAGTCAAGCGTAAGTTGAATGTTGATGATAAGAAAACTATCTGATGACGTCTTTATTCTGCTAGTCTTAAATAACTTGTAACGGTTATTTAAGACTAGCCATTATAATACTATTAGTAATTATAAATTCAACTCCATGAAGGGTGGGGTTTTGACAATCTTGTTGCGATATGGTCTATTTACAAGAAATGTAGTCCGTTCTTTCAAGGAAGCATTGAGCTTGGCTGATTGTATGTTTTTCTTGCACTTTTCATTTTTTCTGCAAGTATATTAACCTGTACATCATCTGTTTGTTGGCTTGCTAAAACTGATTCTGCTTGTTGAATAAGTGTTTCCAGTTCTTTGGCTTGTGGTTGTGACAGATGGAAATAATCTTCTTTACCATGAAAGTAAAGTAATTTTAGCCGTGCAAGCATCGATTCGGCCATTAGTGCTACTTTTCCTTTGAAAATATGAACCGGCTGGCTTTCATCTTGGGATAATTTCAGGTTTTTGTTTACAGCCTCTATGTATGAAATCTGTTTCCCTTGTCTGTAATCGTTGCCGTTGTAATCGATAGAACAAATATGGTATTTGCTGTTTATGAGATCGATAAAGTAAATCCTGTCTTTCGTGTATTGCAGCTTATCCAGATTACTAACCTTAGACGAAACGTTTAGCTGTCGGAGCTCTTTTGCATGAAGTCCGTTAAAGTCACTCTTGATAATCTTCATATGCTCATCTTTCATCGATAGGTAATACCAATAACCATCGGCATACACAGCTTCAGTCTTGATTTCGTCTTTCTTCTCATTATATCTTCTCACTACGCATTTTTCATCATCAAATTTGTTACCGGATGCTGTATAGATTCGTTCTTTTAGGTGTAGATGAGGTCTTGGATGTTCGAATACGTTATAAAACAGATTGTCGGAGCTAAGGAAATATTTGTTGATGCTGTTTATTCCTGTTAATTTATAGCTGCTGGCATCGTCGAAGGTTGCATCGACATTATACCACTTGCCGTCGATATTGATTCTATTCCACGCATGTCCGGATGTCCCTGGTATAGTACCTGTTACATAATCGGTTTCAATCCCTAACCCATTTAATAACAACGAATAAGAAAGACTATATCCTTGGCATACGGCTTTATGAGTTAAAAAAGCGCCTAGAGCAGAGAAGGAGCTGTATGCCAGATAAGGATATTCTTCGTTCCTTTCTCCATAAATAACGTCCTTACATAGTTTCTGATAAAGCGTGTAGGCAATTTCAGCCGGTGTCATTCGGTAATCCAAGAGTGAATAGAATTCTTCGATACGTTCTTCTAGAAGCGGATAAAGTTCCTGAAAATAGGAGGGGGATATTGAATATTGTGGAATAAAGGCTGCTACGTATTCAGGATGTTCCAAATCGACTCTATAACCAGTATTTCCATTTACTTTTAAATGAAGCAAGAACGAATTTCTTCCTAGAAAAGAATTGTATATACTGTCTGCCTTTTCGGAAGATAGATTAAATTCTCTGACGTTTATTTCTTTGGATCCTTGTAAGACTCCGTTGGTCAGCTTATTGAATAAATCCGACTCATTGACAGGAATATTCTCCTTTTCATCTTTATTTTCATCCATCTCATCTGAATCTTTATCAGAGTCGGTTGGCATACTGTTGATTTCTTCTGTTTTTTCCTCTGTTTTTCTTTCTAGTTTTTCTTTTTTACATCCGGTAGTAAATAAACAAAAGAATAATACGATTGCGGTTGGAATCAATAGTTTCATAAAGTATGGTATCGTTTAAGTAGAATGTGAAACAATAACTTTTTATCAGGTTATAACAAACTCATCTGCTTGAATGTTTCAATTTGTAGATAAAAAATCCCTGCTTCCAAATTCTTCAGACTGTAGAATGTCTGAGATTTGGAAGCAGGGAATATTCTTTTATGGAGATTGGAATTGTCGGTTATTTATATTCCTGCCAACTCTTGATTTGTATATCTTCCTGTTTCATCTGGCAGAAAGCTTCAATGAAAGCTTTTGCAAGTCGAGCATTGGTCATCAGCGGGATGTTATGGTCTATAGCTCCACGCCGGATACGATAACCGTTTGTCAACTCACGTTTGGAGTGATTCTTGGGAATGTTGACTATCAAATCAAACTTATGCTCGGCTATCATCTTCATCACATTGTTTTCGGCATGTGGGCGTTCGTCGGGCCAGAACACAGGAGTTGTCGGTATGCCGTGCGAATTGAGGAAGGTTGCTGTACCGGCGGTTGCATAAATGTGATAACCGTTCTTGCTCAGCATGTGACTGGCATCCAGTAAATCCACTTTCGACTTGGTCGCTCCGGAAGAAAGCAGTACCGACTGTTTCGGAATCTTGTAGCCTGTTGCAATCAGTGCGTTGAGCAGCGCTTCGTTGAAGTCGTCGCCCAGACAGCCGACTTCTCCTGTAGACGACATATCGACTCCCAAAACAGGATCGGCATTCTGGAGGCGGGCAAACGAGAACTGGGATGCCTTTACGCCGATGCGGTCGATGTCGAATGCCGACTTGTCCGGACGGGTGTATGGAGCGTCGAGCATGATACGTGTTGCTGTTTCGATGAAGTTACGCTTCAAAACTTTAGAAACAAACGGGAAGCTGCGTGAAGCACGCAAATTACATTCTATTACCTTAACTTCATTTTTACGGGCAAGATACTGAATATTGAACGGACCGGAAATATTCAGTTCCTGTGCAATGCGGCGACTGATCTTTTTGATCTGGCGGGCTGTAGAGAAATAAATTTGTTGTGCCGGGAATACAAGTGTAGCATCTCCCGAATGTACGCCAGCATATTCAATGTGTTCGGAAATGGCATATTCTACGATTTCGCCATTTTGGGCTACCGCATCAAATTCTATTTCTTTGGTTTCTTGCATGAACTGAGAAACAACTACCGGATATTCTTTCGAAACTTCACTTGCCATCTGCAAGAAGCGGGTAAGTTCTTCTTCGTCGTAACATACGTTCATGGCGGCACCGCTCAATACATACGATGGACGAACCAGTACCGGATAGCCTACCTTTGCCACAAAAGCTTTAACATCATCCAGACTTGTCAGTTCCTGCCATGCGGGCTGGTCGATTCCTAACTGATCGAGCATGGCCGAGAATTTATTGCGGTTTTCGGCACGGTCGATAGATATAGGAGATGTTCCTAAAATAGGAACCGCCTGGCGATAAAGTTTCATGGCGAGGTTATTCGGAATTTGTCCGCCTACGGATACGATGACACCACGAGGCTGTTCCAAATCGATGACATCGAGTACACGTTCGAATGACAGTTCATCGAAATACAGACGGTCACACATATCGTAGTCGGTCGATACCGTTTCCGGATTATAGTTAATCATGATTGACTTATATCCCAGTTTGCGTGCTGTTTGAATAGCATTGACAGAACACCAGTCGAATTCTACAGACGAACCGATGCGATAAGCGCCTGAGCCGAGTACGACTACCGATTTCTCATTCTTATAGTAATTGATGTCGTATCCTTCGGCACCGTATGTCATGTATAGATAGTTCGTCAGTTCCGGATGTTCGGAAGCAACCGTATTGATGCGTTTTACAGCCGGAAGGATACCCAGTTTCTTACGGTAAGCACGTACCATCAGATTTTCCTTTTCCATGTTTCCACCTTTAGGCTTCAGTACGAAGCGGGCAATCTGGAAGTCGGAGAAACCTAATGCCTTTGCTTCACGCAAAACCTCGGCAGGAAGTTCTTCCAGCGAATTGTACGATTGGAGCTTGGCTTTGTAGTCAACGATGTTTTTCAGCTTGCCGATGAACCATGGGTCTATCTTGGTCAGGTCGTAGATACGTTGAATATCGTATCCCTCTTCCAGTGCCTGAGCAATTGCGAAGATTCTCAAGTCGGTCGGGTTGGCAAGCTCATCGTCCAAATTATCGAAGCGTGTATGGTCATTGCCTACGAAACCATGCATGCCTTGGCCGATCATACGAAGTCCCTTCTGGATAATTTCTTCGAATGAACGTCCGATGGACATGATTTCGCCGACCGATTTCATGCTGGAGCCGATACGGCGTGATACACCGACAAACTTGGTCAGGTCCCAGCGCGGAATTTTGCAGATTAAATAATCCAGTGAAGGAGCTACATAAGCCGAATTTGGAGTGCCCATTTCACCGATTTCATCGAGCGTATAGCCTAAAGCGATTTTAGCAGCTACGAAAGCCAGCGGATAACCCGTTGCTTTGGATGCCAAAGCAGAGGAACGGCTGAGGCGTGCATTTACTTCAATGATACGATAGTCGTTCGAATCGGCATTAAAGGCATATTGTATGTTACATTCTCCCACGATACCTAAATGGCGGATACATTGTTTCGATAATTCCTGTAGCATGACAACCTGATCCTGAGTCAGAGAACAAGTTGGAGCCACCACGATCGATTCACCCGTATGAATGCCTAGCGGATCGAAATTTTCCATGCTGGCAACCGTAAAGCAATGATCGTTTGCATCGCGGATTACTTCAAATTCTATTTCTTTCCATCCCTTGAGCGATTCTTCTACCAGTATCTGCGGAGAGAAGGTAAAAGCGCTTTCAGCCAGTTCAATGAATTTTTCCTCGTTGGGACAGATACCACTTCCCAGTCCGCCAAGAGCATATGCCGAACGGATCATGACCGGATAGCCGATGCGGCGTGCAGCAGTCAGGGCATCCGACATGTTTTCTACCGCCTGACTGATGGGTGTTTTCAGTTCAATTTCATTCAACTTCTTGACAAATAGGTCACGGTCTTCGGTGTACATTATGGCTTCGACCGACGTTCCCAGAACTTTTACACCATATTCCTTCAGCACTCCAGTCTGGTATAATTCTGTACCGCAGTTCAGGGCAGTCTGTCCTCCAAATGCCAGTAAGATACCGTCTGGACGTTCTTTCTTGATGATTTCGGTTACAAAATAAGGAGTAACCGGCAGGAAATATACTCGGTCGGCAATACCTTCCGATGTTTGGATAGTAGCGATATTAGGATTTACTAATACAGAACTGATACCTTCTTCACGCAAGGCTTTCAGAGCCTGTGAGCCTGAATAATCGAATTCTCCGGCTTGACCGATTTTAAGTGCGCCTGAGCCAAGCACCAGGACTTTCTTCAATTCTTTCTTCATGGTGTTTTATTAATTAGATTTATGGTTGTCGTTCATAGTCTTATACATGCAAAGAAACAATTAATTTTGAAGAAAACAAAGGATTTGCTTATCTTTGCTGCTAATTAATAAATCTCAAAGATATAATGATGAAAAAGGAAAAAATTATACTTACCGGCGATCGTCCAACCGGGAAACTGCATATCGGACATTATGTTGGTTCGCTGCGTCGTCGTGTGGAACTTCAGAATTCTGGACTTTACGATAAGATCTTTGTTTTCGAGGCCGATGGACAGGCTTTGACCGACAATATAGATAATCCGGAAAAAGTTCGTCAGAACGTGATTGAGGTGGCTCTCGATTATCTGGCTGCGGGATTGGACCCTACGAAATCTACAATCTTCATCCAGTCGCAGATACCGGAACTTTATGAGTTGAGCTTTTATTTCATGGACTTGGTAACGGTTTCTCGTCTGCAGCGTAATCCTACGGTAAAGACAGAGATTCAGATGCGTAACTTTGAAGCAAGTATTCCTGTAGGATTCTTTACTTATCCTATCAGCCAGGCTGCCGATATTGCTGCTTTCAAGGCTACGACAGTTCCGGTAGGAGAAGATCAGGAACCGATGATTGAGCAGACCAGAGAGATTGTTCGCCGTTTCAATTATATTTATGGTGAAACGCTGGTTGAACCGGAAATTCTTTTGCCGGACAATGCCGCTTGCATGCGTCTGCCGGGTACCGATGGTAAGGCCAAGATGAGTAAGTCTCTGGGTAACTGTATCTATCTGGCCGATTCGGCTGATGAAGTTGAAAAGAAGGTAAAGAGCATGTATACTGATCCGACTCATATTAAGGTCAGCGATCCGGGTAAGTTGGAAGGAAACTGTGTCTTCACATACTTGGATGCTTTCTGCCGTCCGGAACATTTCGAACGTTATTTGCCCGACTATGCAAGTCTGGATGAGTTGAAGGCTCACTATACTCGTGGTGGACTGGGAGATATGAAGGTGAAGAAATTCCTGGCAGCCATTATGCAGGAAGAACTTGCACCGATACGTGACCGTCGTAAAATGTTCGAAAAAGATATTCCGGCAGTATACGATATGCTGAAGAAAGGTTGTGAAGTAGCTCGTGAAACAGCAGCACAGACCATGGATGAAGTACGTCGTGCCATGAAAATCAATTACTTTGATGATGCTGCACTGATAGCTGAACAGGCAAAGCGTTTTGCACAAGAATAACGTTCAGATTTTACGATAAGCATAATTAAGATAAATCGCTATTCGGAATAGATACAAGTACCTTGTATTTGCCGGATAGCGATTTTTGTTTGTATCAGTGAACAAAAAAGGAAAATGGGCTGTTCCTTATTATATATGATTATTTGTTTATCTTAAAAAAATGGTACTTATGAAAAAGATTGCGTTAAGTTGCATACTTATGTTTCTTTCTTTGAGCTTTGCCTTGGCTCAGGAAAATTCCTATCAGTTGTCAAGCCATATTCTGGATATTACTCAGGGAAAGCCCGCTCCTAATGTGAAGATAAGTCTGTATAAACAGCAGGCTGACGGGAAATGGAAAATGATAGAAGAGAAACTCACCGATGAAAACGGTCGTGTCAAGGATTTCTTGAAGGAAGATGGTACGGAGCACGATGGTGTGTATAAACTTATTTATCACATAAAAACTTATTTTGACCTGATGGGAGAGGATACATTTTATCCTTTTGTCGAGGTTGCCTTCGAAATAAAGGGGAAAAAACATTATCATGTGCCTATCACTTTATCGCCTTACGGTTATTCTACCTACCGAGGAAACTGATATATAGAGTCGGTTGCAGAGGTTTGGGAGGTGAGAAATGTACTTTTTTGCAGGCTTCACGATGGTTTTTGTGAAAAAAACAGAGCAAATATTTGCATATTCAAAATAAAGCCGTACCTTTGCAACCGCAATTGAGAACGAGAGCTAAGGGCGTTTAGCTCAGCTGGTTCAGAGCATCTGCCTTACAAGCAGAGGGTCGGCGG
>ENA-OOYV01002106-OOYV01002106.1-human-gut-metagenome-genome-assembly--contig:-NODE-2106-length-10592-cov-1.633292_pt1 | contig 10592 bp, 8 predicted proteins | sample MGYA00241704_ERZ501380 | MGnify/ENA primary metagenome ERZ501380 (study PRJEB25962, sample SAMEA2042984) | human gut metagenome | biome: human gut; feature: human-associated habitat; material: faeces...
ATTGTACCTCTTCTTCTGGACGTGCAAAATTTTCAGTTGAAAAAGCATACACAGTCATTGCTTTAACACCTAAACGATTGGCTTCTAAAGCAACTTTTCTAATGGTTTTTGTTCCTTCATTATGCCCAAATGTTCTTGGCATCATTCTTTTTTTAGCCCAACGTCCATTACCATCCATAATAAAAGCAATATGCGCTGGTATATTATTCATATCTAATTGATAATCTTCTTTATCCATAGAGTTACCCTCCTTAAAGTCAAGAAAGATTATAACATAAAACATACAAAAAACAAAATTTACCTAGAAACGAAAAAAAGAAATACCGAAGTATTCCTTTTTAAACTGTCATAATATCTTTTTCTTTAGCTTTTCCAATTTCATCAATTTCTTTAACAAATTTATCTGTAATTTTTGAACTCTATTTTGTCCATCTTTGATTTCATCTTCACTACCATCACATTTTTTGATTTCATCATTTGCATCACGACGGATATTTCTAACTGCTACCTTTGCTTCTTCTCCACGTTTCTTGACATCTTTTGCAAGCTCTTTTCTTCGTTCTTCTGTAAGATCTGGGAAGTTTAATCGGATTGCTTTACCATCATTTGTTGGTGTGATCCCGATATCAGATACTAAAATCGCTTTCTCGATCTCTTTTAATAAGTTTGGCTCCCATGGCTGAATCATGATCGTTCTTGCTTCAGGTACAGAAACATTACCAACCTGTGCTACAGGAGTTGCAACTCCATAATAATCAACTTTGACTTTATCTAATACATGAGGATTAGCACGTCCTGCACGAATTGTCATAAAATCATTCGCCATACTGTCTAAAGATTTCTGCATCTTGTCTTCAAATTGTTTTAACATGTTTCTTTCGTCCTCCTAATTTATCAAACGGTTACATATGTTCCGTTAAATTCACCTTTCATTAAATTCTCAATGCTGTTTTCTTCATTTAATCCAAAAACTGCTAATGGCATCTTATTCTCAAGGCACATGATCGTCGCTGTCAGGTCGATCACTCCTAATTTCTGATCCAATACTTCTTCCATTGTGATGCTGTCATATTTCACCGCATTTTCATTCACAGCAGGATCACTGTCATATACGCCGTCAATTGATTTTGCTAATAAGATCGCATCTGCTTCAATCTCGATCGCACGAAGTGCTGTTGCTGTATCTGTTGAGAAATAAGGATGTCCTGTTCCACCTGCAAAAAATACAACCTTTCCTTCATCTAAAGCTTTGACTGCTTTATCTTTGGAAAATAATTCTGTAAATGCTCCGCATACAAATGGAGTATATACTTCTGTTTCCATTCCTGCTGTTCTGAATGCATCGGATACATAGATACAGTTCATAACTGTCGCAAGCATTCCGATCTGATCAGCTTTTGTACGTTCCATACTCTCGCTTGTACGTCCTCTCCAGAAGTTTCCTCCTCCGATGACGATCGCTACCTGAAGTCCCTCATCTACTAATGTCTTTACCTGACGTGCTGCATCTGCACATGTTGCTTCATCAAATCCTGTCTTCTTATCTCCGGCAAGTGCTTCTCCACTTAACTTTAAAAGCACACGTTTCATATCTTTTAAATCTTTCATTGGTCTACCTCATTTGTTCTTTCTTTGCCAAATCACTATGTGAAATTATATCATATCATCAAGAAAAGAACAACTATAAAAAGGACCTCTTTCGAAATCGAAAAAGACCCTTTTATGTTTACAAATTCTTTCGTCCATTTAATATTGTAAAAAGCATAAACAACACTGGTATGATCAGTGCCTCAAACTGAGTTACTGAATATGCTTTAAATACAACATTTAAAATAATCGTGGCAATCGTAATTGCGATCAGTACAAGACTGACATAAAAACATCTTTTACATCCTTCCTGTGTATTTCCATCTTTAAGACCCGTATATCCACCGACCATTGCTGCTACTGCGTAGCCGCCGATCAAAACAAGTCCAAGATAAAACTTTGTTGCAGAAGTCGTCGTTCTTCCATAACCTACAAGCCCTAACAGATTCAATAACTGCAACACACCCTGAATCAAAACGAGTCCTGAGATTATCTTAAAAAATATATTTTTTGTTTTGTTTTGCATAATCACTAGTTCCTTTTTATTTTTTATGTTGTCGCTGTCTCCTTCATACTACTTCGAAAGATTCCCTCATCTTTGTCTTCTTATTATCCAATTTAATCCAATTTCTGGATCTGTTCGATAACTTTTTGATATTCTTTCTCAATTTCACCGATCACTGGCAATACTTCTTCGCGCTGTCCTGCACGGATCATATCTACTGCTTTCGCACTTTTTTGCTGTAAATGTGTAAACTCCAGATTGCTTGCAATTCCTTTCATCGTATGAGTTGTTCGAAGAATTTCATCATAATCCATCTTATCTACTGCTTCTTTAATCTGTCCATAAGTAGGATCATCTAAAAACTTACGGACAAACTTTTCCACCAGTTTCTGGTTTCCCATCATACGGCTGCTTACATTTTCATAACTTTCATCAATACTGTCATAAAACTCCTGAATATTCATTACTTCTCCTCCATTCAAATTATTTTTGAATAACCTAAAATGGATTATAGCATATTTAACAAAATTCAACAATTTAATTCTATTTTTTATACACCAGAAGTTTTTTCGACACCATATTTCTTTCTACGATATGTTTTTTTGTCACTTTCCATATAGTGATGACTTCTTCTACGGTCTCGTTCTTCATTTTCTTCCAAGATTTCTTGTTTCGCATTCATAACAAGCATCTGCAGACGATTTTCGATATTCGCAAAACTGACATCTGGATCATAGTCTAATGGAAGAATCTGTGCATTTGGATACATTTCTTTTAATTTTTTAGAAATACCTCTTCCAACAACATGGTTTGGCAGGCATCCAAATGGCTGTAAGATCAAGAAATACTTGCATCCATGTTTTGCGTGATGAATGATCTCTCCTGGAATCAGCACACCCTCTCCTGCATCAAATGTATGATGAATGATCGGATCACTGTCTTTTACCAGATCATCCATACGGATCGCTGGTTTATATAAAGGATGTCCTTTTGCAATGGAATCGGTCAGACTGTGTGCAAGATCAAAGAACATGTCTGCTGTCCGAAACCAGATCTTTTGATCCATTGGTTTATTTAAATGATATTCCCTGATCTGTGAATCCTGATAAAAGTATGTCTTACGGATAACATCCGTCATACGTGCTTCAATGATCTCAAATCCATTTTCTTCCAGATATTTTTCAATGTCATGGTTTGCTCCTGGATGAAAGTTCAGAAGATATTCCCCAACGATCAGAATCTGTGGTTTTAAGTTCGTACGATCATAAGAAATATTTTTCATGATAGAAATAGCCTTCTTAAATCCTTTTCTTGCACCAAGAACTCCTGACTTTTCCAATCCATCGATTACAAGATCAAGGGCTTTGTCAAACGCTTCATCCGCACTTCCTTTGACTGTTTCATATGGACGGATCTTTCGTAATAATTCCTCCAATACATCGATCATCGGTAATGCAAATGCGATTTTTACAGAAGATGCCAGATTTAATTTAAATCCTGGGTGCATATTATGAGAATCTGCATCATCATTTGTCAGGATCGGAATATGGTCATATCCTGCATCATCAAGAGCTTTTCTTAGTAGTGCCCCATAATGTGTCAGTCGACAGTCTCCGACATATTTCCCCATAACGATCGCAACATCTTTGTCATCATACTTTCCACTTTCCAGTGCCGCCAATGCTTCTCCGATGACGATCTGTGCTGGGAAACAGATATCATTATGTACATATTTCTTTCCCAAACGAATTGCTTCTTCACGCCCGATATCCAAAGCAACCGCCCGAATTCCTTGTCCTCTTAATGCTGCTGTCATAATTCTGCAAAATGCATGCGATGTATTTGGAACCAATGCGATTTTTTCTTTCCTGTTTTCTTTTGTAAACTTGACTGGATATGGTTCTTGCAACTCTTTTACTTCTAATTTCTGATGTTTCTCACGTCCCATTTTCACTGTCTCCAAGAAAGAACGCACACGGATTCCCAATGGTCCTTGATTATCACTTTCATCTACTTTTAAGATCAATGGTGTTTTCCCGGAAATTTCTTTCATCATTCTCGTGATCTCATCGGATAGATAAGCATCGTGTCCACATCCAAAACTTACGAGCTGTACATATTCCAGATGCTCACTTTGCGCACATAAGATAGCAGAAGATAACATTCTAGCATGATAGTTATTTACAATATCCAGACGGCTTTTTGAGAGTTCTGTCTGATTCACTTCTGGCAGGGAATCTGCGGTTAAGACTGCGATGCCTGCTTTTGTAAACATCTTAGACAGATCGTGATTAACCAGTGTATCGTTCTGATATGGACGAGATGCTAAAACAACTGCAAATTCATTCTTTTCCTTTACTTCATTTAGAATCTCTTCTCCTCGTTTCTTTAACTGTTGGTCAAAAGATTTCTGAGCCTGATCTGCTGTATGCATTGCATTCATAACCTCTTCTTTTGAGACATGATATACTTCTTCCATATATTTTACCAACTGATGCTGTCTGTCCTTTTTGGTATGCCAATGGAATAATGGTGCATCAAATGGCACATTCCATTTATCCTGTGGATTATCAGAATTCCTGATAACGATCGGATAACCTTTTACCACCGCACACATAGACTCACTTGTTTTTTCCATATTCTCTGGCGGTACTGTTGTGATCGATGGCATAAAAATACGATCTACATGATATTTTTTCACCAGATTTCTAAGATGTCCATGCACAAGTTTTGCTGGGAAACATACCGTGTCTGATGTCACTGCTGACAATCCACTTTCATAAATCTCTCTTGTACTTTCATCCGATAATTGTACTTTGTATCCCAAACTTTTGAAAAAAGTTGTCCAAAATGGCATCGTATCCCAATAGGATAACACTCTTGGAATTCCGATCGTGATATCTCTTTCTGTTTTAGGCACTGGATAAGGATATTCTTTGAACAATAATTTCTTTCGCTCTTGGAATAAATCTGGAACACTCTGTGTTTTTCGGATTGTTTCTTTTAACTGCTTTCCAACCTCATCATTTCTTGGATCTCCGATGATCTCGCCTTTTTCACATCGATTATTTGTTACCCAGGAATTTCCATTTGAAAATTGAACAATTGTTCTTTGACAATGATTCGTACAAAATGGACAAGGTGCATTCGCCTGCTGCTCATAAGAAAATGTATCTAAATCACGAAGATCCCATGTGCTCACTTCTTTCGGATTCTTCTCATATTGCTCTTTTGCGATCAATCCGACACCAATTGCACCCATGATCCCTGGATATGGTGCTCTGATCACTTCTCTTCCTACATATTCTTCCATCGCACGTAAAACCGCATCATTTTCAAAAGTGCCACCTTGTACCACAATCTTAGTTCCAAGAGAATCAAGATTTGATACGCGGATAACCTTTGTAAATACATTCTGGATGATCGATCTGCATAATCCAGCCATGATATCTTCTGGATTCTTACCGTTTCGCTGCTCTGTGATAATACTGCTGTTCATAAATACCGTACAACGACTACCCAAAACTGCTGGGTTTTTAGACGCAAACGCTTTCTTTGCAATCTCTTTTGTCGGAATATGTAAAGAGGATGCGAAGTTTTCAAGGAATGAACCGCATCCAGAAGAGCACGCCTCATTTAATAAAATATTTGTGATAACTCCATCCTCTAACCAGATTGCTTTCATATCCTGTCCACCAATATCCAAAATAAAAGAGGCGTCTTTGACATATTTTTCAGAAGCTCTTGCATGTGCTACCGTCTCAACCGTATGGCAAGGGATTTCAAAAGCTTTGGAAAACAGCATTTCTCCATACCCAGTCGTACCAGCTGATAAAATTTCTAATTCTGCTCCTGCTTCTTCATATCGTTTTCTTAAACAGATCAAGGCCTCTTTCGCTACTTTCAGCGGATCCCCTTCATTCGGTGCATAAAAAGAATCCAGAATTTCTTCTTGTTCATCTAATAATACAAATTTTGTTGTGGTACTTCCTGCATCAATCCCAAGAAAACATCGAACAACCTCTCCTTTTTGTGGTTTCTTCCATGTCACCTGTTTCTTCTTATGTGCTTCTTTAAAAGCATTTTCTTCTTCTTTTGATTCAAAAAATGGTTTTGCAATTTCTCCTGAAACGTGGGAATGATCTTTCTGTGCGTCTTCCAGTATTACTAACATTTTATTCACATCTTTTGGTTTGCTGTCTGCAAACATCTTATCCAAAGATAATGCTGCCCCATATGCAATCATTAATTCTGAATGCTTTGGACAAAGAATCTCATCTTCTTTCAAATTCAGACGTTCAGCAAAAACTTTTACCAGAGTTGGATGAAATGTTAATGGTCCACCTTCAAATGCGACAGGTTTTTTAATCTCCAATCCCTGTGCCAACCCTCCGATCGTCTGTTTCGCGATCGCATGGAATGCGGATAACGCAAGGTCTTCCTTGGCTGCTCCCTGATTCAGAAGTGGTTGGATATCTGTCTTTGCATATACCCCGCATCTTCCAGAAATATCATATAAATGTGTTCCTTTTTGTGCCAACTCATTAAACTGTTCCACTGGTACTTTTAATACGGATGCAATTTCATCAATAAATGCTCCCGTTCCACCCGCACAGCTTCCATTCATACGCATATCGGAAACACTTTGTGACTGTCCATTTTCAGAATCTTTAAAAAAGATCATCTTGGCATCCTGTCCACCTAACTCAATTGCCGTTCCGACCTGGTCAAACTGATCTTGTAATGCGATCGCATTGGCTGCAACTTCCTGCACAAATGGTACTTTTAAAATAGATGCCACTGGTTTTGCCCCAGAGCCAGTCAGACACAATCTGATCTTCTTATCTCTTATATGTCCGCAAAACTTCTTAATGCTTCGGATCACACTTGCGATCTGATTTGCATGATGTCTTGCATAATCAGAAAATAACAGTTGATGACGGTCATTGGCATCAACTGCTACTATTTTGGTTGTCGTAGATCCTACGTCGATCCCGACTAATATATTTTGTTCGTTTGATTTTGTCATTTCGTTATTCATCATTCGTTATCGTCTTTTCTCCTTCTTTTGAGCTTTACGTTTTATCATAACTCAAATTAATAGAAAATGTAAGATAAAAAATGGATTTTAACACTTTCTTCACACTTTTTCATTTAGTTTCTGCTTACGTTCCCTCCAATCTGGAAGAAAATGACTCATCAAATCATAAAATCTCTGGTTATGGCTTGGTTCTAAAAGATGACATAATTCATGCACCAAAACATACTCTACACATTCCTCTGGTTTTACAGCCAGCTGCAGATTCATCCGAATCTTTTTACTGTGAATACTACAGCTTCCCCATCTTGTTTTCATATCTCGAATCGTAAAGCCATTCGCATGAACTTTCATGATTGATTCCCATCTCATTGCATATTCTATGATCTTGTCTTCCAGCCATTTCCTTTGTTCCAGATTAATTTCCTGCTGTGATGAATTTTGCCTGTTTTTTACTTTTTCATGGTTTTTTAAAATCCACTCTTCTTTTTTCTTAAGGAAACGAAAAACCTCTTCGTTGGAAACTCTCATTGGAACTGTTACCAAAACATCTCCGTTTGGAGGTTTCACGTAGATATTTATATTTTTAATCTTCCTTCGCTCAATCTCAATATTTAATGTTCCTATTTGTTTTATCATTATTCTTATTTCTTTCTCTGAATCAGCATATGTATCAATACATACAAAACAATCAGAAACCCTGATATAAATCCTGCCACACTAAGATATGGCATTCCTAACACTCTCGGTGTTACATCACTTAGACATAAAATTGCAGAGCTAAACCAAAGTGCCATCACGATCAATACAAGCAACAGATGATCAAATCCTTTTTTTAATTCTCTACCTGCTTTCTCGATCTGCGCAGATTCAATGTTTACCCTTACCTGTCCATTCTTTGTAATGTTCAAAAGATCTGATACCTGTGCTGGTATCTCCAAAGATTTCTTAGATGACCCATAAATATCTCTCAAAGCATGTCTTATCTCTTTCTTTATATCAATCTCATGAAACATATTCGCAGACATATAAGAAGTCAATATCTGTATCATATTCACTTCTGGAGAACATAATTTCAATGTTCCTTCCATAGTCACCATACTTCTTGCAAGCAGCGTAATATCTGGTTCGATCGCAATCTTATGTTTCTTCAAAAGCCCTATTGCATCTTCCATCAATTCTCCAAGATCCATGGTCCCGAAATCCATATTCATGTATTTTCCAACCATATCATCAAGATCCGTATACAAACTAGCATGGTCGATCTTCTCTGTCGGTTTTCCAAACGATAAGAATGCATTCTTAAGTTCATAAATATCATTTTTAAGAATAGCTGTGATCGCACGTTTCATGATCGCACGGTAATGTTCAGATAGATCACCTGCCATTCCAAGATCAAGCCATACGATCTGACCACCACTAATCCATAGATTCCCTGGATGTGGATCTGCATGAAAAAAACCATCCGCCAAAATCTGTTTACAATAGTTTTGTGCTGTTTTCTGGGCAATCTCCTTCCTATCATACCCATTGCGATCAAGTTCCTCGATATGGTCGATCTGGATTCCATCAACATAACTCATCACCAGCAAATGCTCATTCGAATATTCCTTATATACTTTCGGACATGTCACATATGCAACGTCCTTCTGGTTCTCATAAAATCGTTCCAAATGTTGTGCTTCTTTTTCAAAATCCATTTCTTCTTTGGATGTCTCCCACAACTCATCAATAACTTTTCTAAAATCAATCAATTCACCGGTTCCTGTTGCAAAATTTAAAAATCCAGAAGCCTTCTTTAACAGAGCAATATCTTCTGCCATGATCTGTTTAATCTGCGGTCTCTGGATTTTTAATACAACTTTACTGCCATCTCCTAAAACGGCCTCATGGACCTGTGCGATTGATGCACACCCAACTGGTATCTGGTTAATCTTCTGAAATAGTTGACCGGGGTCATTATGAAGTTCTTTATTCAAGATCTTCCATATTTCATTAAAACTCATCGGTTTTACATCCGTGCGAAGTCTCGCTAACTCATGACAATACTTCTCTGGCAATATATCCGAACGCATTGACATGATCTGCCCAAGCTTTACATAAGTTGGACCAAGATCTTCTAAAATACTGCATAACTTCTCTGGATTGATCCCATGTGTGACATTATGCTGATTTAATACATGCAAGATCTCTTTCAGTCTTCCTGTTTCCTGTTTCATAAGTACCTCTTATTGTTCAGTTTCATCCTCTTGTACTTGTGATGTCTCTGAATCTGTTGTTGCTTCACTTTCTTCCACTTCAACATCTTCTTCAGCTTCCTGTTTTTCTTTCTGAAGTGCCTCAGCTTTTGCAATTCTTTCTTTTAAAAGTGCAAGATCTTCTGGGGACATTTCATCAACACATTCAAATGCTTTATCATATTTCTTAGTCACTTGGATAGATACATGTTCTTTGACTTTCTGTTTTGCATTGTGCTTTAATTCCTGATTTAACACTTTTCCATGTTCTACAGTACGTTCACCCTTTTCAATCATTTTCTCAAGAATGTCTTTGGTAACTTCTGCAGTTGTTGCTGCTGCACCTACACTTGCAAGAAATGCTTTTTTCATTCCATTTGTGAAATCCATATGTCATCATCCTTTCTATAATTTAGCATGATCATTTGTCACTTTTATTTTACCACTATAGATCTTCAAGGACAACCGTAAATGGTCCATCATTTATTAAAGCAACTTCCATATGTGCTCCAAAAATACCTGTCTGTACAACATCTATTTCCTTGTTGCATTTCTTAATGATATATTCATATAATTCTTCTGCTTTCTTTGGATCTCCTGCCTGTGTAAAACTTGGACGATTTCCTTTTCTGCAGCTTGCATAAAGCGTAAACTGAGATACTAACAACAATTCTCCATCCACATCTTTTAATGAACAATTTGTTTTTCCATTTTCATCTTCAAAAATACGAAGATTGATCATCTTACGAATATATTTATCGGCTTCTTCTTTTGTATCTTCCTGCCCTACACCGATCAAAACTAAATATCCTTTTTTTATCTTCCCTGTGTATTCATCATCTACTTTTACCGATGCTTCTTTTACTCTCTGAATTACAAATTTCATTGCTTTTCCTTCCTTTAAGGTATTATTTTCTTTAAATATTCCTACATAAAGAAAAAGATCAGAAATTAAAAATCTCTGATCTTTTATATCCTTATGTAAGATAAATAAATCCTAGTTGTTGATTAATTTATCTTCGTTGCTCCAGCTGTATAAGCTACGGATTTCTTTTCCGACAACTTCAGACTGATGTTCAGCAGCTAATTTTCTCATAGCTTTGAAGTGAACCTGAGATCCTGCATCAGACATATCTAATAAGAAGTCTTTAGCGAATGTTCCGTCCTGAATATCTGTAAGAACCTGTTTCATAGCTTTCTTAGTATCTTCTGTGATGATCTTAGG
>ENA-OOYV01002108-OOYV01002108.1-human-gut-metagenome-genome-assembly--contig:-NODE-2108-length-10591-cov-2.073178_pt1 | contig 10591 bp, 10 predicted proteins | sample MGYA00241704_ERZ501380 | MGnify/ENA primary metagenome ERZ501380 (study PRJEB25962, sample SAMEA2042984) | human gut metagenome | biome: human gut; feature: human-associated habitat; material: faeces...
TATAATATTTTTGGCAATTTATGTAAAAATCCTAAAAAGAAAGAAAAGAAAATATTTAATGGAAGAGATTTGGGCAGAAGAGGATAAGCATAGGATAAAAGAAATAGCTAAAATTCAGAAAAATATAGAAACAGAATTATTTGAAATCAGAAAGAATGTATATGAAAATCTGAAAGTAATACAAGAACAAATAAGTTACTATTCGAAAAATAAGAAAATTGAATTTAATCACTTAGTTGATTATGGAAGAAATACAGATATTGTAAAAAATTATATGGATCAAATAGTTTATAGTGGAGGAACTCAAATATATGTGGCACGAAATATGAAAATGTATATTCAACTACTAATGTTAGGATTATGGCCTGAGTTATCAAGTGAAACTATTAATATATGTTCTAAAAAGTATATTGAGAAAAATTGCAAAACGAAACATGATTTATATGAGACATATGCCGTAGGAGTTACCATAATAAATGGAATAAATAGAATTTTGAAATTCTCGTATAGAAAAAGAAAACAATATAATAGGATAACATTCAAAATGATGGATGTTAGTTACACAAATAAAGTTATTGATAAATTTATAAAATAATTACACATTAGCCAAAAGTTATTTATTCAAATGTAGAAGTATTATATTTAGACGAAGTCATTATGGCAGAGTGAAAGAAGTAATTTTATCATCCTAACTGTAATTTTCCACAAAATTTAACACTCCTACTTTTAGGTAATTACCCATCTCCATGATATTATATATCTATCAGAAACCTAGGACTGATACATAACAATTTAATAAGCAAATTAAGAAACGCCAAGAATGAACTTAGTGAGTTAAGTTCATCCATTGGCGTTTTTCTTTTTGCAAAATTCATATTAGCAGGAGGAAGACAAAATGATGAATTACGAAGAATTCAAACAGAAAGTTCAGAATGAATTTAAAAATTATCTTGGAGAGGAATACAAGGACGCAGAAGTATTTATTAGAGGAGTAACAAAGGTTAATATGCAGGTAGATCAGATGACATTGCTAAATCTTCCGGGAAATGATTTCGCATCACCGTCAATATCATTACAGAGCATTTATGGGAATTATGAAAAAACAGGTGACTTTGAAGGTGTTATGGAAGCATTAAGCGAAACTTTTAAGGAGGCTATTGAAGGCTTTGAAAAGTCACCATTAAACAATGGATTAGATTTTAGCAATGTAGATAAAAATATTATTTTTACATTAGTAAACGTAGAGCAGAACAAAGAACTTCTTGAAAATGTTCCGCATAGGAAATTTGAAGATTTGGCAATTATATATCGTTGGAATGTAGGAGTTGACAGCAATGGTTTATACACCAACATAGTGACTAATGAATTTGCTGAGAAAATTGGAAAAAGTGAAGAAGAATTATATGGTCTTGCAAAGGAAAACACTAATAGGATTTTCCCGTCAGAAGTTAGAAATATGGCTGAGGTTATAAGTGAAATTATTTTTGGAGAAGATGGTGAATTAATGCCGGAAGATGAAGAATTCAGAAATATGATGACAGAAACACCGGATGACAAATCAATGTATGTTATTACAAATAAGTCAAAATTATTTGGAGCGGCAGCAATGCTTTATGAAGAAAATTTATATAATTTATCACAGCAGCTTGATTCGGACCTTTATATATTGCCATCATCTACGCATGAGGTAATTGCTATTAGTGACAAGTTTGGAGATGCCAATGAGCTTGCAGATATGGTTTATGAAATCAATATGGATCAGGTAGACCTTAGTGATAGATTGTCAAATCAGGTTTACCACTATGATAAAGAAGCAAGAACATTAAGACTTGCAACAAACAAATTTGAAAGAAAAATCTCTGATGATATTAAGGAAAAAACACCGGAAATTGAAGAGGGAAAGGCTAGGTAGAAAAATGGATAAAAAAATTGAAGATGTGATTGAAATAATTAAGAACACATTACAAGGCTTAAAGGAAGATGAGGAAGTATATATAAGCGTTGAGGTGATAAAGCATGGAAAAAACAAAGTTGAATAAAGTATCTATTAGATTGATAAATGATGCACCACTTGTATCAGATGAACAACTTGATACGCCCAAAAAGGCAGCAAAAATTGTAGGTGATTTTATTAGAAATATGGATAGAGAAGTGCTTTGTGTTGTTAATTTTAATTCAAAACTGCAACCAATAAATTTTAATGTGGTAAGTGTTGGAACAGTCAATCAGTCATTGGCTGTTCCAAGGGATATATTAAAATCAGCAATACTTTCAAATGCAACAAACATAATGATTCTGCATAATCACCCAACAGGAATTTTAACTCCTTCAACAGAAGATATAAAAACAACTTCAAAACTGATTGATACTTGTGACATGATAGGAATTCCACTTTTGGACCACATTATTGTAGGTCCCAACAGAGATGAATTTTTCAGTATGAAAATGAAGGAAGTTGTTAAGTTTAACAAAAGTGTAAATTATGAGGTTAGCCTGGAATTCTTAAAATTTAAAGAACCTAATTTAAATCAGCTGACAGAGAAAAATAACAAATTAGCCAGATAGAGGTTTTAGGGTTAGGTAATCCTATGGATGCCCCTGCAAAGTAGGAGCACGGGTCGAGCCGACAGGCGAGATGTAAAGGTTTTAGGATTTATCCTAACAAGAATGCATTTGTAGCTACAAATGCGTATCTTGCAATATACATACCCGCTACCTGTCTAGCTAAGAATACAGGAAATGAAGAAGGTGATTGTATTGAAAAAGAACAACAAGGATATTACAAAGCGTGTACGTCTTACAGAAAATGAATGCAGAAAAATTATGAAGGAAGCTAAAAAGAAAAACATGAATTTTTCAACTTATGTAAGATATGTTGCAAAGCTTGATAAGAATATGGATCCTGAATTTATAAAAGCAATTTATAAGCTGGCAAATGAAATCAACTACATAGGTCATAATATTAATCAGGTTGTAAAAAACAATAACAGTAAATTGTATTCTGAAATTGATAAGGCAAGATTAATGGAATATATGAGAATTTTAAACGAAAAAGTAGAAAGTCTTTTAAAACAGAATGGCTATAAGCAAAATTCTTCATATTAATCCACATATGAATTCGGAAACTTATCATTTAAAAACCGGATTAAATTACATTACAAAAAGTGAAAAGACTATGAATGGACTTTATGTGGGAGCTGTTAATTGCATGGTGGAAAATGCATATGAATGTATGCGAACTACCAAGGAGATATATGGCAAAACTGATAAGAGACAGGCATATCATCTTATTATCTCATTTGAAGAGGGAGAAACAAATCCTGAGACAGCATTTGAAATAATAAAAGAGTTTGTTAACAGGTATTTGGCAGATAATTATGAGGCTGTTTATTCAGTACATAATGATACCAACCACATTCATGGTCACATCATCTGGAACAGCGTGAGATTTACAGATGGTTACAAATACAGATACGAAAAGGGAGACTGGGAAAGACAGATTCAACCGTTAGTAGATGAAATTTGTGAGAAATATGGACTTCACACACTAGAACAAAATAAAGCTAAAGATGATGAAAAGGAATGGGATGTTTCTAAAAATGGTCCGTTTGTTTGGAATGAGCAGATAAAAAAGGATGTTGATGAATGTATTATTATGGCAACAGATTTTGATATGTTCATACAGATGATGGAAGAAAAGGATTATACGATAAAGTATGGCAAGTACATTTCCGTAAAGCCAAAAGGAATGGAGAGGTTTAGAAGGCTTAAAACTCTGGGAGAAAACTATTCGGAGGAAATGATTAGGAAAAGAATATCACAGAAAAGTATAGCTGAATACAAACATATTGATATGCCAAAAGAACTTAGGATTAAAAGTTACAGAGGACATATTAGAAAGAAGAGACTCACAGGATTACAGAAACAGTATTTTGCCATACTTTATAAATTAAAAAAGATTAAGAAGCGTTCATATTCTAATAACTATAAATATAAGGATGACATTAAGAAGTTGAATATATTGCAGAAACAATATCTATTTCTTTCAAATTATGACATAGAGACTATGGAGGATTTAGAAAAAGCACAGGAGTTAATAAAGGCTAAGATTCAGACAACCAACAAGGCAAAAAAGATTTTGATAGAGGAAAATAGTAAACATGAAGAAATCTTCAAAGCAGTAAGAACAATTAAGAAAGAAAAACAGGCAGCAGCATTTTATAAGCTGGGAGACAAAACGTTTGAAAAACAAAATAATCTTGTAGAAGAGGCAAGGAAAATTTTAAAATGCGAAGAACTTACTTACAAGGAAGCGGAAAAGTTAGAGACATACTATCAATCGTTAATTGATGAGTGCAACAGAACAATTAAGAAATTAAAAAAAGATATGAGAATATCTTACGGAATCTTAAAAGACATTAGATACAGAGAACAGAAAGAAACTTTACGACATGATGTCGCAAAGCAGGAAAAAATAACTTCACGACACGATGTCGCAAAGTAGAAGAAAATAACTTCCCGACATAATGTCGTAAAGTGTGAATGGAGGAAAAGATGGGACAGGAGTTTGAATGTGCATATAAGAATGCACAGAACGAGAGAAAGAAATCTGAAAGATTAAGAATTGAAAAAACGGAGATACCCAAGAAAAAATTTGGATTATTAAAAAAGGTATTTTTATCAAAGAAATACAATGACAGTCTTGTAAGAAAATTGTCAGCAGGGGAACTTACTGTTGCACAGTTAAAGCAAATTAATAGAGCAATCAAAAGTGGTCTTTCAGACAAGCAACTTAATTCTATTATAAATAGTAAAAAAGATGCTGGTAGAATGTCTGTGATAATAGACATTGCTATAAATGTTAATAAGATGAATCAGAAAGAGGTGAAATGTTAATGGCAGATGAAATCATGGAAGCAATACAAATGTTAAGGTTTGGATATGATGGTATAAAGTTAGGATTAGATGTAACAGGTTCATCAATAAGAGAGGCAAAAAATCTAACAATATTCATTGTTGGACTTTTAAATCATGAGAAAACACAAGGAAAAACAAGTCTTAAAAAGATGCTAAAAAATAGTGGTAATCTTCAGGTACTTCAAATAAAAGAAAAAGACGTAAAGGAATTTGAAAAACTGGCAGGAAAATATGGAATTTTGTATTCAAAAATGCCGGATATAAACAAAGGTGATGGCATGAAAGAATTCATCTTTCCGGTAGAGGCAACTCCAAGGATAAATGCATTGATAGAAAAACTGGGTAATGGCAAGCTTGAAGATATTGCAGAATATGTAAGAAATGGAGATGGAAACTGCAAGAATACAATGGACTATCTTAAGAAGAAAAAATTATTACCGGAAGCACCAGTATCTGTTACAGCAGAAAGAAAAAAAGAAATTGTAAATGCAGAAAAGAATATTAAGTATAACGAGAATATTAATGACCTTGAAAAAACAGATATTACAATTTCAAAGAATCTTGTTGAAAGTGAAAAAAGAGATTTATTCGTAACAAGAGTGCCGGGAACGTTTGGAGAAAATGTTAAATATCTTGCTATAAAAAAGGAAGACATAATAACAATAAATGGAGGAAAGACGTTTCTTACATTTTTAAACAAAAATCAGGAATATGAACTTCTTGATAAAAATAAGAAACCGGCAGGAAAAATGCGTGGTGAGGAATTGAGGGACAACTATTATGACAAAGTTGGAGAAGAGATAAGAAAGAGAGCGAATAAGCAAAGGGACAAAGAAAGACAGAAAAAGGAAAAAGTGAAGAAACATCAGGAAAGGGAAAGTAAGCCTATTGCAAAAAAGAAATAACAAGATGTTAGTTCCTTTTCTTATAGCAGGAGAACTTTTTGTCTTATTTATTTCATACATTATAAGTGGTGTATGGAAAGTAGGAATGGATGTAATAACTTTACTTAATAGGGTGAATGATGCATTAGGTCATCCATTTAAAATTTATTGGACTGAACATAGTTTAAAGGCTATGATAGTCGGAACACTTATTTATGCAATGGCAGTACTTTTGTATATTACAAGCAGAAGAAATTTTATGTATGGAAAAGAGTATGGTACTGCAAGCTTCGCAAACATAGATCAGGTAAATAAATCTATAAGTGATAAATCTGACGATAAGAACAGAATACTTAGTAAATATGTAAGGATGAGTACGGATACTAAAGTTACAAAGCTGAACAACAATATGCTTGTAATCGGTGGTTCAGGTGCAGGTAAAACATTTTATATTGTAAAACCAAACATAATGCAAATGTTACCAAAGGGTTCGTTTATCGCAACAGATCCAAAGGGTGGTGCGAAACGTTCCATAGTGAAAAGCTATGGCACGATTGCAACTAATAATTGAATAAAAAAATAGTAGTAAATCGGAGAACTAAACACACGATATGTCGAATGATGGAGTAACGTCCTGAAAGGCAACCCTAATCCTCCGACTTGCACCTAAGTTAGTAGAAACTAAAGTGTAAGAAGCTCGGTGAAGTCGGCAGAGAGATACCGAAACAGATTAGATGTCGAAAGCATTTCAGAGGTGAGATGTGTATCCTATATGCCGGGGGTCTATAAACTATCTATGGTGAGAATGAAGAGAGTTAAGCTCTTCTGACGAAACTTCGAATGTACGGGTCTATATCGGGACTATGTAGAAATGCATAGTGACACAAATAGTGTCGTTACTGTGGGCGAGTAAGACTCCGCCTTTATGAAAGTCCATACATTGTTACAGGCAGTGTCAAGGTAACAGGCTCATAGAAGGAACCTAAGGATAGATGTAAAGATAGTGTGTTTGGAACGTTGGAAGCTGACAGCGTGGAGAATCTACTTTCTACGAAACGTATCAAACGGGAAAATCACAATAGTGATATAAGTGAGATTATGTCAGTGAAAGCGGAGGTATAGTACCGAAGAAACCGTGATAATAAGCGGTGGAGGGAAGACCTCTAGTCATACAGTTAAGTAAATTAAAGTCGAATGGTATGGGTTCGAGTAAGACTAAGAGATGTAATCACTCCTAGATAGGAGGTTACAGACCATGCTAAAGAAAACCAAATTGAGATACAACGAATATTATGATATGCAAAGAGTATATGATTCATTGTATTCAGCAAGTAAAAACGGTAACAACTTTTATAAGTTACTGGAGATTATTGGTTCAGAAGAAAATATCAGGTTAGCATATAGAAACCTAAAGAGTAATAAAGGTAGTAATACCAAGGGAACTGATGGAAAGACAATAGACGATATTAAAGAACTAACAGATGAAACTGTGATTAATACAGTGAGAGAGATGTTAGCTGACTACAAACCTAAGTCTGTCAGAAGAGTGTACATTCCAAAACCAGGAAGTGACAAGAAAAGACCATTGGGTATTCCGTGTATATGGGACAGATTGGTTCAGCAGTGCATATTGCAGGTCCTTGAACCAATCTGTGAACCTAAGTTTCACAACCATTCATATGGTTTTAGACCAAACAGAGACACACATCACGCAATTAGTAGAACAGTTAGTATGATAAATATGTACAAGCATTACTACTGTGTTGATGTTGACATAAAAGGGTTTTTCGACAATGTCGACCACGGAAAACTTTTGAAACAGATATGGACACTTGGAATAAGAGACAAGCGTTTAATAAGTATCATAAGTAAGATACTTAAGTCAGAAATAAAGGGAGAAGGAATACCGACAAAAGGTACACCACAAGGTGGAATAATAAGTCCACTACTATCCCTAATAGTCTTAAATGAATTAGATTGGTGGATAAGTAATCAATGGGAAACATTCAAACCAAACAGAATGTCTAATGTTGCAGCATTTAGAACATATGCGAAGAAATACACCAATCTGAAAGATGGATTTCTAATAAGATATGCAGATGATTTCAAAATAATGTGTGGAAGTTATAACGAAGCACAGAGATGGTATCACGCAACAGTGGATTTCTTAAAAACAAGATTGAAATTGGACATAAGTGAAGAAAAATCAAAAGTCATAAATCTTAAGAAAAACTCATCAACATATTTAGGTTTTAAAATAAAAGTCGTTCCAAAGGGGAAGACCAGATATGGTTATATAGCAAAGACTGATATGAGTGACAAGGCAATTAAGAATGCAAAAAGCAACCTAAAAGCCAAAATAATTAACATTCGAAAAGACAACCCAACAGTGGCAATTAAAAACTATAATTCAGCCATTAGAGGAATACAAAATTATTATTGCATAGCAACAAATATTTACAACAATTTAACGGATGTGAATTACGCTCTCTTACCAACCATAAGAATACGTCTTAGAGACATTAGCAAAACAATTCCATTTAAGGAAACAGACATTAATTTCCAAAAACAAACAATGGGTATTCAGAAAGAAACAAAAATTGTAACCATAGGAGATATGTGTTTACTCCCATTAACGGGAGTTCACCATAGGAGTCCTATGAATTTCTCTCAGGAAATAAGTAATTATACTTCAAAAGGTCGAGAGAAAATACACAAGAATTTAATGCTTATTACACAAAGAGAATTTGAAGCCATAGCTAAAATGAGAGACCCAACAGAAACAATAGAATTTAATGACAATAGTTTATCAGCATATGTCATTCAGCAAGGAAATTGTTACATAACGGGTAAGAAGTTAGATGTTAGTCATATGAAGTGCATTAGAAAGAAACCTTTAAAAAAGAGGGGAACTAATAATCACGGAAATATAATCTTTATAAATTCAGATGTGTACGAGGCAATATTTACGAGAAAGATGGTTGAAGCCCAAAGTTTATTAAGAAAATTTAAGTTGAATGAAGAACAATGGAAAAAAGTTAATTATATAAGACAAAATTATGATTACCAAAAGGTTTAGACAATAAATAATTTGCAAATGTATGATGGCACGCCGTATGAGGCGAAAGTCTCACGTACGGTGTAGAGCAGGGGAAAAGGTGGAGATAATATCAAATCCTTACCTATTGCTATAGCTTCTGCGGAAAACCGGAGGACTACTGGAGCGGGAAGGATATGAAGTGCGGGTGTTTGACCTCATCAATCCGGAAACCTCTTTTTGTTACAATCCCTTTGCTTATGTGCGGGATGACAAGGATGTGCTAAAACTCATCAACAACCTGATCCGAAACACCACGCCGAAAGGAGCGCAGAGTTCGGATCCGTTTTGGGAGAAAAGTGAGACTGCCTTGCTTCAGGCGCTGATGTTATATCTGTTACATGAAGCACCGCCGGAAGAACAGAACTTCTCCATGATCATGGAAATGTTAGGCTCTGCCCAGGTAAAAGAGGACGATGAGGAATACCAGTCACCCTTGGATATTTTGTTTGAACGACTGGAGATGCGAAATCCGGAAAGTATTGCGGTGAAGCAGTATGCCATTTACAAGCAGGCGGCTGGAAAAACTGCCAAGTCTATCCTGATTTCTGTGGGTGTCCGTCTGGCAGCCTTTAACTTAAAGCAGATCGCCAATTTAACCTGTACCGATGAACTGGATCTTTACAGCATCGGGGAGAAAAAGGTGGCGCTGTTTTGCTGTATCCCGGATGCAGATACCAGCCTCAATTATCTGGTGGGCATGATCTACAGCAACCTGTTTCAGACCCTTTATTATGTGGCAGACCGGAAATACCATGGGAAACTGCCGATCCCGGTACACTGCATCATGGATGAGTGGCCCAACGTGGCATTGCCGGATGATTTTGACAAACTTCTGGCAACCATGCGGTCGCGCGCAATTTCCTGCAGTATCATCATTCAGAATATTGCCCAGATGAAAGCCTTGTTTAAGGACAGCTGGGAAAGTCTCATCGGGAATTGCGATGAATTTTTATACCTGGGCGGGAATGAAAAAGAGGGGCATAAATATGTCTCGGAACTATTGGGGAAAGAAACACTGGATACCAATACCTATGGGCAGACCAAGGGAAGGAGTGGAAGCTATTCTGTGAATTTCCAGCAGTCTGGAAGGGAACTTTTGACCCCCGATGAAGTACGCCTTTTGGATAACCGGAAGGCAGTGCTTCTGGTGCGTGGGGAACGCCCCATTTTGGATGAGAAATATGATATGCATAAACATGTGAATGTGAAATATACGGAGGATGGAGGGGCGCCGCCTTATGATTATGCGAAGGCTCCCCTGTCCCATGAAGATGTAACCATTGATACCAGGAGACTGGATGATTATGAACTGCTCTCGGCTGAGGAGATCCTCGGCAGGGAGCAGTCTTTTTGATTGGAGGAATGCCATTGAAGAAAAGAAATGAAATGCCAAAGAGACAGACAACAAACCATGCGACTGCACCGATGCCTATGGGCAGAGGACCAAAGCGTACCCTTGCCACGTATGCAGCAGTGGTGCTTACTATGACGGTAGGTGGTATCCCGGTGCTTGCAGCCGGAGATCCCCTGTCAGTCATCAATAACCTGTCTACCTTTATTTTTTCTCTGATTCGTGCGATCGGTTTGATTTTGCTTGGATTTGGTGTTGTGCAGGTTGGTCTGTCTTTAAAAAGCCATGATCCAAGCCAGAGGGCAAATGGATTTCTGACACTGGCCGGAGGGGTAATTA